>ERZ1292630.4130-Hain-H41-02um-R3-4130-length-12426-cov-5_pt1 | contig 12426 bp, 11 predicted proteins | sample MGYA00564408_ERZ1292630 | MGnify/ENA primary metagenome ERZ1292630 (study PRJEB36523, sample SAMEA6512641) | groundwater metagenome | collected 2019-01-08 | study: AquaDiva: Metagenomics assemblies of 32 groundwater samples | reverse complement strand
TCTCTTTCTCTCTGGGCTCAGCGAAAGGGAATTTCGCTTCTCAGCACCGGCGATTTCACCCATCCCAACTATTTTGCCGAACTGCGTTTGAGGTTAAAACCGGCCGAGCCGGGTTTATTTGTCCTTAAAAAAGGAAATTCTTCCACCCGTTTTATTTTAACCACCGAAATAAGCAATATGTTTTCGGTTAATGGACGCGGCCGGCGTATTCATACCATTATTTTTGCGCCAAGTTTTGAAGTGGTCAGCAAAATAAATAGTGAACTGAGGAAAATCGGGAATATTGCATCAGACGGACGGCCTATTTTCGGCCGGCCGGTTAAGGATATGGTTAAACTGATTCTGGATATTTCTTCCGACTGCCTGATCGTCCCGGCCCATGCCTGGACGCCGTGGTTTTCGCTTTACGGCTCCAATTCCGGTTTTGATTCCATTGAAGAGTGTTTTGAAGAAGAATCAAAAAATATTCACTGTATTGAAACAGGGCTTTCATCCGACCCGGCGATGAACTGGCGCTTGAGCGCCCTGGATAAAATCACGCTGATTTCCAATTCCGATGCCCATTCCCCGGCTAAAATCGGCCGCGAAGCTAATGTTTTTGATTGCGATTTATCTTATTATGAAATTATTGATGTGCTTAAAAAGAAAGACGCAAAACGGTTTCTTTTCACCGTGGAATTTTTCCCGGAAGAGGGGAAATACCATTTTGACGGCCACCGTAATTGTAATATTCTTTTTTCTCCAACGGAATCTAAAAAACATAAAAACATCTGCCCGGTCTGCCAGCGGCCATTAACTCTGGGAGTAATGACCCGGGTTGAAGCGTTAGCCGACCGGCCGGAAGGGTACCAGCCGGCCGGAACTATCCCCGCGAAACATATGGTTCCTCTGGAAGAAATCATTGCCGATGCCCTTGGCCAAAAACCGGGAACGGTGAATGTCGAACACGAATATAACAGATTAATTGAAAAAGGCGGTAATGAATTTAAGATCCTGCTTGATTTGTCACCGGAAGAGTTGTCTCATTATACCTCCAGCCGGATTGTGGAAGGAATAAGATTGGTCCGGGAAGGTAAATTGAAAATCATTCCAGGGCATGACGGCGTTTACGGAAAAATTAAAATTTTTGACGAACCGGCTCCAGCCTCATTACCCGGTCAGGTGGCCGACCGGGGAAATCAATCATACTCCGATAAAACCGGGCCAAGCCAATCAGCCACTCCGAGATTACCGATCCAGATGAATTTGTTTTAAACATTTGAGCAAGGCATCAAGATGCGTTCGTTGATGCATCGCGGTAACGCTAATCCTCAAACGACTCTGCCCATACGGAACGGTCGGCGGCCTGATCGCCGGAACAAAAAATCCTTTCTGCCAGAGATAATCGGCGATCTTCAAAGTTTTTTTCTCGTCGCCGATCATAATCGGAATAATCGGCGTCTCAGAACCGCGCCGGTCAAAACCTGATTCCATCAATTTGTTTTTGATATAATCGGTATTAGCCCATAATTTTTTTCTTAAAACCGGCTGGGTTTGAATTATTTCTAATGCTTTAAGACCGGCGGCGCAGGAAGCCGGCGGCAGAGCGGTCGGAAAAATAAAAGGACGTGATTTACTGCGCAGGTAACTGATTAGTTTTTTAGAACCGGTCACAAATCCGCCGATGCCGCCCAAGGCTTTACTGAAAGTTCCGGTAATGACATCAATTTGTTTTTCCACTCCGAGATGTTCCGCTAAACCAAGGCCGCGATTTCCCAGTATGCCGGTCCCATGCGCCTCGTCAATAATCGTAATGGCCTGATATTTTTGGGCGAGGGTAACGATTTCTCTTAACGGGGCCGGATCACCATCCATACTGAAGATTGAATCCGTTACGATAAAGATTTTAGATGGTCGATGACAAACTGCAAATTTATTTTCCTTAAACCTTTTTAACCCCTCTTCCAAATGAGTAACATCCCGGTGGTGATAAATATATAATTTCGCCCCTGTCAGGCGGCAGGCATCAACCAAGCTGGCGTGGTTAAGTTCGTCGCAGAAAATAAAATCGTTTTTATTAACCAGCGTGGTAATAACACCGAGATTAGCCGCATAGCCGGAAGTAAAAACTAAGGCGTCTTCGGTTTGTTTAAAACGGGCCAGGGACTGTTCTAATTCTTCGTGCGGAGTAAAGGTCCCGGCCATTAAACGGGAAGCGCCGGAACCAACTCCAAATTTTTTAATGGCTGCTATCGCGGCCCGCCGTAACGCCGGATGTTGGGCCAGACCTAAATAATCATTAGTGCAAAAGGAAAGATACCATTTATCTTTGGCCGGTAGTAAGCGGCGACCGGTCATCAGTGACCGGTCATCAGTGATTTTTACACGGGGACCATTAATAGCCGCAATGGTTTTAAATTTACGAATTAATCCCTGTTGTTTTAATTTTTCAAGTTCCCGGCTGACAAAGTGCAACCCCGTATATTTCATATCAGGTGTGTCCCGCCCTTTTAAAAGAGCGGGGTGTGATTAAATTTTAAACCGAGGTCTTTTAACATCCGGATATCGTCTTCCGCAGACCGACCCGGCTGGGTCAGATACCCGCCGATCATCATCCCGTCGGCCCCGGCATAAAAAATCCATGATTGCAAATCACGTAAATTTTTTTCCCGGCCGGCGCAGATACGGATATTTTTATCCGGTAAAACATAACGGAAAAGGGCAATCGTTCGTAATATCTCCAACGGAGGTAAGGATGAATAATCGGCCAGAACGGTTCCTTTAACCGGCATCAGAAAATTAAGCGGAATGGAATCGACATTGAGGTCTCTCATCGTAAACGCCAGATCAATCCGGTCTGACCAAGTTTCTCCCATTCCAAAAATACCACCGCTGCAGACAAATAAACCGGCTTCTTTGAGATTTTTAATCGTATCAAGACGTTCCTGATAAGAATGAGTGGTGCAAATTTGGGGAAAGAAACGTTCGGATGTTTCCAGATTATGATGACATTTTCTCATCCCCGCTTCTTTCAGTTTCCTGGCTTGAGATACGGTTAACTGTCCCAATGAAGCGCATAAATATGGCGTTGAATGGTCCTCGGCCGATGAAGACGGACTTGTTCCGCTCACGGCGGGATAAGTTGTTATGAGTTCCCGGCTCATTTGACAGAGAGAATCAAAATCATCGTCCGATAATTCATTTCCGCTGGTCACAATACTAAACCCGTTAGCTCCGATTTGCCTGGTTCGTTCATAACCTTTGACCAGTTCTGTTTTATCAACCAACGGATATGTTTTAACGTTTGTAGAATGATGAGATGATTGGGCGCAGAATTTGCAATCTTCGGCGCAGGCGCCGCTTTTGGCATTGATGATGGAGCAAAGTCCGATGGTATCACCTTTAAAATGACGCCTCAATTGATTTGCCCCGTGCAGAATATCCCATAGGTCCGTGTTTTCGGAAACCAAAAATTCGGCTTCGTTCCGATTTATCTTATGACCGTTTAAAATAAACGACAGCAGGTTAGAAATGTTTAACATATTATAGGACATTGTAACAATTTTAAGTGTCACAATGCAATCGGGGTAGAGATTACCAGATTTGCGGGTGATTAGCAAGAAATTGATTATCAGTAAAATCGGCCAGAAGGGGCGTGACGGAAATATAACCGGCGCGCAATGTTTTTATATCGGACGGCACAGAAAGTACTAACGTATTTTCAGTTTTGCGTTTCTTCTGCCAGGTAGCTTCCGGTCCTGACTTCATCCAGTAATAAGAACGTCCCCGCGGGTCCGTGCTATGAATAAATTCATCTCTGGTAATGGTTAAATCTTGATGGGTGAATTTAATGCCTTTAACCCGTAAAACCCCCGTTCCGTCCCGCCCCGCCATCAGCGGGGTAAGGCGGGAACGAGGCAGGTTAATATTAAACATACTGCCGTTTGGTAACTTAGCAGATAGGAGGGATTTAATTACAGAAACCGCTTTTCGGGCGGCGGCTGGAAAATTAGACTTTCCGCGGGGTGACTTTTCTAATGAAACGGCAAAAGAATTAATGCCCCAGAGCGAGGCCTCCAGGGCCGCGGCGACCGTCCCCGAATAAAATATGTCGCCGCCGACGTTCGCCCCGTCATTGACACCGGATACAACTATATCAGGAAATTTATTCATGAATTTACAAAGAGCGATTTTAACGCAATCGGCCGGGGTGCCGTCCAGAATCAAAGAATAATGATTTTTTGCACCAAAGTAACTCGTCTTATGGACAAAAAGTGGTTTGAAAATACTGATGGAATGGCTGACCGCGCTGTGTTGATGAAGCGGGGCGATCGTGGTTACCCGGCCAAACTTATGAAGTTCTTTTTGTAATGCGAGCAAGCCGGGGCTATCGGCGCCGTCATCATTGGTAAGCAAAATATTCATAGCCGGGATTATACCACGATAACATCTTTTGTCAAAAATAAAATGGTCCCGATAGAACTATCTGCCTACCGATAAGATAAATTTTATCCTGATGTCGCATCGGGATAAAATTTATAACCAGTCATATTTATGACGGTTATATTGCGACTGAAGACGCTCCATCAAACGGGCGAAAATCTGGCTGACCCGCGATTCGGAAATATCCAGGACCCGGCCGATTTGTTTCATCGTCAAATCATCGTAAAAATATAATTCCAGCACCAGCCGCTCTTTTTCAGACAGCTTATTTTTAATGTATTCAATTAATTCCTTGTTCTGGATCATCAGAAAAGAATCCTTTTCCTTATTATCTTTAAGGAGATTTGAAGTTTCCGTCGCCGGCTCGTTCTCCTCAGAACTGTTTTTATGGTTTAATCTAAGAATACTGATCGCCGCTGCGTCTTTAACCAGTTTGAGATATTCATCGTCAGATAACCTTAACTCTTTTTTCATTTCAAATTCGGTGGGCGGCCGGCCCAGTTTGCTTTCCAGTTTTTTGCAAGCGTTTTTCAATTGATGATTCTTACTCCGGACCAACCGGGGAACCCAATCCAGGTCGCGCAATTCATCCAGCATCGCCCCCCTGATCCGGTTAACGCAGTAAGTTTCAAATTTAATTTCCCGGCTCAGGTCAAAAAGCTTAATGGCATCAACTAATCCAAAAACGCCGGCGCTGGCCAGGTCTTCCTGGTCAACACAACCCGGTAATTGGGCTCGTAATTTTTCAGACAGAAGACGCACCAGTGGAAGATAGTGTTTAATTAACCGGTTACGTAAGCGGTTATTCGGACCCCTTTTATACTTTTTCCAAACTATTGACATATCAGCAGAATTGTTCAACCCGTTCATTTTTTTCCTCCTGCCCCGATGTTACATCGGGGTTTCCCTCTCCCTAGTTTTTGTTAAATCAGCCCCGCCGCCCTTTAGCGGGACAGTCCCACCAAAAGGCGGGGCGAATAGTAGTTACGATTTTTTCTTGGCGGCCAGCATCTCTTTAATCTCTTTCAACGTGTGGTGTCGTTTCAACATTTCTATTTTGCGTAATTGTTCAAAAACACCTTCGTTATACAAGCGGTGTCCGGCCGGGGTCCGTTCGGACTCGGCAATTAATCCCATCATCGTATAATTATGGATTGTCTGGCGCGACACCTTGATGTTATTTTCCCCTAACACGCGTAAAATTTCCGCCACCCCGTAAAGTTTTTTCGGCTTAAAGTGTCTGAACATCGGATATTTCCAACCCGCCCCTCTATTTTTTACATTCCGTAAATTACGTATTATAGTTTACACTATGTAATAGTCTTTGTCAAGTAAAAAATTAAAATTTTATAAAAATATTTTTTGGTAGCGTTGGGGCTTGTCCCCAACATGCTGAAAGCGGGAGATAATCCGCCTGAGGCGGACCCGCTCTACCCAGCGGTTCGGCATGCTCACCGCCCCGAGTTTACCGAGGGGATGAATATCGGGGCGGTGTTATTAGGATAGGTTCTAAGGGAGCAGCCCATCTCTTAATTCATTTACCAGTGATTTGAAAAGATTACCCCGCTCGGCAAAATTGCGGAACAGATCGTAACTGGCGCAGGCCGGCGAAAGAAGAACCGTCTCGCCCGACCGGGCCTGAACACGGCCAACTCGGACCGCTTCCTCTAAAGATACCACCCGGATAATTTCAGGGGAATTCGGCTGTTTTTTTAACAGGAATTCTATTTTTTCAGCGGTGGCGCCCATCAATATAACCGTTTTTGCTCTTTGAGCCATCACCTGAGCCAACTTATCAAACGGCAGGTTTTTATCAGATCCGCCGGCAATCAGGATAATCGGAGAATTGATCGCCTCCAGAGCCGCGATAGTTGAATCAGGGTTGGTGGCAATGGAATCATTGTAATATTTAACACCGTTTATCTCCGCCACCAATTCCAGCCGGTGCTCCACCCCTTTAAATTCTCTAATAGTTTCCCTGATTTGTTCCGGTGTTACGCCGAAGCGACCGGCTACCGCAATCGCCGCCAGGATATTTTCCCGGTTGAATTCGCCTAATAAATTTATATCGTTAACCGAGCAAATTTCTTGAATCCGGCCGTTGTGTTTTAAATAAAAAACTCCTCCTTTAAAAAAAGCCCCTTCCGATACTTCATTATACCGGCTGAACCAAACCGTTTGGCCCGCGCATTCACTGCCCCATTTTTTTATTTCAGCATCATCAAAATTTAAAATAGCATCATCAGCCGCCGATTGATAACGGATAATATTTTTTTTGGCATTGATGTAATTAACCATTGTCCGGTGCCGGTCCAGATGATTTGGCCGGAGATTAAGAACCACGCTCAGCCGGGGGCTTTTTTGAATAACCGACAAATCTTCCAGTTGAAAACTTGATAGTTCCAGCACCGCCGGATCATCATTCCTGATTATATTCTCCCCATTAAGAGAATCGTCTATCTTATTTAATAATGATTCCCCACCGATATTTCCGCCGACCCAGATACGACGTCCGCTTTTTTTCAAAATAGCACCAACCAGGGCGGTCGTCGTCGTTTTACCATTGGTGCCGGTAATACCGATAATCGGGCCGGGACATAACCTGAAAAAAAGATTCATTTCAGTATCAAGCGGAACGCCATGTTTTTGCGCCAGGCGTAAATAAGGTGAGTCTTTAGGGATAGCCGGATTAACGAAAATTAAATCGGCCGAGGAAAAATCAGATTCCTGGTGAGCACCTAATTTATAAGTAATGGGTAAATCTTTTAAGACGGATAGCGATTCCTGCAGTTCTGATTCTTTCCTGATATCGGTCACGGTAACCCGGGCGCCGGACCGAACCAGAAATTTGACCAGCCCCACCCCGCCGCCGAACAATCCCAATCCCATTACCAGAATTTTTTTATTTTTGCCGGGATAATTCATTATTTAATTGTTCTTTAAGTATTTGGACTCTTTTCATCAGTTCTTCGGCCAGCGGCGGCTGGTAGGGTTTAATCTCGTAAGCCAAAATATGGTCATCGCTGATGGGATAAGGGATTAAAAACATCAGGGCATCAAACGGAAAAATGTGTAACAAAGGCGGTTTAATGGAAGCATGCGTTTTGAAAGTTTGGTAGCCTTCTTTGGAAAGCGTAATTTCGCGGGTACCGTAATAAGTGAAATTAACGGTGGTCGGGGTAACGCCTTTTTCTTCGTCATCAACCAGGACCTTTGCCCCGGTCGGTTCGGAATAAATAATCAACCGCCGCTCCGCACATCCGGCGGAAACAAACAGAATTAACCCAATAAAAACAAACAGATTTAATTTTAGCGAACTCATAACAGATAATCTATCTTTTTTGCCGGAAATATTCAACAAAAATTTATCCGGACGAAATGCGGTTATAAGTGCCTCCCATTGTCTAACAATATTCTTAGGAAAAACCATTGACAGATTATCATAATATATATATATTAAAACAGTATGGAAAAAGCCCTGAAAGTTATTAACGAGATGAAACGCACCGGCATAATCGATGATTACGCAATTGGCGGCGGGATCGGCACGATGTTTTATACTGAAACATTCCACACTAAAGACCTTGATATTTTTGTTTATCCTAAAATAATATCCGGATTAATTCGTCTTGACGACATATCAGGTTATCTTAAATCAAAGGGATATCGGATGGAAAATCAATATTTTATTATTGAAGGGGTCCCGGTAGATTTTATTCCTGTTTATGACGAACTCACCCAAGAAGCCCTGAAAAAATCAGTCAATCGATCATTCGGAAAAGTTAAAGTAAAAGTATTCAGGCCGGAATATCTTATTGCGATTGCGATAAAAACAGGAAGAAATCAGGATTTCCTGAAAGTCGGCAGAATAATACAAGAAACATCCATTAATAAAAAGTTGCTGTCCGGTATCTTAAAAAGATATAATCTCAAGTATGACTTTAACTAAAGAACAATTAAATCAAGGCTGGTTAATTGCCCTTCGTATTTTCAAGGCAAAGGAAAAAACCAGAAAATTATGGGCCAAGGAACCGATCGAAAAGAAAATTAAAGAATTGATTGAACTCCAAAAGATAATGGTCACGGTAAATCCGGAATCCCGCGATAACAGGATTATTCCGTGGAAGATCTGAAGCCGAACGAGCAAACCCATCTCCGCCATACGGGACGCGCAAATTCAGCCCCCCACCCGCGTTAAATTATCTACATTTTTCCAGAATAGGAGCGAGGCGTTCGTTGGCGGGATAAATTTCCTGCGCCTGTTGAAGAACCGTCCGGGCATTGGATTGGTCGTTCAAAAGTAAATAAATCTCGGCCAGGTCGCAATAAAAATCTGATATTTTCCGGTTACGTTTGTCGCCGGATTCAAGTTTGTTAAGCAAAAAAATAACTGCCTGATAAGACCGGATGGCTTTTAGATAGTCCTTCTTTTCCCAAAACGCCTTGCCCAGCCGGAAATGCAGGTTTAAATTTTCCGGCTCCAAGTAAATCGCTTCCTCCAGCAGATTAATCATCTGATCATATTGTTTTTTCTGGTAATAAAGTTCGGCCAGTTCCCGGCGCGGTAAAAACTCGTCCGGATCATCAGGTTCTTTTTTGAAATAAAAATGTTCCTGGTCAACCGCAAAAAGTTCTTCCAGTTCGTTCAATAATTTATCAGTTTCACCGGCTTCTTTATATATTTTAGCCAGATGGTAATACGGGTTATCCCGATATTTAACATAGCGCGGAAAACATTTTTTAGCGGCCTGAAATTCTTTGATGGCGTTATCTTTTTGCCCTTCGTTCAAATAAGACCGGGCTAATTTGAAATGCGTTTCAAAATCATCGGCCCCTAATTCCAGGGCTTTGGAAAAATATTCAACCGCTTTATCGTATCTTTTCTTTTCGTAAAAAATACCGCCCAGGACCAGGTGGGCCGGTCCGCCCCGCCCAGGCGGGGCAGACGAATCAATCTCAAGAGCCGATTGAGCCATCTTTTGCGACTCCAAATAATCTTTCTTAATTAAAAGAATCTGGGCCAGCAATACCATCGCTTCGGCATCTTTATTATTCTGCGTAAGACGCCGGCGTAAGTCCGACTCTGATTTTAAATCAACCGGTTTGCGAATTTTTATCCTTTTAAGCCACTCGTTTTCAAAATAATCAAAAAATTGCCGGTCAAATTCCTTGATGGATACTCCCAGGCATTCCTGAAAAACCTCGGATTGCTTTTTCTTAGCGCCAAAGGCCTTGAGCATTTGAATGATTTTATCCATCCCGTAATGCCGGTGGATATATTCAATAATCAGCGAACTGAACAGGTAGGTATGGATCAGGTCAAACCCTCTTTTTTCGCAGAAATTTTCCAGGTGCTGGATTTGCCCTTGCTGGTAGGCCTGGTAGATTTGCATTTCCAATTCGCGTTCCCAGCCCGGGCGGAATAATTTTTCGGCATAGACCGAAGCCCCTTCGGTGAACCAGCGCGGAACCAGGAAGTTGCTAAGTTGCAGGGTAATGACGTGCATAAACTCGTGGACGGTCACCGCCCCCCAGTGAAAACGGCGTTCCTGATACTCCTGGGCTTTAGGCGATAAGACAATAAAAGTCCGGGCAAAACAGATACCCAGGGCAAAATCAATTCCCGGTACGCCGAAACTCCGGACGGAAAAATCAGACGGGTGTGGAATTAATTCAAAAAGAAGCGGTTGGACCGGCTCAAATTGATAAAGTCTGGTAAATTTACCGTAGGAATTTTCCAGCAGGTCGATAACGTAAGGCGCCAGTAATTCTTTTTCGCTTTGGTGTATTTTTATCCTGAAGTGTTCTGAAGAAACCGTTTCAAATTCTTCATCCAGAATATCTAAAACTTTCAAGGTATTGTAAACCGGCACATTAAACGGATCGTGTTCAAAAACTTCTTCCAGAATAGTTTTTCCTTTTAGTTCTGCCTCAGGTCCGAGCCGCAGATAATTCATTCCCAAAGCCACTTGGGCTTCCCATAGTTTCGGATCAAATTCCGTGGCTTTTTCATAAAATGACTGGGCTTCCAGAAATAATAATTTTCTTAAACAATTGTTACCAAGTTGCAGATAAAAAACCGCCGGCTTGGGATTTATTTTTAACACATCCTGGCATTCGGTCTTAAATTTATCAATTTCATTGGTCAGGTAATAAATACCGGCGAGGGTACCGCGGAAAGAAACAGAATTGGGATTAACAGCCAAGGCCTTGGCTGTATCGCTCAACGCTTCTTCATAACGTTCGTTAACCAGATGAATAATCGCCCGCAATTCATTACCTTCCGGTAAATCTGAATTTAAACTTATGGCTTTATTGACCAGAGACAAGGCATTTTCCGGCTCGCGGGCAAATTCACCATAAGCTAATCCCAGATAAGCCGGGGCGTTGTTCGGATTAATTTTTAAAACATCCTGAAAGCACCGCTGGGCCTCGGGAAGGTCGCCTTTTTCCAGATAACACCGGCCCCAGAAGAGGTATAATTCGCTAAGCACTGTCCCTTCTGGTTCCGGATTATTTTTATCCATCTGTTCAATTTTAGGCAGAATAGCGCTGACCACCGCGTGGAACAGGTCTTTTTCGCCGGTACGGGTGGCATAAAGCCAGAGCCCGCGGGCAAAAGAGAGAAATTGAGGAGGATTAAAGCCGGCGATATCATCATCTGTTAAGGTGGCAAAAAATCCCAATATTTTTTCGGCTTCCTCATAACGGCCGGTTTCCAGATAAATTCGGGCTAATTCGTAACGGGCTTGAAAATTCCTGGGTTCGGTTTTCAGGATTTCTTCGTATTTTTGAGCGGCTTCTTGATGTTTGCCCCGGCTGGCTAATTGAAATGCTTCCTGGTAAGATGAATTATTTGTTCCGGGGATGTTTGGTTCGCTAATCGCGGTTCCTTCGGGTTCCGGATAAATAACGCGATTAAACAAGACACTCAGAATAAAGAAAATAAAAAAAATGGATGATTTTTTAAGCATACTTGTATTAAACGTTAATAATGAAGAAAAGTCTATAAAAATTTGGAGGGCGGCGCGTTCGGAAAGGCATTCCCCGAAGCAGGTTTCTTCGGCTTAACCAAGCGGAAAAAGAACAACCAATCTGTCTTATTTAGCCGCCAGGCGTGATTTAATTGCGGTCATCGGAAAATTTTTTCCGGGGCAATCAGTCTTGCCCGGATCGGCTTCTTTGTGTCCGATGATATTTTCAGTGGGAATATTATATTTCTGCTGAAGTTCCCTGATTAATTGCCTTAAGGCAATCATTTGTTTTTCGGTCGGGTTATTTTTATCAAAATCACCCACCAGGCAAATGGCCAGCGATTTGCCATTCATTGCGGCATCAAAACAATGGGGACCGGGTTGCTGGTAATGCCAGCGCTGGGCATATTCTATTTCACCATCCTTGGAATAGGTACCGTTACCAACAACAAAATGATAAGCCAGTCCGTCCAACCCCATTTTTGTCCGGTGATATTCCTGGAATACTTTGGCATTGCCTTTAGTCGTAGCGCTGTGATGAATAACAATATATTGCCAAGTAGTATTTACGGATTGGGTAACCGGCGGTTTATTTTCCGATTTTTTTAGAGAAGACTGGTCCGGTTGTTGTTTGGATTTGGTTTGCGGCGACTCTTTCTTTGCTTCAGTTATTTTTTTAACTACCGGGGTATTACCTGAATCAACCGGTCCGTTATCCGTAGAAAAAAGATAGACGGCCAGTACTAAAGCAAAAACCGCGGCCGTGCCGAGAAGAAAATCAAGGAGACGCATAGCCCCATCCTTTATGATTGGAATAATGGAAGAATGGGTGGTAATTTCCCAATCTTCCATGATTCCCTCTTTTATTATCGGCAGGATAAATTTTTTAATTAATGAAAAAATTTATGGATTAATTTACGAGTAAGTTTTAGAGGCAGGCCAACGACGTTGGATTTAGAACCTTTAATGATCCTAATATAAGGATCGCCGGATTCTTGTCGCGCTGGAGAATCAGCGCGTCCTGAACCGG
>ERZ1292630.4126-Hain-H41-02um-R3-4126-length-12435-cov-5_pt1 | contig 12435 bp, 9 predicted proteins | sample MGYA00564408_ERZ1292630 | MGnify/ENA primary metagenome ERZ1292630 (study PRJEB36523, sample SAMEA6512641) | groundwater metagenome | collected 2019-01-08 | study: AquaDiva: Metagenomics assemblies of 32 groundwater samples | reverse complement strand
TTGACGCGAGGCGTCCGAAGGGGATACTCTTTTTATCCGAGTTCGACATAAAAAAGAGGTTGACGCCGGGCGGGCTACGCCTTACAATTCCGGGGGACGCGATTATCAGTCCTTTGGCCGTGGATTGGCTGACGCTAAGAGGAATACAAATTACCCGGGAGTGAGAGTGCGACACAATGGCGATCGACATTAAAAGTCTTCTGACCTTGATGGTGCAAAAGGATATCTCCGATATCCATTTCAAAGGCGACTCCGCGCCCGCTTTGCGCGTGCGTGGGAGTATGATTTTGGCCACCAACCTCCAAAGGCTGTCGGCTGAAGACATCAAAAACATCGCCTATCAACTCATGAACAAGGAGCAGGCCGGAGTCTTCGAGCGCGATTTAGAGTTGGATTTTGGCTACAGTCTCGACGGCGTGGCGCGCTTTCGCATCAATGTCTACCGGCAGAAGGGCTCATTGGGTCTGACTTTGCGCGTGGTGCCGATGAAGTTGCGTTCTTTCGAGGAATTGAACTTGCCCCTGGATCCCCTTAAGAAGCTGGGAAACGAGACGCGGGGTTTGATCCTCTTTACCGGCATCACCGGGGCCGGCAAGACGACGACTCTCAACAGCTTCGTGCATCACATCAACGTCAGCCATCAATACCGGATTATCACCGTCGAAGACCCGATCGAGTTTTATCACACAGACCAGAAGTCCACCATCGTCCAGCGCGAGGTCGGCTCGGACACCAAGTCATTTGCCGCGGCGCTCAAGCATATCCTGCGCCAGGATCCGGACGTCGTCGTCATCGGCGAAATGCGCGATCTGGAGACGATGCAGGCGGCCATCGCCGCGGCCGAAACGGGGCACCTTGTCCTCTCCACGGTGCATACTCTCGACGCGGCGCAGACCGTCGACCGCATCGTCGACGCGCACCCGGCCCACCAGCATAGTCAGGTCCGCCAGCAGCTTGCCAACTGCCTTAAGGGAGTGATCGGCCAGCGTCTCGTCCTGTCCAAGGACGGTAAAAGCCGCTTTCCCGCGACCGAGGTTTTAATCGGAAACAGCCTGGTGCGGCGCCATCTCCTTGAAGGCAAGACTTCGGAAATACGCAAGGTCATCGAGGGTGGGGAATACTACGGCATGCACACCTTTGACCAGGACCTTTTGCGTTTATTTTCCGAGGGTAAGATCGATGACAAGGCGGTTCTTGAGGAAGCCAGCAATCCGGAAGATGTGGCCTTACGCCTCAAAGGACTTTCGGTCGGCGGCACCTAAGCATGGCGGACGAGTCGAATAAGGACAATCCAGAAGACATCCAGTCTATTCTCTCCGACCTGGATGCGATCCTGGCTGATGCGGGGAGTGGGCAAAAACCCGCCAAACCCGTGGAGCTGCCTAAGGCCGCGCCCCCAAAAATCGAGCTTCCGCCCCTGCCAACGCCCCCTCCCTCGCCCAAGATTGAATTGCCTCCGCGTCAGGAGAGCATCAAGCCGGTTGTGTCTGTTCCCAAGCCGGTCGAGCCGCCCAAGCCGGTCGAGCCGCCTAAGCCGGCCGAGCCGCCTAAGCCGGTCGAGCCGCCTAAGCCGGCCGAGCCGCCCAAGCCGGTCGAGCCGCCTAAGTCGGCCGAGCCGCCCAAGCCGGTCGAGCCGCCCAAGCCGGCCGAGCCGCCTAAGCCGGTCGAGCCGCCCAAGCCGGTCGGGCCGCCCAAGGCAGCCGAGCCGCCCAAAGCGGTCGCACCGCCCAAGCCGTCTGCTCCGTCGCCTTCAATCGAACGCCCTCAAACGATCGAGCCGGCAACCCCACGGGAGCCGGCCAAACCTTTTGAAATCCCAAAATCGCTCGAGTTGCCCCATACCGTTCCTCCGTCGACACCCATGGTTTCCGAGGAGCTCCCGGCCGGTACGCCCAAAGATCAGATCCGGCGGGTCGCCTATGCGTATACCCAGGCGTGTCTTGAGACGAAGAATGGCTTCACTGTTTTCCTCAGCCAGGCGGCGCGGACGATATCGAAAAGACCTCTTTTTTTGCGTGCGGTCTTGTCTCAAGAGGTTTCCGCAAACACCGACCCGGTCGCGGTCGTGGAGAAGGCGCGGGCGGCCAAGGCGGTGGCGATTCTCGCCGTGGTTGAGGATTGGCCGGCGGTCAAGGTTGAGGAATTATCGGAAATGTGCGCGCGCACCGGCCTTTTGTTCCGTTCGGTCGCTCCGGCCGATGCGCAAAAAAAATCTACGGCGGTCGACATCATCGTCGATATGATGCTTCTGCCCGGTGAGGGTTAGGCCAAATGGAACGCTGGGATATAATCGCTGCGCCCAATGATGATGATCCTCTGCGCCATGTCCTTCTGATTTCAGGAGGGATGAGCGATGTGGCGGCCATCCTAAAAAAGTTCGGAGCTCTATGCGGACGTCCCGTTACGTTGGATGGAGATGAGTTCAATATGAGCTTCTCTCTCCATAGGCTGACGCCGTCTCTTCGAGACAAACTGGAGATTTGGCTGACGAAGATGGCTCCTCCCCCTCCTCCCCAAGTCGAGGTGGGTCCCACGGTCGCGGGAGACGCCCCCCAATTCGTTCTCGGCGTTCCCCCCGCGCTTTCGCTGCCCCGTTCCACTACGGAAGAGGCGCCGCGCAAAGAGGGGCTCTCCCTTCCACCGACCTCGTCGACTGGATCCGCGCCCGTGCCGACATCCGCGTTGGATGCCGTTCCGGCGTCCCCGTCCGAATTCATTCCGGAGGTTTCAATGGCTGCCCCGCCGTCAACTCCTTTTGCCGAGCCGCTGGTCGTTCCGTCGTTCGCTCCGACGGCCGAGCCGCCGGTTGTTCCAACGTTTGTTCCGCCGATCGCTCCGCCGGCCGAGCCGCCGGTTGTTCCAACGTTTGTTCCGCCGATCGCTCCGCCGGCCGAGCCGCCGGTCTTTCCATCGTTCGCTCCGCCGGCCGAGTCGCCGGTTGTTCCAACGTTTGTTCCGCCGATCGCTCCGCCGATCGCTCCGTTGCCGGCTCAGCCTGTGTTTGCGTCCAATGCTGTTCCCGAAGCGCCTCCTGCTCCCAAGGTTGAAGTCCGCGAGCCCGTGCCGGCGACTCTGGGTTCACCAAGGGCTTCGATGGCGCGAAAAACGCTGGTCATCGAAGAGCCCATACGTCCTGAATGGACGTTCGACACTTTACTTGTCGGCGCGTACAATCGTTTTGCCCACGCCGCGGCCATGTCGGTCGTTTCCGCCCCGGGGACTATGTACAACCCCTTGTTCCTGTACGGAATGCCGGGAACGGGGAAGTCCCACCTGATGCATTCCATCGCGGATTCGATCCGTAAGAACACCCTCGCGCCTGTCACGGTGACTTCGGGAGCGCGTCTGTCTCGCATGATCGGCACCGCCGTCGAGAGAAATGAGCTGGCCGGGATCGAAAAGACCCTGGCCGCGTCCACGGCGATCTGCGTCGACGATATCCACTTGATGACGGTCAACGACAGGAATAAAGAGGCGCTGGCCAAGGTCTTTCAACTTTTTTTCAGCCGCAATCAACAAGTCGTTATCACAGCGCTGTACGCGCCGCGGTCATTAGGCGCTTTGGAAGAAGCCCTGAAATTCTCTTTTTCCAAAGGTTGGTCGGTGGATCTCAAGGTTCCCGCTCCGACGACCCAGAAAGAATTGCTCGTGACCCTGTGCGAGCGCTACTTCATGGGCTTGAACGGCGAGGACGTGGGCAGGCTGCACGATAAACTTTCTGGGAGCGGCTATCAGGAGGTGACGTTGTGGATGCAGCGCCTCTCGTGTTTTCACCGTTATTTGGAAGCCCAGAATAAAATAAGCAGTTTAAGCGATACGCTCAAGACGGTTTTCGATCCGATTGTCAATGGAGTCGCCGATCTATCCCCCGCCGGGGCCGCGGTGACGTTCACGCCGCCCGCCGCGAGTTCCTCATCGGAACCGATGGCGGTGATCGTTCCCGCCGGCGTGGACGGCTTGGGGAAGTGCGCGGCCGCCAACTTTTATGAGGTCGGACGGCGGCACGGCTTCGCCCAAACATACCAGCACGTGGTCTGGAAGACATACGACTCCATGCAGCAGGTGGGATTGCCTTTCGAGATAGCGGACATGTCCATGCGAGCCGGCGCGACACGCGCCTTGATCGTCGGCCCCAATGAGGCCTCTCCCTTGGCCGCGCGGGTCAACGAATTCTCTCATGCCGTGCGTCACATTCTGGACAGCCTGGGCGTGAGAACCGGCTGGATTCCTTATCAGGGGATTCGGACCGGGGCGCACTATCTCAATGCCCACCTGGATTTTCTCTCGGCCCCCGAAACATGAGCGTCTCGTTCCTGGCCGCCGCCGCGCTGTCGTCGGCGTGCGCGGCCGCAGCGGCCTGGTGGGTCTACGCTTTTTCCAGAGGTTTACCGTTGGAGAAGCGTTCCCGGGCGCTAGGCTTGGAACTTGATGATGTGCGCCGATTTTCCGTCGAATTGATCGAGGCCGCCGGAGAAGCCGCCTTGCGGCATCCCGCCCGCATGGTGGAGGAGACGGCTCGACGGGTGCTGCACGCCATTCATCGCCGACAACCCGGCCTGACCCTGGCCGTCTTTTCCCGTCGCCCCGACGGAAGCGCCGCGTTGCTGGCTCACCGAGGCGGACCCTGGGCGCGTCTGGAATTGTCGTCGTTCCGTTTCGATCGGGGCCTTTTGGCGCGGACGGCGGAGTTGGGCCGTTCGGTGTGGAATCTGGGTGGGGCCGGCGCCGAAGACGATTCCTTGGCTCAGGTTCTGTCGGAGCAGGGCTATGTCTCGGCGGTGGCGGGGGGATGGTCCGACGAGCGTGGAGCCGGAGTCGTTCTCGCCGTCCGTTCCGATGGCGAGGAAGACTTGGAGAGCCTGGCGCCTCGATTGGAGCTTGCCGCGACGGCCTTGCGTTCGGCTTCGACCATGGCCGCCAGTTGGACCGAGTTGACGAGCTCTCACAAAAAGCTCCAGGGCGGGTTGTCGGCGGCGATGGAGGAGCTGACCCAGGCCCATGATCGACTGATTAAAAAGTCCAAAGAAATCAAAACTCTGCACGACGTGGCGGGGGCGCTGACGACGCGGGTCAGTTGTGCGCCCTCGACCTTGGCCGCGATCGTCTCCATCGTGGCGCGTTCTTTTGAGGCGGATCTCGTCGCCTTTTTGATTCTTGACGAGGAGACGGGCGAATTGGTGACCCAGCCCGGGGCGTTGGGTTTAGAGGGCGAGGACATGTACTACCGTCTGTCTTTGACCGATGAGCACTCGTCGTCGGCGCGGGTTTTCAAGACGCGCCGGCCATTCGTGACCGGCAACGCGCAGAACGATTCTCAGGTCATTTCCCGCTACGTCAAATTGTGGCGCATTCATTCGTTGATGGTCGTGCCCCTGATTTTAGAAGACCGGTGCATCGGGGTCATGAGGGTGGGCAGCAAACGGCCAGACGCGTTCCATCCCGAACAGATCGCCTTGGTTTCCGTCATAGCCGAGGAGGCCGCGATCATCGTGGAGACCGCGATTTTAAACCGGCGTTTGTCCCAAACGGCGGAACAATTAGCCGCCCTGAATCGTCTGAAAGATGAGTTCGTTTCGACCGTCAGCCATGAATTCAAGACCCCGTTGACCACGATTTCCGGGTTTTTGACCGTGCTGCTTGAGGGCGATGCGGGCGCGTTGAACCCGCAACAGATGAAATTCACCAATATCATCAAGTCCGCCGCGGCCAGGCTCTCGGGACTCGTGTCCGATCTCCTGGATTTATCGCGCCTCGAGAGCGGCGCGAAGATGGACCCGGTTCCTCTGGATTTAGCCCTCTTGGCGGCCGATTCCATTGAAAATCATCGGCACGCGGCGGAGGACGGGGGCAAGGTCTTGTCGATGACGGCACCGGCGCTCTTGCCGAAGGCCCTGGGCGATGCTCGCTGGCTTGGGCTGGTCGTCGATAACCTGGTGTCCAATGCCATTAAGTTCACTGCGCCCGGGGGGCGCATACGAGTCGTTTTCCAGGATAAGGGGGAGTTCCTGATGGTGTCCGTCTCGGACGACGGCATCGGAATTCCGTCGGAGGATCGTGAAAAAATATTCGAGCGTTTCTATCGCGCGGGAAACCGCTCCGAGGTCAACGCTCCCGGAACCGGCTTGGGTTTGGCGATCGCGCGGGAGGTCATCCACAAGCACGGCGGAAAAATTTGGGTCGACTCGCAATTGGGCAAGGGCTCCTCGTTCCATTTCGTGGTTCCCGTGGCGGCCCGCGACGTTTTGGAGTCGAAAAACATCGAGAACAGGCGTCCAAAGGGCGGCGTGTCATGAGACGCCGCCTTCCCTACGCGCTGTTTCTTCCGTGGGTCTTGCTCGGCGCGTGCGCTTTCGGCCGGTTGAGGCCGGGCCCGACCAACATCGGGATGGCGCTGGCCGTGTCGGCGCCGGGTATAAATTCGGCGCAGCGCGAGGCGGTATTGTCCACCCTCGACCTTTTCGTGGCCCGCGGATCCCTGTCCTGGAACTCGGCGGTGGAGTTTGTGCGCGAGCGGTACACCGAATTTTCCGGGCGTACGCGTGTCCGGTCCGGTCAAGCCGTTTGCGAGGTTGATTTTTCCAAGTTCATCTCCGCTTTGGACGCGAAGGGATTCCTGCGTCCGACCGGCGTGTACTCCCACGAGCCGCGGGTGGCGCTGTTCCTCGACGAACCTGAGGTCATTTCTGATTTGGGCATAGGGCCTGCGGCGGACGGCTTGCGTCGAGGCCTGTCGGCCTACGGCGTGGCGGCCGTTGACGGGCGAAGCTTGGTGGCCGACGCGCCTCTAGATGGAGCAGGCGGGCTAGACCTGAGGGAGGCGGCGGAACGTTCCGGAGCGCAGTGGGTTCTGATCGCCGCGGCAAACGTCCAGGATGAGTTCGACACGGCATCCGCTTCGTGGCGCGCCCAGGCGCGCCTTCAGGTGGACGCGTACGAGGTCGGACATTCGACCCCCGCTGGACGGGCGCTCCTGGATTCGGCTTCGGTGGACAATTCCTCGGGGGCGGCCAGGGCCAAGGCCTTGGCTTTGGTCGGAGAGGATATCGCGGCTCAACTTTCGACGATGATCACTCGATCTATGAAGGGGAGGTCGGAGGCGGCGGTGATCGTGACCGGGGAGTGCGGGCTGCCCTGTCTCAGAGCTTTGTTGTCGAATCTGAGGGCGGTCGAGGGTGTGGCGGGAGCGTTTCTGGGAACATGGCGCGGCAAGGAAGGCTCCTTGATTCTCCGCGTTTTTCTCGAGGACATCAAAGTCGACGGCTTGGCCGCGCGCTTGTTGCGCCGGGATCGAACGCTGAATCTGGTGGCAATCGAGCCCGAGGTGGGGCGCCTGGCCATCGAGATGTCGGAACGGGATGAACCATGAGCCTGGCGCGAACCTTGTGCGTGGGACTGCAGGGAATCAAGGGCTACCCGGTTTTTGTCGAACTTGATTTGACCAATGGGTTGCCTTCCTTTTCGCTGGTGGGTCTCCCCGATAACGGGGTGCGGGAGGCGCGTGAACGCGTGACGGCGGCCCTGCGCAACTCGGGTTTCGCGGTTCCCAACCGGAAGATCACGGTGAACCTGTCTCCGGCCAGGCCGCGAAAGCAGGGCAGCCATTTCGACTTGCCGATCGCCTTGGCGCTTCTGGAGGCTTCGTCTCAGATCCAGACGTCCGAGTCGAGCCGACTGTGGTGCGTCATCGGGGAACTCTCGTTGGACGGACGCGTGCGCCCCGTGCCGGGGGTTTTGGCGATGGCCTCGCGCGCCAAGGCGGAGGGCTGGCGGGCGATCGTCGTGGCCGAGGCCAACATTGAGGAAGCTCGCGCGTCCGGCCTCGAGGCCTACCCCGTGGCCGATCTGCGTGAAGCCGCGGGGCTGTTTTCAGGGAAGGCCGCGCGCCCTCGTACGGCCGCGCCTGAGGCGACCGAAGCGTGCGCGGCCCCTTTGGATTTACGAGACGTTCGAGGACAATATTTCGCGAAAAGAGGTTTGGAGTTGTCGGCCGCGGGCGGGCATAATCTTCTGTTCGTCGGTCCTCCCGGCACGGGAAAATCCATGCTCGCGAAGCGTCTGCCCGGCTTGCTTCCCAATCTCGACGGGGAAGAAGCCGTCGAAGTCACGATGGTTCAATCGGCGTGCGGACGCGTCGTGTCCGGCCTTGTCCGAGAGAGGCCGTTTCGTTCGCCTCATCATTCCAGTTCCGCCGCGGCGTTGATCGGAGGCGGGCCGTCGGCTCGGGCCGGAGAGGCCTGCCTGGCGCATGGGGGAGTTCTTTTCCTCGATGAGCTGGCCGAATTCTCCCGGCCCGCGCTCGAGGCCTTGCGCCAGCCCTTGGAGGATAGGCGCGTCAGCGTGTCCCGCGCGCGCGACACAATCGAATATCCGACCCGCTTTACGATGGTCGCGGCGACCAATCCGTGCCCTTGCGGTTGGAGGGGACATCCGCGGAAATCCTGCACCTGTTCTCCCGGGGCGGTGGGCCGCTACCTGGAGCGTCTTTCAGGCCCCCTGATCGACCGCATCGATCTCCAAATCGAGATTCCGGCCGTGCCGTTTTCCGATTGGGTCGAGGCGTCGGCAAGCGGCGAATCGTCGCAGCTCGTTCGTGAACGCGTCGTGGCCGCTCGCCAGCGCCAACATCGGCGTTGGGGGGGAGGCTGCGAGGCCGTCAACGCTTTCATCGAGACGTCAGCTTTTCGCCGCGGCGCCCGCGTTTGTCCGGAGGCGCTGCGGGTTTTGGCCGGAGCCGAGCTCAAAACGCCGTTGTCGGCGCGGGCCCTGGATCGAATTTTGCGTGTGGCCCGAACGATCGCGGATTTGGCGCAAGAGGAGGATGTCGGACCCCCGCACGTGAGGGAGGCGCTGCAGCAACGCGGCCTCGATAGACTGCGGTCCGGCTTGGAGACCACCCTATGAAAACGATCATGGTCATCGCGGCGTTGTTTTACGGCACATATTGGTACGCCAGTCGGCATTATAAATTCGAAGACACCCTGGTCTATGCGAAGAAAAATCCGAAGGCATCTTGGGCTCCCGCGGTTGATTACTATGTGGGACTGGTGTATTACCATCGCGGCGACTACAAGAAATCACAGGAGGCTCTCAGCCAGCTCGTGACGGACTACACGACAGGAGAGTACACGGCCAAGGGTCTCATCAAGCTCTCCGAGGTCGCCGAGGAAAATCGGGATTGGCCGACGGCGCGTCAGTCGTTGGAGCGGCTCATCGAGGATTTCCCGGGGGATAAGAAAGTCGCTTTCGCCAAGCAGAGATTGGAGCTGATCAGGTTCAAATGAACGGCCATAGCCCTTTTTCCAAGAGCATCGTCGCAGGCATGGCCAGGCGTGGCCTGGGCCTGCGCGAATTGTGCCGGCGCGCGCGGCTCGATCCATCCTTCCTGTCCAAGGTGATCGCGGGAAAACGCAATCCCCCGTCGGAGGAGGAGGCCCTGCGACGCCTCGCCGACATACTTGAGATCGATCCGGTGGAACTGCAGGTCGCCGCGGGGCGCATTCCCTCCGAGTGGAGCGCTTTGTCTACCAATCCCGAGCTGCTTCATCGCGTCAACGCCTTGGCGACTTCAAACCGCTCACGCCGTCCGTCCGCCCGCGAGCCGGCTCCGCAGATGTTGTCCGCCAAGCCGTTCACCGAGGAGCTCCTGTAGCCGTGTCGGCCGCATGGTCCGAGCGTCAGTCATGGGCCGCTCGTCTCAACGGGGGCCATACGCCCCCGCGGCGCGCCTGGGATCTCTTGGAGGCGTTGGGTCCGCGGCGGCTTTCGAGCGCGGGCGACGAAGAGTGGGCTCAAGCCTGCGGCGCTCGGGTCGATGAGGCCGCGAGGTGGCGTCGTTCGGCGTTGGATTTCGATGTCGCCGCCGAGGAGCGCCGCGCCGAGGATCTGGGCGCTCGGCTTCTCGTGCGCGGTGATGGGGAGTATCCCGATCTTCTCGCTTCCATCCATGATCCGCCGCTGGTTCTCTATGTGCAGGGAACGATGACCCACGACCCCCCGGTGGCTTTCGTGGGTTCCCGCGTTCCGACGGGGTATGGCCTTCGCCAAGCCCGGACATTGGCCTCAGACGCGGCTCGCCGGGGGATCGTGGTCGTCAGCGGATTGGCTGGGGGGGTGGATGGGGCGGCGCACGCGGCGGCGCTGGAGGCCGGGGGAAAGAGCTGGGCCGTTCTCGGGACGGGGTTGGGCCGAGTCTACCCCGCTGAGCATCGCGAATTGGCGCGCAGGATCTGGGCCAAAGGGGGAGCGGTGATCTCCGAGATGCCGATCGACACGGCTCCCAAGCCGGAATTGTTTCCCCGGCGCAACCGAATCGTGGCGGGACTGTCTTGGGGAGTGGTTGTCATCGAAGGTCGAGAAAAATCAGGCTCTTTGATCACCGCCCGTCTGGCGGGCGAATACGGCCGGGAGGTCCTGGCCGTTCCTGGCCCGGTCGATTCCCCATTGTCCGAGGCTCCCCACCGTCTCTTGGCCCAGGGGGCCGCGTGGGCGTTTTCGATCGAGGACATCGTCGCGGCCCTACCCAGGGGGGTCGTGGCGGCGACCCCCGCCACGTCTTCGGCGGCCCGAGCCGATGATGTCCACTCTCCCGAAGAAGAGAGAATTTTGGCCCTACTGGGAGCGCACACCCTCTCCTTAGATGAGCTGGTTCATCTTTCCGGCCTTGACACCGCGCTCATTTCCTCTATAATGTTCGGGCTGGAAACTAAAGAAAGAGTGATCTCCACCCCTGGACAACGCTATGCCCAAAAAGAAGTCTGCTAAGAAGACGAAGAAAGCGCCTAAAACGGAAGCAAAAATCAAAGCGAAAGCGGCGCCGCCGGCTCCCTCGGCAGCCAAGCCGGCGAAAGGAGCTCGTCTCGGCCCCAGCCTGCTGGTCGTCGAGTCTCCAGCCAAGGAAAGGACTATCTCCCGGTTCCTTAAGAGTGAATTCGTCGTGAAATCATCGTTCGGACATGTCCGGGACCTTCCCGTTCGCAAGATCGGCGTCAATGTCGATGACAACTTCGCCCCGCAGTACGTGGTTTTGCCCCGGGCCAAAAAGATTCTCGCCGAGTTTAAAACCCTGGTCTCCAAGGCCGCCTATGTGTACCTGGCGACCGACCACGACCGCGAGGGTGAATCGATCGCCTGGCATTTGGTGGACATGCTCAGGCTCAAGGCGGACCAGGTCCGACGCATCACGTTCCACGAGATAACCCCCGGCGCCATTCGTGAGGCCATCTCCCAGCCGCGAGCGATCGATGAGAATCTCGTCCATGCCCAGCAAGCGCGGCGAGTCATCGACCGCCTCGTCGGCTACAAGCTTTCGCCTTTGTTGTGGGCGAAAATCCAAAGCGGCCTTTCCGCAGGTCGCGTCCAGTCCGTGGCCGTTCGTCTGCTTGCCGAAAGGGAACAGGAGATCAAAGAATTCGGCTCCGAACCTTACTGGACCTTGGTCGCGAGCCTGGTCAAAAACGGACAGGGGCAGGCTTTCGACGCCAAATTGTCGATCTGGAAAGGGGAGAAGGTCGAGACGACGCGCACCTATGATCTTTTTTCCGAGCAGTATCGCGTCAAGGCGACCACTCTGCGCGGCGCCGAGGACGTGGACGCGGTGTCTCGACAGGTTCAGTCCGGCGTCTTTAAAGTCGTTGCCGTGGAGAAGAAGGAAGTTCGCCGCCGCCCGCCGCCGCCTTTTTCCACCTCCACTCTCCAGCAGGCCGCTTCTCAGCAAATGGGCTTCGCCGCCGAGCGCACCATGCGCGTGGCGCAGTCCCTGTACGAAGGCGTGGACCTCGGCGGCAAGGACCCCGTCGGTCTGATCACCTATATGCGCACCGATTCGTTTTCCATCGCCAAGACGGCGGCCGATGAGTGCGCGGCGTATGTCAAGGACGCCTACGGGGCTTCGTACGCTCCGCCGACGCCGCCGACTTATCAAACCAAGTCGCGGGGCGCTCAGGAAGCCCACGAGGCCATTCGTCCGACCAGCGTGCTGCGCACTCCCGACGAGGTCCGGCGCGCCCTGAATCCGGACCAAATACGCCTCTACGAGCTGATATGGAAGCGTTTTGTGGCGTCCCAGATGATCGAGGCCGTTTATGATACCGCCTCCGCCGATATCGAAAACGGCGAAGGCCTGTTCCATTGCACGGGTCGTACGCTCAAAAGCGAAGGGTTTCTCCGCGTGTATCGCGACGCCCCCAAGGGGGAGGAAGAAGTCGAGGAGGAGGCCGACAACGAGGAAGGGCGTTTGCCTGCGCTCGTCGTGGGGGATGTCCTGACCCTCCACGAGCTCAAGCCCGAGGAGCATCGCACCAGCCCGCCCCCGTACTATAACGAGGCGAGCCTGATCCGGGCGATGGAAAAACACGGGATCGGACGGCCGTCCACCTACGCGCCCACGATCAAAACCATCGTCGACCGTGGCTATGTGCGCCGCAACATGAAGGACCG
>ERZ1292630.4124-Hain-H41-02um-R3-4124-length-12438-cov-8_pt1 | contig 12438 bp, 5 predicted proteins | sample MGYA00564408_ERZ1292630 | MGnify/ENA primary metagenome ERZ1292630 (study PRJEB36523, sample SAMEA6512641) | groundwater metagenome | collected 2019-01-08 | study: AquaDiva: Metagenomics assemblies of 32 groundwater samples | reverse complement strand
CCCCCCCCCCCCCCCCCCCCCCCCCCCCCCCCCCCCCCCCCCCCCCCCCCCACGCACAGAGGACACAAATTTGCTCGCTAAGGGGCCTCCCATTCGAGCGCTATGACGTGGTGATGGTATGTACATTGCCGGCGTGCGCCCCGGGAAGAGCTCACGACGGCGACGACAGTGTCGAACTCAATGGTGCCGGTCGATGCGTTGGAGGAGGGCGATCTTCGTCTGCACCATCTCCAACATGCGTTCGTTTCTCCGCAACCCTAACTCCGGATCGTCGAGGTCGTGAGCGGTGTGTCGTCGCGCCACGGAAGACGATGGAGAACTACTGGCGAGGTTGCCTTTCGACATCAGCGACGCGGACGGGCTCGAGTGGGGTGGTGCCGGTGGAGAAGCTGCCCCCGGGTGACCCTCGTCAAAGAGACACTCGTTTTCGAGCCGGTGAACCTTCGACTTCAGGCGCCGAACGTCGCCAATGAATTCATACTCGTCGTCGTACTGCGGGGCTTTGACCAACCCCATTTGTCTCAGGTCGCGGAGGTACGCATCCCCTTTTTGCTTCCTCAGAACAAATCGATCGTGCTCTTGCTTGCGTCGGGCCTCGTCGAGCGGGGCCACACGCAACCCGGGCGGCAAAGGCGTGACCGATTTTAGCTTGATGGCCTCTTTCAGAAAGCCGTTGCCATGCTTGTTGCGCTCGGCGGGGGTCAAACTGGCCTTTGGCATGACAGGCTGCGGAAGGCCATGGCGCTGCGCGCTGGGCGAGGGGTCGAAAAAGGGCTGGCCCGGCGGCGGTGCACCATTTGACATCACGACGGTGTCGTCATTTCGCGTGTTGCGCCGCGCCCTCGGGCTCGTTCTCGGTGTCAGGGAGGGTCCGCTTTGCTGCGTGAGCTCTGTGGCCGCCGCGTCTTGCATCGCGCGCACAATGCGACCGTATTCTTGCATCTTCGCGTGACGGTACCGGCGATTGTGTTGGACATCGTCTTCCTTGTGCTTGCTCTTGAGGTACTCATCGACGGCCAACTCGTAACTCGCGCCCTGGTGATAGTGGCCCCGCTGTTGCTCTTCGAGCTCTTTCCACGAGAGTCGCAGTTCCTCCATCCTCTGAAGCCGCCGTTCTTCGGTTTCCTTTATCCTCCGGGCGACGTCGTCGAGTCCGTCCACCACCGGACCTCGCAACGTCGCGCGCTTTTTCTCCCAAGCGGCCTCTTTGATGGCTTGCTCGTCGCGCATTCGATCGTCGAATTGCTCCTTCATGACGTCAGAGAGATTCTTGGCGTGCAAGATTTTCATGGCCCGGCGTTCACCAATGAGGTACTCCAGCTCGCGCTCTTCACGTTTGGCCTTCAACGCCGCGAGCCGTTCATTGAGCTGGCGCTCCTTTTCTTGTCGCTCTTGCTCAAGGCGCTCAGCCACTACCTTCGCGTGGGCTTCGGCTAGTTCGATGTCTCGCGCAAGTTTCTCTCGTTCTGCTTTTCGCCTTTCGCGTCGCATCGCCTGGGTCTGCTTCATCTGATCCTTGATGCGGTTGGCGGCCTCCATGGCCTCGGGGCTCGGAGGCGACGCGGGGCGCTTCCGAGGTGGAGGGGGGGAGCGACTCCGCGTGTCGCTAGTGGGGGAGCGACCGCCCCCGCCGTCCGCCGCATCGTCTTCGTCCTTCCCTCTCTCAGGCGATGAACGGCCCCGCTGATGACGCGAGGGCGACTGTTGCGCCGCCGCTGGTGGACCTGCCTTTCTCGTCGGCGATGGATGGCTTCTGCGATCGGATAGCGGTGATGTCTTCGTCTTCTTTGGTGAGGAGTGGTTGTTGCCGGACGACGACGTCTCCCCCCCGATTTCCGCGGTGCTGCTGCTGCCCTGCGCCAGTGCGACCGTTAATCGGTGGTCCGTGGGGTCCGATGCGACCAGCAACGACGCGAGCAGCATCGACGAGGAGGAGGGGGCAGCCGCTCCTCCTGCTGCGGTCGTCGACTGCGAAGGGGGTGCCACCGCTGCGGCCGCCGGAGGCGAGGGCTGGGCAGTGGCCACCGGCGACGTACGCTGCCCTGTGGCCGATTTTTTCGTTGGCACGTTCGCTACGGCTGGCGCGGCGGTGGTCATCGCCGGCGGCCCTGGCGCCTTCGCCTGCGCTTTCGTGGCCGCTGTTGGCTTGCCAGGGGCGGCAGTGGCCGTCAAGCTGCTGTGGTCGTGCTCGGACGGCGCCGTCGTGGTCGTCGTCGTCGTCGTCGTGGCCGCCGCCTGTTGCACCGCTCGGTCCATTTGCAGCCGATGGAGCAGGCGGAGCCCTGGCACCGCAGGCGTGGTCGTCCCAGAAACATCTGCCGTTGAGGGCGAGCCGGCCGACGGTGCGTCGGCGCCGAAGATCATCAACAACAGTCCTCCGAGCGCGGTGGGAAACCTTTTCGCCAGGTCTTTCTCCATCTCCGAATTCAACGTGCGCGGAGCGGGCGGTAAGGACGCACTGGCGGCAGGCGGTGGCGAGGTCGCAGGTGACGGCGTGTCCCTCGGCTGCGCGGCGGGTGGGGTATCCGCTTTCTTCACCGTCGCGGGGGCGACACCTTCAGCACCACCGCCGCCGCCACTGTCGACGACATGCTCCGGCGGTGGCGGGGGTGGTGTCACGCCGCCGTCGGCCGTCGGTGTCGTCACAGTTTTCGAGTCTCCAATCGGCATCGCTTTCTTGGCGGGAGGCGTGCCCGCGGCGGCCGGAGGCGCAGCCATGGCCTTCTTGGGAGGCATGGGATTGAGGGAATTGTTTCAACAGCTGGGGCTCTCCGATATGGATATTGAGGTGAGAGAGCTCGTGACGTTTCCTTTTTCTCTCTCTCTCACCCTTTGGGAAAACCGGGGAATGAAGCGGTATCAAGACAACAACAACAAAAAGAAACGAGTGACTCGATGGTCGCTGGGTGGCACGCATGCCGGGCACACACCCTTCCTCCTCTGTGTGGTTTTCTCGCAAAAAAATTGACGCAGAAAAGAAAAAGAAACAAAGGGGCTCCCCAGCGGTGAGAACAAAAACGGAGGACGATTGTCAATCAATCGCCGGTTTTTGTTTATTTCCGCAACGAAGACACCGGCGACATCAGTCGTAGTCTGTGTGTGTGTGTGTGTGAAGTATGTGTGTGTGCGTGTGCTTTGTGGCAGGGTGGGGGGAAAAAGGGGGGCGAAGGGGTAGCTCTGCCGCCGCGCTTGAGCGACGCAGCCTAGTAGCACTAGTGGGACATGAAACTCTTTGAAGTGTCGCAATCAAAAAGAACGAGTCTCGCGTGAGGGTGTGTGTATGTGATGTTGGTTGCAGTGTGTGATTCCGGGTTCTGGTCTGGGAGATACACACGAATCAAAAAAGAAAAAGGGAAACGAAAGCGGGGTGTTTTGCAGTGTGTGGGGGGAGAAGAGAAAGAGAGGTGAAGGGGAGTACGGGGGGGCGAAAGGCTACCGTGGAAAACATGGAGGAAAGGGGGGAAGAGACACACTACGTACAGAGAGGGAATTTGTTGCACCGGGCACGTTTACTAGAATAATGCTTCTTGCGTGCGTCAAAAACGTCCGGGAGGAACAAGAGCTGTGATTTGCTACAGCTTTTGATAAAGGGTATTTCGATGTCCCCTTGGAGACACATTCCGAAAAGCTGTGGAAAGTGCCAAAAAAAACGACAGACAAACCACCTCCATGCTAGAGCCATCATTATTGGAAAAAAACAACGTCGAGAACACTCAACGTTGCATCCGGTTTCGACATTCACGACGCTTGTCGAGAGGACTTCCGCGCGCCTTCATACATCTTGAAAACAGCCCGCGAAAGACTCTTGAACAGCTCATTGGGGTCTCGTGTCTCCTCGTACGTCGCCGCTCCGGACCTACCCGACCCGTTCGTGGCAGCCAAGAAGTATGCGCCTCTCCTCAGGGTGGGGGCGGCTCCCGTTCCACTGGTGGTGCTGCCACCCCCACGGAACAAAATCGGCAGCTTGTGCATTTTTTGTTCGTGTCGCATGTGGAAGTAAAGATAGTAAAAGATACCCCGAGCAGCATTGTGTCGCTCGTCAGGCGCCACGTCCGGATCGGTTTCGCCGAACGCGAAGGCGGGCTTTCGGGGCTCAGCGGAAAGCTCCGCGCGCAATCGCGACGACAATTGCCCGTGCACGGGTTCGAACGCCTCGTGGTCACGCAGCTGAAGGACCAGTTGTGCGAGCGGGGCTAAGTAAGTTGCAATGAAGTGGTCAAGGTCGCTGAAATGCGCGTACGTCGCGTCATCGTCGGGACCGCCGCCTTCGGTGCCAATCGACAATCGATATCTCACGGCCCCGTTGCTCTCGCGATATTCGTCGAGGTGGTAATCGGCGACGCTTCGTTCACCAATTTTTTGCAACGCGATGACGCTATTGAGCCACGTTTGCTGCTGGGAGGCGAAAGAAGATGATTGCATGGCGCTGGGCTTGCCGGCAATGAACATGATGGCGCCAAACGAACCTTGTGACAGTGCCTTTTCGGCGTGATGGCGACTGAAGTCGCGGTACAAGACGTGAGTGGAAGCCGCCACAATGCGCGGGGTCACGGCGCGCGTGTACAATTCGGTTTTCACGGTGTCCGCGCCGTCCAGCGACTGCGACATGGCGTCGGAGCGGCCATCCCGTTGCCACGCCGCTCCATCGGCCGCGCCAGTCGCCGTGCGATTCGCGAGTGCGGTGGCGAAGCTACCGCCCGTGGCCCCCCCTCCTCCTGCGTGGCGCATGGCCCCTGGCAGCGCCTGCGTCCATTGCACGCGCAGTTCGCCCTTGGCATGACTGACCCCAGTCACGGTGGCGTACATGCGGGTCCCGGGCTGAATGCACGCGGGTAAGGGCGGTACGACGAAACCGACCGGAAAAGCCGTTCCGTCCGCGGCTGCGTTTTGCCGTTGCATGCGCAAATCAAGTCTGTCCGTGACCGCTTTGTCAATGGCTTCCCGGATGACCGTATTCGGGACATCGCGAATATCCAGAAACGCGGAGGCGCCCAGTGTGGTGTCCAACTTCAGGCCCTTGACCATATCGCTGGCGAGCAACTGTCGTATGGTGCACTCCAACAGATCGCCTTCACGAACGACCACGTGGGATCCAAACGAGAAGGACGTGCCCACGTTGCCCGCCCCGCGATACTCCGCTTGCTGTTGGGCCAAGGGCACCACGGACTCCCCTTCCACTTGGCGCTTGCTAATGTACGTGATGCCGGTGAGACACTTGAATAAGCGTTTGCTCGTCATGAGGCGGAAGTGACGCCGCATGTGCGGCTCGAAGAAGTGGCACAATTCATCAATGACGAATTCCAATTCCGCGGAGCCAAGACGCGTTAGGTGCCAACGTTCCGCCCGCTGGGCGGCGAGGCGATAGTCGCTCAAGAGACTGGACTTGCCCCGACCGGGGGTGGTCGTTAAGCTGTAGCGCTGCGCATTCGGCGCTGTGGTTCGTCCCTGAGAATCCGTCGTGGCGGAGGCCGCAGCTCCCATGGCCACCGTCGCTCCTGCCACAGTGAGCGGTGGATGGCGCAGCAACGTCACAAGCAAATCTTGATCGTCGTCATCCTCCTCAACCACCTTCGTGTTCGACAGGCGGCGAGCATCCTTCACATCGTCTTCAAATTGATTACGAATCTCGGTGAGGACGTTGTCACTAAGTTCCTTGTCAGCGAGGCTCATGCGATCCCGGTAGTCCGATAGCCCATAAATGAATGCGGCGACCGAACTCGTGCTTCCCAGCGCGTGATTGACACAGCGATGGGCGATTCGAGACGCGACTTGGTACCAACAGAGGGGGACCATCGTTTCGTCGAGAGGCGTCCACGGAAACGACGTCGACGACGACGACGATGAGCGATTGGCATCGGCACGCCACCAACTGCCCTCCGGACCCGAACTTCCCGCTAACGAACGATCGTCGAACCGGACCCGCAGCGCGCTCACGCAGTTAATGGCGACCGCCTCGCAACCGCCACCGACCGAGTCGGCTACGAGCGCGTGCAAGTGCGTTCGGCTCTGTACGATGCCGCCGGAATGTTCAATGTGGGACACGAGCCGGCGCGCCTTGTTTGGGCCAAGGCCTGCCACAAAGCTCAATATTTCGTCCGGGGACGGCAAGGCCAACACGCGGTTAATATCGATGCCCTCCGCCGTCATCCACAGCGTCAGTTCGCGCTGCAACGAAGTGAAAAGGGCCGCCTTCGATGAAGGCCGCTCCGTGCTCAAAAGGGTCGCGCCCAGTGGCAAACGGAGCGCTTCGTCCTCGCGCTGCAGCGATCGCGCGAGACAGTACAGAGGTTCCTGCACGCTGCGCGCCACGCACGCAGCCATTCGGGACTCGTTCGAAAGCGTTTGCTCCCTCATGACGGATTGGCATTGTATCATCGTCCTGGCGAGTGCCGGGGACGCCCACACCACCGCGATGTCCGTCGTAATGCCGGGTTTCACGTCTTCTCGGACGATGCGCTGGATGGTTGTGAACAGATCGCAGCACTCGCGCCCGGATGCCGCGATGGCGATCACCTCTGGAATGACCCGTTCGACAATCAATCGGAACTCGCGCCTCTGATTATCGACTTCCGCTTTCGCCTGAGGCGACTGAGCGGTGAACTCTTGCCACACGCAGTAGCCGCGTAGGGAGCCGAACTCGTCGATAAAGGCGAAGTGGGTCCGGCCGCTCGCGTCTCGAGAGACGCCGCACACTGGGATGTTGCCCTTACGTTGAGAAGTGTTTCCTGGAAAAGCGAACGTGCCGAGGGACGTGGGAAGCGATTCGACGACGTTCCATTGATCGTCCCAAGTCGCCATGGACTCCTGATACGCCTCCAGGGTCAGTTTCACGGGCTCCCATGGCCCTTCCTGGCAGAGGGCAGAAAAGCTGCTCACACTGCGACGGATCGTCGCCTCGTGCAGCGCTTGTCGGAGCGCAATGCGAACGTGGCGCTTGACATTCACGGCCAACGCGCGGCAAAGTGGAACGGACAACTTACTCACTTCGAACTCCCATGCTGTCAAATTGGGCCCATGGCACAGACTTGGCTTCAAGATGACATCGTCGAATCGCAGCGCTGCGCGAATGGCCTGCAAATCGCACGTAAGTTCCACGCTGAGATGGTGCTGCGCTTCCTCTTCGAGGATCGGGAGCAGCGCTAGCGGGTTGCTGTAGAGCAAGGTTCGGATCGGTACGCGTCTGGCGCCGCCGCCGTAGCTTCGATTCGAATTCGTCGTCGTCACCATCCCGTTAATCGGTTTGACGACGCAGTAACCTTGTTGCACGAACGCCTGATACGCTGCCTTGAGCAGCACGGGCAGCGAGGCCGCGGTCTCGATGAACGCCAATCGACACAATTCGAGAAACTTATCCGCCTCCTGCAACAACGGCGCGGTCCGACCTAGCATGCCACCATTCTGTTGCTCACTATGAACGGCGCGTTGCTGTGTCTCGGCCCACTGTTGAGGCGACAGGGACACCTTGAAGGTAAGACCCGACAAGTTCGGTATCCCAGGCGCGCCGAGCAGCACCTCTTGGACTTGGTACGGATCGACGGCATAGGCGGAGAGCAACTGCGTGGCGTCTGTGAAACCGAGCCGCTGAAGCTTTACGGTGGCACTTCGTGACATGAAGCTGTGCTGGGTGGAATTCGACAGCGGGTTGTTCAGATGCAACTGGGTGAGGGACTCGGGGACGGAAAACACAGAGGACGACGATCGAACGGCTTCCTCACCCGACAGGTCGATCAAGCTACTTTGGCTCTCTCGACGACGCCGTTCACCTTCCTGCTTGAGTTGCACCGTGGCGGCGACGTTGTGAAGCAGCTTGGCCGTGCACGCAAGCCACAGCTCTGCATCCATCGGCAGGTCAAACGCGATGGCGTCGACAACGTCGCTTAACGAGTTGGCGAGACGCGGGCCGGTGGGATCCGCGCTTGCGATCACCTTCAGCCGCTGCAAGGCTACTTGTCGCTGCCGCTCGATGGTGTGACACATGCCATCGAGCTCGAGGATCTCCCAGCAAAGGCGACCAACTTCAATCACGCAAGGCTTGCGCATGGCCACTTGGTTCATACTGTTGTTAATGCCCTCTTGCGGGTTGCCCCACGTTTTGTCGCCCGAGCCGATGACCTTCTTCTCTCGTGTGATGACGCGCTCAAACCCGATGTATAATTCTGGGTCCGACAAGTAAAGCGGCTCTAACCGCCGTCCGGTGCGGCTGCAGACCGCGTACGACGGGTTCACTAAATGGCTTCGATAGTCACGCATGGCGTTGGAGTGCCACAGCATGTCCAAAAGAGGCATTGTTTCCGACCGGTGGTACAGCATAATGTGAGCAGGCTCCAAATGGCACTTGGTCATCAGCCGCACGACCGTTTTGACGCATTGAACGCGCTTGTCGCGGAGAAACGGCGCCGGGTTCGACGCCGCATCGACTAAGTCGGCCACTAAGACTTCGTTGCCATGTAAAGATTTGCCCGGCTTGACCAGCTGGCGAAGGATCCAAAACGCTTCGGCGTCGGGGTCGACTTTAATGCGAGTGCCTGTCGCCGTGCGATGGGATCCTAGTTGCGGCCGCCGTTCGGTGGCAGCAATCACTTGGAAACGCTCTGGTAGCCGCGAAGTGGCAAGGGCGGCCGCGTTCGAGCCAAGACCAACTTTTCCCAACTCTAACTCGATCTCTTCTTGCACGCGCTTCTGGCGATCATCGCTGCGCCTTGTCGCCGTGGCGGCGGTGCGCGGGGCCGTTGTGGAGGGCTCGGCATGTGCAGACGGTTCTTCTTCGCCAAACAAATCCTGTGGTTCCATTGTCGTTTCCGCCCGTCCCTCTTCTTCATCTTCTTCATCATCTTGTCCTAACCAAGTCGCGAAGCGGGCCGTGCCGCTGCCGCCTTCCTCCAACTCGCGTCGGCGTTCCTCTTCACGTTCGGCCATTTCAGCCTCTGTGATTCGCGACAGAATGTCGTCGTCGTCTTCCTCATCGACGTCGCTTCCTTCCGCCGCCGCCGCAGCGCCCGTGAGCTCCGCTAATTCCTGTCGAGCCGCCTGCTGCCTTGCGACCTCCCTTGCGCGCGCTTCCACGTCTAGCGTCCCCCCGTCCGATGCGGTGGTCGCGACCCCGAGCAGTGCCGCCTCGTCATCATCGGACGCGTGTTTCTCCGACTCAGATGAAGACGGATCCGCCATGGCATCGGCGCCACCTCCAAAAAAGGTGGCCATGAACAGCTCATGAATGCGCTGGGCATGGATCGTAGGATCAGAAATTCGAAGCAGCCACTGTTGGTCATCGTGAGAAATGCGCGAAATCGGGGGGAGCTCGTCGCGGCTCGCCGTGGCAGTGCCGCCGTGGTGGTGTTCGCTAACTGTTGGCTCCTCAATCATATCCGACGATAGCGACGGAAAAGGAATGAAAGAGATCGAAGAAGGAAAAGGGGAAGTTAATTATTGCCGATAGGGGAGGAACAGAATAGAATTGTCTTTGTGTGTGTTTTTGAAGGAATTGGACAAAAAAAGTAATCATCTCAAATTGAAACTTCTCAAATGTTCAAGTCGTAGAGACAAAAGCTGAATAATTAATTCGAAAGGGAGGATACTTGAAAACGAGAGAGAGAGAGGTTTCGCGACCCCTCTAGCTCTCATCAACCGGGTCATCATCATCCGTATAGTCCATGATGTCCACGGAAGACGATGTGGCCGACGAAACTGCGTCGTCATCCGAGTTGCTGCATTCTTCTTCAGCGCGTGAACTCGAACGCTTGTCGGTTCCTTGGTGGGGAAGAAAATAGTTCACAAGGTTTGCGAGTGATCGCGCCTCTGCGGCATTCCGTTCGGCGAGCAGGCGTTCGTTGTCCTCTCCTGGAAGCAAAAGAGATGTATTTCGTATCTTCCGCAGAGGAGGAGGTTGCTGCCGGGAGGACGCGGTGTCACACGCCTCCTCAACTATCGGCAATCCTGCGCGGCGAAGGTCTGGGCCCTGGGTTCCTATTTCCTCTGTGGCACGCTCGCCGCCGCGGAGTAACGTCGTATGGATCGTGGATATCAACGGAGCAGCCGCTGAGGCCGTCGGTGGCTGTGGCTCGAATACACCCAGGATCAGTTTCATCTCAATCGTCACGTCATCGGTGGCCCTCTCAGAAGCTGACCCGGCGTCACTTCCCCCGTGGAGAGGTCCTGCCTGTGACGGTGCGCCGCCAAGCTTTCGAGACCGCGTTGACGGTGTGATGTGGGAACCTCGTTGCGACTTCCTCGGAACTTTCGCATCATCGTCATCGGTGATTTCCTCGATCAGTGGCCGGCGACGCCGCGTCGTCGTTTTGCCCTTCGGTCTCCGATCTTGTTCCAGTGTGACGCCATGCCGCTCCTTGGCGTCCTCCTCGGCGTCTCCTTCTGCTTCGCACGATTCCTCAATTGGCTGAGCGGCAGGGGCGCACGCCGCCAAGTGAAAGAATTCGTCGATCCGATTTCGGAGGCCTCGTGAAAGCGCGCGTTCATGTTCCACGAGTGGCACTGGCGGCGGACGCGGACCGTCACCCATCGCCGTCGTTGCGGCATCGTTTGGCACCGCAGCGGCGAAGTCAGCCCTCGAATTCAAGAGCATCGTGAAAAACTCGTTCCGCATCCTCGACACCTCCGTGGGCACTTCAGACTGCCCTTTTGTGGGCAGTCTCTGAGTTGTCATTGATCCCACCGGAGCAAAGGGGGCAATATTCGAATGGGGGTGGCCTGAAAACGGACGTCGAGAGATGGGTTTCTTTGTGCTGTCATTCGCAGCGTTTCTCATGTTTGTGTTACATTCATTCCTGTACCGTGTGTCGCGCGCTACTTCCCGGGATGGGGTGACGGGATGGGAGGTCACACACGACTCCGAGCAGCAGAGCGGGTGGGGGGGAAACAGAATCCGTTGTCACGAACTCGCAAACGGCGTCTCCGCAATCTTCCACGTTGACTTCTTGGTCGCTATCTCGATGTAGTACTTCCGACCATCTGCGTTCATCATCTCTTTCCATCCGTCTTTGACTCTCAGCGGACCCGGACTGTTCGGTGTTGCCGCCGCGGAGGTCGCCGCCCCCGTCAACGCTGCAGCAGCAGCAGCAGGCGGCGTTGGCATGGGAAGGCCGGCGAACGACGTCCCTTCAACCTTCCACGTCTTCTCTTTCGTCGAAAGGTTCACATAGTAGTACTTTCCTGATTTTGCGTCCAATGTGCGCTTCCAGTCCCCGACGGTGCTATCGGGTGCGTTGGAAGTCGTCGCCGTTGCGGTTGCTGCCGCCGTGGAGGAAGCGACTGGCGATTCCGTCGCCGCTGCCGTCGCCGATGATGGGCTGCCTCCTGCCTTGGCGACGAGCAGCAGCACAGCGGCTTCGTCCAAGCCGTGAAACGGCGTACCGTCGGACTTCCATTGTTTGGTGCCTGTGGAGGTGTTGCTGTAGTAGGCTTTTCCCGACTGTTTGTCGATGACGCGCTTCCAATCTCCGATGATTTGGGGTGTTAACGCCACCCCGGTTGACGGCGCCGCTGGAGCCGAGGCGGGAACGGCGGTGGCGGGAGCCGAAGGTGGCAGTGCGATCGCTTCTGCGGGTTTGCTGGTTGCCGGAGCCGCTGGAGCCGACGCTGCTGGCGTGGGTGTCGACTTTGCGGCAGATGCAGGAGGTGGTGGCGTGAGCGGTGCTGGTGCCTTCGCGGCCGGCGGCGGAGGTGGGGCAGCTTTTGCGGGAGGGGCAACCGGTGGTGGTGGTTTCGGTTGGGCTTCCGGTTGGGGAGCTGCAGCCGTGAGCGTCGCCTTCGCCTCGCCGCCCGCCGTCGCCGCGGAATCGCCTCGACTGACTGCTGCGTTCCCCGATGCTGCTGCGGTGCCATTGTCGATCGTCGTCTTGGCAGGGGCCTTGACCACGGCGGCGGTTGATAGCGACGCCGTCGGCGATGGCTCGACGTTCTCCACCACAACGTTGACGGATGACGCCGACGCTCCCCCGGCAGCAGGCGGCGGTGAGATGGATGAACTGGTCGCGATCGTTAAGGGAGCTTTTGGCGGACCCAGTGGTCGTGGTGCGGTCGGCTGCTCACGGGCCGCTTGGGACTTGTCGTCAGAAAATTTCGCCGCCGGACTTCCCGCCACGGTAGCCGTCGGAAGCGGCAGATTTCCCTGTCCAGGTAGCACTGGGCTGTCCGGTATTCCCTCTGATAAAGGGATCGGGCGAACCGCCTCTCGTCGTGACACGGTGGATCCAGAAAGGGGTGGGGAGCTGTCGTCGTCCTGCTTGGATTGGTGAAGGTCTGCTTTGAGCGACGACGCGGGCAGCCTAGCCATCTCATCGGACGAGGATTTGCTCGCCAATAGCGGAGGCGGTGGGGGGGCTTTTTGGGTTGGTGCAGCTGCAGTTCCGGACGCTGCCGACTGGGGGGGGGGCACGTGGGGCGGCTGTGTGGCCGCCGTAGGTGACGCACTTTCCGGCGTCA
>ERZ1292630.4120-Hain-H41-02um-R3-4120-length-12441-cov-10_pt1 | contig 12441 bp, 11 predicted proteins | sample MGYA00564408_ERZ1292630 | MGnify/ENA primary metagenome ERZ1292630 (study PRJEB36523, sample SAMEA6512641) | groundwater metagenome | collected 2019-01-08 | study: AquaDiva: Metagenomics assemblies of 32 groundwater samples | reverse complement strand
TCCTCTGGCAGGGTAAAGTTGAAGTCCTCGAGGTCTACGACCGAGAGGTCCATGCGGTGTCGATCTCCTTCAAGCTTCCCTCCGTCATGCGGCTCCTCAAGCTGGTCCGGCTCAAGGATGTTCACCGCGCGGTCAAGTTCTCCCGCATCAATATCTTTACCCGCGATGGCTATGCCTGCCAGTACTGCCGTCACAAGTTCCGGACCGAGGAGCTGACGTTCGATCACGTCGTCCCCATCGCCAAGGGCGGGCGAAAGACCTGGGAAAATATCGTGACGGCTTGCTGGCGCTGTAATAATAAAAAAAGCGGTCGCACGCCCGATGAAGCCGGCATGAAGCTCATGAAGAAGCCGGTCAAGCCGCGCTGGAATCCGGTTGTGACCATTACCATCGGGATTCGGAACACGCCGGAAAGCTGGCGCGATTATCTCTATTGGAATATGGAACTGGACGCCGACCCTGCAGAGACCTGAAGTGCTGAGTCCTGAGTTGAAAGTTCTGAGTGATATAGGCACGAGCTGCAAGCGTTCGAGCTCAGGACTCAGCACTTCCGATTCACTGCTTCACTGTATCCAGTGTAATTTCGAAATCCCGTCCACCAGGTAACGTCGGATTCTTCGCGTAGCGGCCTTCGATATCGCCCGGCTGTGCCGGGCCTGCCTGTCCATCTCGATCCAACCGGGCGACCACATCCAGCATCCCGCGCAATTCAGATCCCTGCACCATCACATCGGCATTGGTGAGTTCAAAGGCAACGGGGAACTGCGGATTGTCGATCCGCCTTGCCGCGACGGGACGTGCACCGCCAGGCCTCCGGACAATGACGAACAGGACATCGGTTGGGCGTACCTGATCGGCCAGGGCCGGGGCGATCAGAATGCGACCGGCAACCACTGCTTCGCGGGTCTCCGGGTCGCAACTGTGTGCAAGGCCCAGCCAGGCCGCCATCGCGGCGAGGCCGATAATGCTGCCGGCCAGTCCAAGTGTGCGCACGCTGTATGCTGCCATTGATACGGTTCCTTTGCAAAGGTGAAGGGGGGGGCAAACCGGCGCATTATAGCGGGGGCCGGTAGAAAAGGGGAAGGCACGGTTTACGCTGCAAAACAGGGTGTTGTATGATACGCGCCACTATTGAATTGGGAGGAACCACCATGGCTGCAAATTCTGGCTTTCCGTTGTCTCTGGATGTGAAAGGGTACCCGGTGCTTGTGCTCGGGGGAGACGAGGAGGCTGCGGAAAAGACCCAACGGTTGTTGGAGGCGGGGGCGAAAGTGATCGTCGTGGCGCCGTCGTTACACGACACGCTGAAAGATTTGGCCGCGTCGGCGAAAGTCGTCCACCGTGGGCGCCATTTTCGCGATACCGATTTGGAAAGTGCGATTCTGGTGTTGAATATGGTTCGGGGGGACCGTGACTTTTCCCGAGCGCTATTCGCAAAGGCGCGCGAGAAGAAGTTCTTATTGTGGTCGGTCGACCAGCCTGAATCCTCAACGGTCACGATGCCGGCGGTGGTGGCCTGCGGCCATTTGCGTGTGGCCATCAGCACGAGCGGGGTTGCCCCGGCCTTGTCAGGCTTCATGAAGGAAGATATGGAAAAGATCTTCGGCGAGGAGTTTGCCGCCTTCGTCGAATGGCTCGGCCAACTCCGGGAGCAAACCAAGGCCAATGAGCCGGATTTCGAAAAACGCCGGGCGTTGTTGCGTGAGGCGTTGGATGGGTTTCGTTTGTTGGGCAAGGTCCAGTATCCGAAGGTCTGGCTGGATGAACGAGCGAAGCTGAATGTGGCGCCGGGCGTGAAGGGGGAAGCGTAGGGCGTAAGATGTGAAACGTGAAACGTGGGACGAGTGGAAGTAAGGAGGAGTAATGGTTCTGCTTGAATTCAGTATGTCGCCGTTGGGCAAGGGAGAGAGCGTCGGCAAATATGTGTCGCGTTCGCTCGATATCATCGATAAGAGCGGAGTGGACTACCGGTTGAATCCGATGGGGACGGTGCTCGAAGGGGAGTGGGATGAGGTCTTTGCTGTCGTCAAACAGTGCTATGCGCGGATGAAGAAAGATTGCGGCCGCATTTCCTGCACGATCAAGGTCGACTACCGCAAGGGTCAGTCAGGCCGGCTCTCGAGCAAAGTCGCCAGCGTCGAGCGACGGCTCAAAAGAAAAGTCAAAACGTAATTCTCAAGGGGCCGCGTGCCGCGCATCGACCCTGTATCTTTCTTGGGACGGCCAGTATCTTAATAGATACTGGCCGTATCGACGATCACACCGAAGTCTCGGATCTCCTTCGCAGATTCTCCATCATTCCGGCATTTTGATGTCAGGCTAGAATCGCAGATCGCTGTGTCCTGGAGGGTACACACCTTGCCTTAAGTCATCCTCAGCACCTAGGTATTTTGTCGGTGCGGTGGCAGCATGAACTGGTCTGTGTCGTAGGGCCTGTTCATGTGTCCACTGACGCGGTGGAAAATTCCAAGCGGGCTGGGAGGATATCGATGCCTATGATGATACGGCTTCAGTGGGCCATCAGAAACGGGCTATGGGGTCGGATCGTGGCAATGAAGTTCAGTACCAATCAGGATTTGGACGTGACCCGGTTGGGGAAAGATCCGCGCAGGCTGCAGGCGGTTCCTCTCTCGCGGATATTCCCCGGCATCACAATTCAGAACGTGCTGATCGGTGAACGTACGCCACGTGACGAGCAATATCCTCGGCTCCGATATCTGCTTCGTCGGTTCTTCTCGCGATTGTTCATGTTCCTCAACCGAATCTATCCTTCCACGATGGAGGGGCTTCCTCCCATCGATGCGAATCCGCAGATGGCGTTGGCGCAGGCCTATACCGACCGACATCGACGGGCTGTGAGCAAGGCGGCGAAGCGGCATGGCCTGGTTCCACACGATGTGTTGAGCCCTCCTGTCCTTCCACGGGAACTGAATGGGACTCCTGACCTTGGGGCGCTAGCGGTCCAAGGGCCTTTTGCCGGGTATATCAGGAAGGTGGCGAACCAGGACTCCTTTGAGTGGGATCTCCGACACCTGACCGAATACCATCCACGGCCTGGGCTCTATCGATTGGGCATGCGTGTTCAATTTCAGCTAGACCCCACGGGGAAGCGACTGACTCCCATGAAGATCGAGTCTGCGCTGGGACTGTCTTCTCCCACCGATGCCAATTGGGCGTTGGCAGGACGTCTGGCGCTCTGTGCCCTCTCCACCCATACGAGCCTCATCCGCCACTGGAATTGGGTCCACCTGATCGGCGGAGAAGCCCTGTCGATCGTCACACGCAATACCCTTCCCGAAGATCATCCGTTCTGTCGCTTGTTGTGGCCCCATATGTTTGGCACCCAGGCCAGCAACCGGCTCTGCACGGAATCGCAGTTGGTTCCAGGGGGCGACTTCGAGTCGGTATTCAGTTATTCCCATGAGGAGATGTATCGGTTTTTCACCGACACGGTAGGCGGGTTTGACGTGCAGACTTGGGACCCGCAAGCCTATGCCGTCAAGCGGGGCGTCTTGAACGCAGGATTTGACCAGCCGACCGAGAGGAATCTGGCCGCCTTGTTCGATGTCATGCATCGACACACGACGCGGTATCTGGCCATCTATTATGGAACAGATGCGGAAATTCGTGAGGATCGTGCGATCTGTCAGTGGGTGGATGATCTGCACAAGTTCGTGCCGAACGGTCTGCCGGTGACTTCTGCCACCCTCACACAGGCTGCGCTGGCTCGCCTGGCCGCTTCCTGTCTCTACCTTGCCACGGTGCAACATGAACTGGTCGGGGCATTTCTTTGGAACTACCAACTCTGGACCCATGCCATGCCGGTGCGTGTGGCTCGTGACGGGAGTCGTGAACCGCTGGATGTCTATCAGCGGCTGTTCAACACCAACTTCATGTTGAATACACCGCGCGCCCCATTGATGGCCGACTTCACGACGCTTGCCTTGCCTGAGCCTACGCATCCGGACCGCCACGCACGGGCGATCAATGCCTTCGAGCTTTTTCGGGAGGAGCTTGAAACGCTCCAACAGACGATGGAGCGAGAGCCGTGGATGCCGTGGAAGCTCTATCCCAAGAGCCTTGAAGTGAATATTAACGCTTGAGGTGGTTACGTTGCTCCGTCCCTCTGACCGACGGACGGAGGGTGGGGGCTCTTTACTCTCCACGGATAGCAGGGCACAATCGCGGCGTTTCCTGGGGGCATGGTTCTGTGGGTTGCCTGTCTCGCTAGACGGGTCCGTCGCGCACGTGAGAGGCTGGCGGACCTGTTCAGCATTCTACTCACGGACGCCGCCGGCTTCTGATGTGCGAGAGCATGTGATGGCTGAAGAACTTCTCCCGCAAACACAGACGATCCTCGAACGTCCCTACATGAAGTGTGTGCCATTTGGCGTCGACGAACGGGGCGAACGAGTTAACGATGTGAGCGGGATGATCGTGCGCGACAACGTGGAGTATCTGGAAGAGTGGGTCACGCGAACAAAAGGACCGGATGCGGCAGCACGGGCGATGACTGACTTGTGCCGATTACTCAATGAACGGATACGCGACTCCGCCTATCACGTCACGCTCGACCAGTTGAAGAATGTCTGGAACAGCTATTCCTATGAGTGTACGTCCTATCTGCGCGAGTTCTGTCGGCAGCTGTCCGGAGATCCCGCCTTTCACTTCAACGTGGGTCGAGAAAAACATATCTCCCCGCTGATCCAGACGTTGGGCCGCCCGTTCAGCCTGGCACAAATTCACCGCATGTATCCGTATTTCGCGCAGAAATATGCCAAGGGCCTTCTGTATTCGGTGATGGAAGTCACGGACACGTCTGCCGTGCTCAGGCTGAATCTTACCGACCGTGTCTTGGGGCAGTTCGGTCCCTACCGGAAGGCTTGTGTGGCGCAGATTTGTGAGTCGGCCAAGGGACGCATCGCGATGGTGCCGCCCCGGCTTCATTTACTCCCGGCCTCGCGGGTGACGGATCGGGCCTGCATGGTGAAGGGAGACGACTACTGCGAATGGGACGTTCAGTGGCAACGTCAATCCCAGCGATACGTTGCCTGGCCCCTTTGGGGTGTTGGCGCTGGTCTGGTCACCGCCGCATCGATGCGTTGGGCCTATCCGTCGATGAGTCTCGGCGAGGTGATCCTGGCCGGTCTCATTCCCATGTTCGTCGCGGGGATATTCATCAACCGGCATCTTCGGCGGGAGAGCCAACAACGGGAGGCGCTGATTCAGGAGCAGATCAGTTTTGTGGAGTCGCGCCATGAAGAGTTGCGTGCAGCCTACCTGGAGCAAGAGCAGACGCGTGTGGAGTTGCGACGCAAGGTCGCCCAGCTGACGGCCCTCCATCGAGCCGGATTGCTGTTCAGCTCGACGCTGGATCGAGAGGCCCTGATGCAGAAAGTGTTGGAGACCCTGACCAGCGATCTGCAATACGATCGGGCGATGGTCTCCTTCTACGATCCGGTCCGACAGGTCGTCAAGGATGCGCGGGTACTCGGGGTCTCGTCTGAGATCCAGGCATTTGCGCGTGCACGTGAGATTCCCGTCACCGATCCTATGAGCCCGGAAGGCATCGTGCTGCTACAGGGCAAGCCGTTGTTGATTGGGGATGTGCAGGCGGTGTGGGATCGCATTCATCCGTTGAACCAACAGCTCGCCCTGCTGACGCAGACCAAGGCGTTGATCGCCGTTCCGTTAAAAACCAAAGATCGGATTCTTGGAAGCTTGACGGTCGATCGGATACAGGAGCACAGCCTGACTCAGGACGATCTTGAGTTGATGATGACGGTTGCCCATCAAGTCGCGATCGCACTGGATAACGCCTCCGCGTATGAACAAATTGAAGATCTGAATGTGGGACTTGAAGCCAAAGTGCGTGAACGCACGGCTGAGCTGGAGCAGGCGGATCGCTTGCGGTCTCAATTCCTCTCGCATGTCTCGCATGAACTGAAGACACCGTTGACCTCGATCAAGGGGTTTTTGCAGAACTTGTTGGATGGATTGACGGGGCCGCTCAATGAGAAACAGCAGCGGTACTTGTCACGGATGTTGGACAATGCGGAGCGGTTGATCCGCATGATCGAGGACTTGCTGGATCGCACGAGGATTCAGTCCGGCCGGTTGGATCTCGTGCCTGGCGAGATCGATTTGGGGCATTGTGTGATGGATGCCGTCGAGCAGTTGCGCCTCTTGGCTCAGGCCAAGCGGCAGACATTGGAGGTGATCGCTCCGCCTGTCCCGCTGGTGGTCTGGGCGGATCGGGATCGACTGATCCAGATCGTCACGAATTTAGTCCAGAATGCGGTGAAGTTTACTCCGGATGGCGGGAGCATTACCGTGACGGTGAGGCAGGAGAACTTGACACTTGCCGGAGTGTCCGTGCGCGATACCGGGCCTGGTATTCCAAAGGAGTTTCTCAATCAGATTTTCGATCCATTCTTTCGTATCAAACAGGCCAGGACCGGAACGAAAGGGCTGGGCTTGGGCTTGTCGATCGTGCGAACGTTGGTGGAACTACAAGGTGGGACCATCGTCGCGGGGAGTGACGCTGGGCAGGGCGCGGAGCTGTCCTTCACGATTCCGTTACTTCCCACCATGGCGGTGCCGCTCGGTGGTGCATCGGCAGAAGCGCCCCGCATCCTGGTCGTCGATGATGATCCGGATATTCGTCAACTCTTACAAGATCGTTTGAGGGCCAAGGGGTATCGTGTCCAGTCGGCGGTTGACGGAGTTCGAGCGTTGGAGGCGGTGCGGGCCGAAACGTTCGAGGGGATGATTCTGGACATCGGCATTCCGTCTATGGATGGGATGGATGTGCTTCGGCAAATTCGGAGATGGGATCAGCAGATCCCGATTGTGATGGTCACCGCGTCCGGTTCAAAAGATCTGGCGATCTGCGCCATCAGCATAGGGGCACAGGCCTATTTGCTCAAGCCGTTCGATATCGACGAACTGCAACGGATCGCTGACTATTGGTTTCGGCCATTGGAGCGACCGTCATCGGAGTCTGTGGTGAGTCGAACACGTACGGGCGAGTGAAATAGGGAGCGGTATGACCACGAGATTTTGGGGAAGATGTCGTCGCAGCGTTGGATCGGTGTCTCGGATGTGGATGTCCTGGCTGTTCCTGATGGGGCTGTGCTTGGTTAGCTTGCCAGGGGCGGCCTCAGCTCAGGTGCCCCGTATTCAAGGCCAGGGAACCGCTGCTTCCGGGATGGGGAATGCCTTTGCGGCCCAAGCCGACGATCCCTCGGCGCTGCACTACAATCCGGCGGGGATGACGCAGTTGCAGGGGATTCAATTCATGGCGGGGGCACTCTTCTCCGGTGGATCGACGAATTTCACCAGTCTGACAGGCGCGGCGGCGCGTGGTGACCGGAACGGGAGTGCCGCATGGCCCCCTCCAGGGCATACGTTCATCACGGCGAACTTGAAGGATCTCGGGTTGACGGCCCTGGGCGATCTCACTGCCGGGATCGGGCTCACGGTGCCGTTCGGCTCGCTGACCCGCTGGCCGAACGATGGGCCGTTTAGGACCGCCACGACCTTCAACACGCTGCCGCTTCTGGATATCAAGCCGACCCTTGCCTACAAGGCGACGGAGAACCTCTCTCTAGGGCTGGGTGCAGATATTTATACGTTCAGCGGACTCGTCGGCGAAGGTCATGTTGAGAAACAGTCGGTCTGGCCAGGGGGACTCGGGATTCCAGCCGGATCGAAGGTGGAGCTGTCCGGCAAGGACACCGCGGCTGGTTTCAACGCCAGCCTACTGTATACGGCGTTGCGTAATGCAGAGGGGAAGCCACTGGCGAACATCGGCATCGTCTACCGCAGTCAGGCGACCTTACACCTGAGCGGCGCATTATTGGCCAATGGAGCCAAAGTGTCCGATGCCAGAGCCACACTGGTCCTCCCGCAAATCATTACGGGGGCGATCGCGATCTGGCCTGTTCGGACGAGTGAACGGGAGTGGAAACTTGAGCTGGACCTGGACCATGTCGGATGGAAGTCCGTCAGGAATCTCGATGTCACGTTGGGGAATGGCTCGACGATCGCCCAGCCGCAGAATTGGTACAATACCTACGCGGTGATGCTCGGAACTGAATATAAGTGGCTGGCGCTTGAGTCTCTCCCGAACTGGGAGGTGGCGCTGCGGGCCGGCTATACCAATCAGCAAAATCAAATGCCTGATTTGACCTATGATCCGGGGATTCCCTCTTCGGACCTCCACATCGTGGGGGGAGGGCTTGGATTGTTGTGCAAGGAGCAGGGATCGTTTCTGGGACTGATGCGATGTGGCGACCTCGGCGTGGGCTCGTTGAAACCCAAAGCGATTGGCATCGATCTCTCGTATCAAGCGGCGCTCTACGAGGACCGCACCGTGCTCGGCAATCGTAACCCGACCGTCAATGGAATCTACAAGACCACGCTGCATAGCGGGAGTGTGTCGATTCGAATGATCTACTAGTCGGATGTGCGAGATGGGCAGGACGGGAGCAGATTAGATCTCTACCTTGTCCGCTCGTCTCGTGCGGCTATACGCGGTGCATCGGTCGTGTATCAGGCGGATTCGTACAGGCGTGGAACGCGGGAGCCAATCCCGCAGAGGACTTCGTAGGGGATCGTGCCGATCCAGTCAGCTACTTCATCAGCCCAGATTGATTCCCCTCCCTGCTGTCCGATCAGCGTGATGGTCTCGCCTATCTGCACCGGTGCGATGTCGGTGACATCCACCATGATCATGTCCATGCACACTAGACCGACGATCGGGGCGCGACGACCCTGAATCAACACCGATCCTCGATTGGAGAGCCGCCGGCTGTAGCCGTCCGCATAGCCAATGGGGAGTATCGCGATCCGCGTCGGTCGTTTCGCGACAAATGTCCCGTTGTAGCTGACGGTTCCGCCTTGTGGAATGGTTCGTAGTTGGACGATCGTGGTTCGAAGTGAGAGGACGGGTGTGAGATCAGGAACAGGGACTGAGGTCGGCAAGGTGTGGTACCCGTAGAGCATGATGCCGGGGCGCACGAGCGAAAAGTGCGCATCGGGAAATCTGACGATGGCGGCACTATTGGCCGTATGTACCAACGGTAGGGTGAGGCCACGTTGGCGGATCTGTTCCAGCATGGCACGAAATGCGCCAAGCTGTCGCTCCGTGAAGGCGCTGTCCGCTCCGTCTGCGTCGGCAAGGTGGGTCATCATGCCCTCGACCTGGAGGGGATTCCGCAAGACCGGGTTGTCGAGGAGTGAGAGCAGCTCTTCTGTGGAAAACCCTAACCGCCCCATTCCGGTTTCGACCTTGAGATGAATCGGGTAGGGGGCTGGCTGCGAACGAGCGGCTTTGGCCAAGGTTGGAAGGACGCGCCCATCGCTCACGACCGGGGTCAATCGGTGAGCCACCAGGTCGGCTATCTGCTCCTCGAAGAGCGCTCCCAGGACGACGATAGGAGCTGAGAGGCCGGCTTGGCGGAGTGAGATGCCTTCGTCGAGGGAGGCCACGGCAAACCGCCCGATGCCTTGGCGGGCGAGTGCCTGAGCAATGTCTACGGCTCCATGCCCATAGGCGTTAGCCTTGACGATGGCCATGACCTCACAGGCTGGGGATAGGTAGCGCTTGATACGAGAAAGATTATGGGCGAGTGCCGCAAGATTGATGGTGGCGTAGGTGGGTAGCAAGGTCGAAGCCGCGGTCACACTTCCATGATTTCTTGTTCTTTTTTCTTCACAACGTCGTCGATTTTTTGAATGTATTGATCGGTCAGTTTTTGGGTGTCGGCTTCGGACTTTCGCAGATCGTCTTCAGTCAACTTGGCATCCTTTTGCAGTTTCTTCAACTCTTCGTTGCCATCTCGACGAAACCCGCGCACCACGACTTTCGTGTCTTCGCCGTGTTTCTTGCAGATCTTGCCGAGTTCTTTGCGGCGTTCTTCGGTAAGCGGCGGAAGGGGAATGCGAATAATTTTTCCGTCGTTGGACGGTGTGACGCCGAGGCCCGATCCCGCCAGGGCTTTTTCGATTTCCTTGATCAAGTTCGGCTCCCACGGTTGGATCGTGATGAGGCGCGCCTCCGGAGTCGAAATATTGGCCACCTGCTTCAACGGGGTCATCGTGCCATAGTAGTCGACCCGCACACCGTCGAAGAGGGCCACAGACGCTCGTCCTGTCCGTAGGCCGGCTAAATCGCGCTTGAGATGTTCCAGCGCGGACTCCATCTTCTCCGTGACTTTTTGGTGTATGGCGGCAGGATTGGACATACGAGACTCCCCAGAAAATTAGCGGCGGTCTGGCGTGACAACGGTCCCGATCGCTTCGCCCGTGGCGACGCGTTTGAAGTTGCCTTGTTCTTTCAGGTTGAACACGATGAGCGGAAGGTTGTTATCCATGCAGAGGCTGATGGCCGTCGCATCCATCACTTTCAAGTTCTGGTTCAAGATCGCGAGAAAGGAGATGGTCTGATACTTTTTCGCAGAGGGGTTTTTCACGGGGTCGGCGTCGTAGATGCCGTCGACCTTGGTCCCTTTCATAATGACCTGAGCCCCGATCTCCATCGCCCTGAGTGCCGCCGCGGTATCGGTCGAGAAGTAGGGATTCCCTGTGCCCCCGGCGAAGATGACCACGCGTTTTTTCTCAAGATGGCGAATGGCTCGTCGGCGGATGTACCCTTCTGCCAGCTGGCGCATTTCGATCGCGGATTGGACTCGCGTCATAATGCCGATGCGCTCGAGCGCATTTTGTAGGGCCAGGGCATTGAGGACGGTCGCGAGCATTCCCATATAGTCGGCGGAGGCCCGTTCCATGCCGGACGCGCTGGCGGCAATACCGCGAAAGATATTGCCGCCGCCGATGACTACAGCGACTTCGATGTCGAGGGCCACGACGGAGGCAATTTCCGAGGCGAGTCCTTCAAGGATGGAAGGTTGGATCCCGTAGCCCTGCTCACCGGCCAACATCTCTCCGCTCACTTTGAGGAGGATGCGCCGATAGTTGGCAGAGTTCATGCTTCGCCTAATTGGTACCGGGTGAAGCGGCGGATGTTCATATTCTCGCCGATTTTTGAAATCTTCAGGGCAAGGAGATCCTTAATCGTGACGGCGGAGTCCTTGACGAACGCCTGCTCGATCAGACAGCTCTCCTGGAAGAATTTTTCCAACTTGCCTTCGACGATCTTCGGCCATGCGGCCGGGGGCTTGCCCATTTCTTTGGCCTGTCCCTCATAAATCGATCGTTCTTTCTCGATGAGCGAGGCGGGAATATCCTCCCGTTTGACGTAGGAGGGTTTCCCGGCGGCGACCTGGAGGGCCAGGTCGTTGACGAACGTTTTAAACTCTTCGTTCCGGGCCACGAAGTCGGTTTCACAGTTGACTTCGATGAGCACACCGATTTTTCCGCCCATGTGGATGTAGGCGTGGACGAGGCCTTGGTTGGTCTCGCGGCCGGACTTTTTGAGCGCGGCGGCCAAGCCCTTTTGGCGCAGATAATCGATGGCTTTCTCGATATCGTCGCCGTTCTCGGTGAGCGCTTTCTGGCAATCGAGGAAGCCGGCGCCGGTTTTTTCTCTCAGTTCTTTGACAAGTTGACTTGATCCAGCCATACGTGACGGTCCTTCTCGGTAAACAGTGAGTGTAGTGGTTGACGCATGCGATGCCGGACGTTATACGGCCGGCGTGCTTGCGAGGCTCATGGCCGCGGTCTTGTCTCCCCCCACAGGAACGGGTTTGAAATCCGCCTCTTCTCGCTGCGTCCGCAAATTGGCGCCTTCAATGCAGGCGTCGGCAATACGCGACGTGATGAGCTTGATGGAACGAATGGCGTCGTCATTTCCAGGGATGGGGTAGGTGATGTGGTCCGGATCGCAGTTTGAGTCGAGGATCGCGATCAGGGGGATCTCCAACCGAGTCGCTTCCTGCACGGCAATGTGCTCGATGCGTGTGTCGAGTACGAAGACGGCTCCTGGAACGCCGCGCATGTCCTTGATGCCGCTCAGATACTTCTGGAGCTTGACGATCTCTTTCTGCATCTTCATGATTTCTTTTTTCTTCAGGCCATATTGGCTGGGGTCGGCCAGCTTGGCCTCGAGCTTTTTCATCTTATCGATGCTCTTCCGGATGGTCTGGAAGTTCGTGAGCATTCCGCCAAGCCAGCGTTGGTTGACGAAGAACATGTTGGCGCGAAGGGCCTCTTCTTGAAGGATTTCAGCGGCCTGCCGCTTGGTCCCGACGAACAGGACCGTCTGGCCGGCAGCAACGGTGTCGCGGACGAAGGCATAGGCTTGCTCCATCCGATTCAGTGTTTGCTGAAGGTCGATGATATAGATGCCGTTGCGCTCTCCAAAGAGAAACTTCTTCATCTTTGGGTTCCACCGATTCGTCTGGTGCCCGAAATGGACACCCGCTTCTAACAGTTCCTTGATCGAAACCACTCCCATGCCTTCACCTCCCCTCAAGA
>ERZ1292630.1623-Hain-H41-02um-R3-1623-length-21814-cov-7_pt1 | contig 12441 bp, 14 predicted proteins | sample MGYA00564408_ERZ1292630 | MGnify/ENA primary metagenome ERZ1292630 (study PRJEB36523, sample SAMEA6512641) | groundwater metagenome | collected 2019-01-08 | study: AquaDiva: Metagenomics assemblies of 32 groundwater samples | reverse complement strand
TCCCCCGTTGAGAACTGCTCGGTGTGCGCCCGGTTCTTTCAGTCAGGCTCTCTACGGCACCCGGCGTGGGTGGGGGGGGCGCAACGCGTTGATGCACCTTGGATTGCGCAAATGCACCCGTGCCGGGTTGGGATGGGCACACGGAAAAACAGAGAAAGAGAAGGGAAGAGGTCCTCTCCCCTATCGATGCCGCCTCGTCACAGGCACCCCCAGGGCGAGGTGATCCCAGCGCCGCTGACCATCAACGGGTTCGGGCACGGGCGTTCGCTGGTGCTGGGGCGTTATGCGGAGCCCCCACGTCACAGCGGCGGCGGCGGTGATGGTGCGGCGGTGTCCGGGGCATCCATATCCGTCTTCGCCGACGCCTTGCTCGCCGAGCGGACGGCGGCCTCGAACACCGGGGACGATGACGCCCTCACCCAGGGTGGTTTCCCACATGCTTCGCGGCGCGTGAGCGCACTCGAGGGGCTCAACGTGCTCACCTTTCTGTCCCTTTTTGCCGAGCCCGTGTCGCGACCACGCCGGGTGCATGAGTACCTCGTGACGTCGTACTCGGTGGGCCGCTGCGTCGCGAGTGGCATCACGGCCCCCGACATTATCGCGTTTCTCGCGCGACACTGCGCTGGTGACGTTGGCCCGTTGTTGACGCCAGGGGGCGCGATGCGACGGTTCATTGAAGACAACGTGCGGTGTTATAACGTCGCGCGCGTCGTTGTGTCGGGTGAGAGCGTGCGAGTCGAATGCGCCGACAGGCAGACGGCGGAGCGTCTCCTCGCCGACGCTATCATCCGCTCACAGGCGGTGCCCGACTGCCGCATCATCGACGAGGTCGGAGTGCCGTCGTCCGCCCATTCTCCTCCGCCATCCCACGCGGCGCCTTCACCCGACGACGACGAACAGGGGGTACACATAGAGCCGCCGCTTCTCTACGCCCCCGATGACGACAGATCCGTTCTCTCGTCCTCGCACGGCTTCGCATCGCGCTGCTCCTTCGAGCTCATCGACGCCCCCGCGGCCAAGTACGTCGCGGCGAGGGCGTGGCTTGCGCTATCGCTCCCACTCGTGCACGAATACGACTTCGCCAGCGACGCCACGCTCCCCCACGCGACGTTTGAGCTTCGCCGGTCGTCGCAGCCGCGTGCCTATCAGTACCGCGCCGTCGCCGCCGCTGTGGATTCGCGCGCGGGCCGGTGCAGCAGCGGCGTCATCATCCTGCCGTGCGGCGCGGGTAAGACGCTGGTGGGCATCATGTTGCTCTGCGCCGTGAAGAGGCCGACCGTGATTTGCTGCGCGAGCGCGGTGAGCGTGGAGCAGTGGCTGTCGCAATTGCACTTGTATGCCCATGCCGTGCACGACGCGCCAGAGAACGAAGCTGCGGATGCCGAGGCACAACGCCGTTTGTCGTCGTCGCGCGTGCCGGCGGTGGTGCTCGCCACGGGCGCTCAACGGCGCACCGCCGTAGCCGAGGCCCCCCGTAGCGCGCTCGGTCTCGCATCGCAGCAGCGCGTGAAGATCGCATGCCTCACCGGAAAACGGAAGGATCCTATCACCAGCTCGACAGAGATAGTGATTGTGACCTACAGCATGCTGGCGACCGCCCACAGGCTGATGCAACTGCACGACGGCGATAAAGCCGACAATGACCACCGTTCGCACGCCAAGGAGACGTCTTCCGCAGCACGGCAACCTGCCCCACGGCGACAGCGGCCGGGTGAGACCCTGCTGCGGCGCAGCTGGGGCCTGGTCATCTTGGATGAGGCTCACATGGTCCCGGCCGAGTTTTTTCAGAGCAGTATTGCCGCTCTGCGCGCGCGCGCCACCGTGGGTCTGACGGCGACCTATGTGCGCGAGGATGCCAAAATCGTGACACTTCACCATTTTATCGGCCCCAAGCTGTGCGACATCGCGGCGGAGGACCTGCGTCGCGATGGCTATTTGGCCACCGTGCTCGCCGTGGAGGTTCGCTGCCCCATGTCGCAAGAGTTTGCCGTGGAGTACGCGACCCGTTCCCTCGGATGTTTGAATGTATCAGCCTCACGCTCGCAAGGCAAGGAGAGTTTGATGGGCCGCAAGCAACCGTCCAAGCGGCCCCGAGGGAAGAGGGCCGTCCCACCCCGCGGCGAGGATTCTGACCAAAAACTGTTCGAGGGTGAAGATGACGATGAGGCCCTGCGCGAAGAGAGCAGTGACGATGGCGAAGCAGCTAGCAGCCCTGCCTCAGACGTCAACAACAACGGCGGCGGGGGGCATTCCGCAATGGCAGGAGCCGCGGACGTGTCACGCTCTCACTTCTCCCCGGTGTTGGCCTTTCTCGCAGCCGCCAATCCGAGCAAGCTGGAGTGCGCGGCGGCGCTGCTCCGACGGCACGCGGCGGATGGCAAGGTGCTGATCTGCTGCGACCAGCTCCTCGTCTTGAGGCAGTTTGCCACGCGCCTCGGCGTTCCGTACATTTGCGGCGAAACGTCGCACGGCGACCGCATGAAGCTCTTCTCCGACTTTCAAGCGACGCGGGCTGTCAACGTGCTGTGTGTGAGCCGCGTGGGTGACATCAGTGTCAACTTACCGTGCGCCAACGTTGTGATTCAGGTGTCGTCGCACGGTGGCAGCAGGCGGCAGGAGTTGCAACGCCTCGGTAGAGTGCTGCGGCCAAAAGGGAATGCCGACCGCTTGGCAGGAGGCGCCGGTGGCAATGCTAACACCCCCACGACTACCGGGGTTCGAAATCACGCCGCTGTTGATGCTTTTTTTTACTCACTGGTGAGCGACGACACCCTGGAAGTGTATCATGCCTCCCGCCGCACCGCGTTCCTTCGGCATCAAGGCTATTCATGCACCACCGAGCGATTTGCGCGGGCCGCGGCCGATCGAAAAGAAGGCGCATCGCTCCCAGCCGTCGCCTCAACGACGAATGACAAAGCTGAAGACGGGTCGACCGAGGAAGAGTCACGGGGGCTTGCACGGCGGTCCCGTGCGGCCCCATCTCGCACCCCGCCTGAGGGAGTCATGTGTAGAATGGAGCGCGTCGTGTGGCTTGCGGCGGTCGTGTCGCAGTGGGAGGTAAGCTTTCAGCGGGCGGTAGGCGACTCCCAGCGGTCAGCGGCTGCCCGGTTGCCGCCTCCCCCGGCGCCAGTCGCCGTCCAGGAGCGAATCTCGGGCCCGCCGGTGAAACCTGAAGGCGTCGCTAACGGGGCGGTGGGTCCCGCTACATCCGTCGTCCCGCTGGCGCTGGGTGACCTGACGGGTGGCGCGGAGGACCTAGTCTACGCGGAGGACTGAACTGATACGGTGCGTGCGTCTTTGCTTGCTCCACGTTTATGAGGCTTTTTGCTTTGGCTTTGCCATCACCACCCCCACTATGGCAAACAACACTGCTGGAATTGGCCCCTCTTGCTTACGAACGTCACGACTGTTCGCGAGGGGGAGGGGGCCGCTTTAAACATCGCGACCTCCTACACAACAACGACGGCGCTGCTCATGGCATTTCCTTCCTTCCTTCCCCATCCGTCCACTAGCGCACTCTCTCTCGCTTACTTCATATGGTCTGAGTGCCGTGCATCGTTGCCGCCGTGTGGTTCATCGGTGTCCTCGTCAAGTGGATCAAGCAGCTCTTTTTCGGCTCACCAAAAAAGGCGGCGTTGACCGACGACGCATCCCAAACAGCAGGCGCGGCAACCGTGAAGGATGATGATGCAGGAGGAGGCGCCGCATGCGTGGACGGCAGCTGAGCCCCGCGGCCCCGCCGCCACAAGCACCAGGCGGAAGGGGCCGGCACCACTGTCGATTCAGACCGAAGCGGCACACTCAGGGCAGCACATCACTAAGTGCACAGTGGATTAGCAAGACAAGGAGGGTGGACGTCGTCGCGTTCCCTTTAGCGGAAGGAGGGGCGACGACGACCCCTTCAAAGAAACATATTGCCGGTTGGAAAGGGAGCAGTCAATTCGGTGAGACGGAGTCGTCGCCGCAATCTGTGGTTGCCCGAGGGGATGGGGGGGGGGAACGCCGTCATGCATCGCTGGGTCCTATTTGTATGGGGTTGTCTCTCTCTCTCTCTCTCTCTCTCTTTTGATTTTGACTGGTTGGGGAAACCCTTCGGCCGATCTTCGTGGCGTTTGTGCGACGAGCTTTTTCCGTGTGGCTTAAACGCACGTTTTTCCGGCTGATGGCATTTCGTGATTTAGATTTTTTGGAACGTGTCGTGAGGTGTCCCCACCGCGCACACACACGCACCGTTTCCTTGAGTCGGTCGCGGCCCGGCCATGACATCGCGCCCTCCCATCATCGAGGGGAGTTTTGGCGCCAACGATTGTCGCACCCTCTTTTTCGGGGGCACTTCCTCTCCCTCCGGGTTTGTTTCATTTCGGGCGTTGCTGTCGTGTTCTCCCCCCCTCTATTGTTCTTGGAGTGTCAATTGCTTTCTCTTTTGCTGTGCGCCACCACCCTTTTTTTGCTTCCGTGATATTGAGACCCTTTTCACAGCAAAGTGCTTTGGATCATTTTGCTCTTTGCAAAGGCACACCACGTAGGGCTTCACACATCTCCACTCTACTCAGCGCCAATGTCCTATCCGGCGACGTCGTACCAACAGCAGGGCGTGGTGTACCAGCAGGCGCCTACCGCCATTGTGTACCAGCAGCCCGCCGTCATGGTCACGACGACGATGCCCGTGGTCGCCAACAACGACTGGTCCACTGGCCTCTTCGACATGACCAACCCTGACTGCTCGATGTGCATCGAAGGCTGGCTCTGCGGCTACTGCCAGATGGGCTACCAGTACCAGCGCATCCGCTCCAACGTCATCGGCATGGACGCCGCGGTTTGCGCCGGCGCCCTCTGCTGCGACGCGTTCTGCACCGGCGGCCTCGTCCGCATGGGCCTCACCTGGTCCATTCGCAGCAGCATCCAGATGCGCTACGGCATCCGTCAGGACTGCTGCAACGACTTCTGCGCCGTCTTCTGCTGCAACCCGTGTGCACTCTGCCAGCAGCACCGCGAGATGTCCATGCACGGGGAGTACCCGGGCGGCGTGTTGACCAACGTGCCGGCGAGCAACTTCGCCATCGCCCCGCCTCAGGCTGGGCAGGGCATGCAGCAAACGCAGCAGTATGGCGCGCAGCCCGGCTATATCGCTCAACCCGGATACGTCGCGCAACCGGGCTACCCCGCTGGACAAGGCTACCCCACTCAGGCAGGCTACGTCAAGACGGCGTAACACCAAGAGAGAGGCAGAGAGAGAAAAGCGTTCCTTCCTTTCAACATACATTGCCGACCGCGAAAAAAAACGAAACTATCCAACAACAACAAAGAAAGTGCGCGTGGTCTACGACAAAGGGAAAGGAAGAACCGAGGAGGGGATCGCCGCTGCATCTGCCCTTTTTTCCCCCCTCACCTTTCGCTTCTCAACTCTCCTTTCTTGCTTCACATGCCGTTTCTCTGTTGATTTTCCCCTCTCTTTCTATCATTTTTCTGATGTTGTGGATGACGATGGGGAGTGCAACATAACTTGCGTGGCGTTGTTCTTTGTTGGCGGGCACACACGAGGAAGGGTACTCCTCCTCCTCCCCGCGTCGGCGGAGGCGTTGTGTTTCGACCCGTTGCGCACACTCTCTCTTCATAGCATTTCATCTCTCCCATTTCACATCGATCGGCAAAAGCCCATTTCGTCCCATTTGATTCACCACTACATGTGGCGGTTGCGGCGATTTTTCAGCAATTTGTGGGCGGCTTCATCCGAGTCCGTCGATCCGCCTGCTACGCCGGCGTCTCCAGCAGCGGCATCCGCCACCGGCCACGCCGATCAACCTCACGCACCTCCGCCACCGTCGCAAACCACCGAGGCACCAGCGGCCACCGACTTGCCACCGGAGCAAGAAAGCCCCCCGCCTCGACCTACAGCTGCCGAGGGCCCCGCGGACGTTCCGTTGGCTGCTGCTTCTCCACCGGCGGGTCAGAGCAACGGAGAGCAGCCGTTCGAACGTCCCGTCGCAGCCGGTGCGCGTCACAGCGTGACGCTACCGACGATGCTCACGGTTCCAAAAATTGTGGGTGACGTCTGGACGCTTCTGCGCACGGCATTCACAACATCCATGTATCACGGCTTCTTTTGGATCCCCGACGGAACCATGTACGTCGTCACCACGGAGATGGCCCAGCGCCGGTTCCCCAAGATCAGTTTTACGGCCCCGACCCAGATTCATGGGCTTCACTGGGTGTGTTACGTGTGCTTTCACGAGCGAATCGACGACGATTTCGCCGCTACCGTCTGTCCCGGTGGGCCGCCGCCACTGCGGTACATTTTCTGCGTCGACATTTGCGTGATGCCGTCGAAGAATGCTCACATTGTCACCGCCGCCAATAGGCGAAACAGTGTCTACGTTGGCATTCAACGAGTGATGCAACTGCGCGGTGCCCGGTGCGAAGCCGTGAAACTCGCGTTCGCCCAAACGACGCACGTCGGGACCAATTCGTACGTCGAGTGGACGTTTCGGCGTTTGTTTGTGGTCATCGCGCAGGCTGCACGGGGATTTCACTACCACGGCATGACCAACAATTGCGGCCACTTTGCTCAGAGGCTGGCCTCGAACCTGGCGGCGTATGGCCGTGGCCGAGCAGCGGCATCCCACAACATCAGCGGCGGCCTCAGCGTCGTCGCCTCCTCCTCGGAGCGTCGCGGATGGAAGGAAGAGGACCTACGCAGGGTGTTGGTACGCATTGTGCGGGACTTCGAGCTTCGGGGATTCATCAGCTTTGCTCCTTCGCGACAACTGGCCACGGCGGAGATGGACCTCAGGTTGCAAGCTGCCACGGCGACCTATGCGCCCTCCGCGTCAGTGGGGGTGAGCATGGAGGACGATGTGAGCGTGTATCCCGCAGCGTCCGACCCCGGGCTTGACGATGCAGACACTGTCGACGAACAGTGGGAAGGAGTCTGTCGGAACGGCGGCGCTGCGGTCGTCATGTGCACCGACGACGTGAACGACACATCGGACGACGATGCTGCCAGCGACGGCACGGACGACAACAAAGCGTGGAGGGCCGAAGTTGCCGAGGCATCGGCGGTCGCCGCCGACGACGATGATGATGGCTTTCGATCCGTGCGGTCCACGTGGACGAATTCGTGTGACGCGGCGCGGCGGAATGATTCCGAAGAGTATAGCGAGCGGTGCCCCAATGGGCATCCGGTCGACGAAAGCGTCTCCGAGATCGATAAAGTCACGGGACTACTGCTGCGTCGCTTCATCTGTCGCGTGTGCGAACCTCCGCCGCGCCAAGCAAACCTCGGAGATCGCCCTCAAGCCGCCTTGCGGCATACCCCATCACCGCACGACGCTGCCGCAACGTCCGGAGGCTGCGATGACAGTCATGTTGCCGCTCGGACTCCGGATCCTGAGGATCACTACGACGGCTGCGATCATGATCCGGCCTTCCGCTCCTGCCTATCCACGGCATAGATCAAGGTAGCAACAGTGCACCGCCATCGCCGACGGAACTGTGAATGCCGCCGCGATCAGTCCAGGCTAACCAGACATCGGGCAGAACCACAACTTCCTTCCTTCCTTCCTTCTCTTCGATCATTTTTCCATGTTGAACCGAACTTTCGAAGAATCATGAACAAAATAAATCTCCGCTATCGATATATTTTTTGCATATGCCACATTCCGTTCACATCTTTTTTCGTTGCCGCCGTGGCCCAATGGAGGGAAGGAAGGGAGAGAGGGAGGGGGAGCCGACGAACGCCGGGGAAGCCACATACACACATGCAGCACACACACAATGGTCGTCCCTTTGGATCGCTGTCCACTTCCTCGATACTTTCCGTCGTACACGAAACGGTTTTTCATTGCGCCGAAAATATAGTTGGAAGAGTCATTTTTTTATTTTGTAATCAGGGAAGGGCTACTGTATCTTTCCGAATGCCCGCGGCGGCATCATGCCCTTCTCTATCAGGGTGATCGTTCCCAGGGTGATCACGACGCTATTGATGCTGCTGCTGTGGATATGGACAGCTACTTCTGCCCTCTTGACGGCCCTGCCGCTCGAGACGATTGCCCGGCGCCGATATTTTACAACGGTAAGGTCCCGGTGGGGCTGGCAAGCGAGTGCAGTGGCTTGGGGGGGTTAAACCCCAGTGGCATCGTCGACTTGGAGCCGGACGAGTCAAACGGCGATGCGTTTCTACTGGAAGATTGCGTGCTCAAGGGCACCCAGATCACCTTCGTGACTCGGGGCCTGCGACCGTTCAACGTCACCATTGTGAACTCAGTGCTCACGGACTCATGTCTCACCGTGCTGGCCATCGACGGTTCTCTGCCTGCCTCGAATCAGTCGACGAACCCGTTGGCTGCCACCGACATTGCCGATGGTTCGTCTCTCACGTTGATCTCATCGAACGTGTCGTGTGACATCGCGCCTTCCGTACTCTACGCTGCGGCCTTTGGCGCCGTGGATAACACCCCATCCGATCTATCCGTCAATGACACGGCGTTGTCGCTCGCGATATTGTCGCGCGCACCATTGCGGGTCTGACCATTGCGCTACGTAATGTGAGCGTCGCGGCGCGGGCCATCATCATCGGCAACTCAGCCAGCAGCTCCACACCGTTAACCGCTTCCGCGCTCCGGATTGCGTCCCTATCGCTGGGCAATGTGTCTATCTTGGCGACGGACAGCCTCGTCGAGGCGCGCGTCAACGATGGCGACGGGACATCGGAGGCGATGACCGTCGTGACGTCGGCGCAAGCGGCGTCATCTCCCGGACCGCTCGGGCTGCTGCAGGTCAAACTGGACCATTGCGTCTGCCGCGTGGGTGACGCCGTTGGCGGCCAGGCATCCATTCTCAGGTTGGAGGGTCGTCGCCGACCGAGTGACACCCTTGGGGCGGCATCATGGGGCACGATTGTGAGGATCGGAAACTTCACCAACTGCTCCGCGGTTGCGAAAACGGACGTGTCCATCCTTGAAATGTCGGGCATCGGGGCAACGGTCCTCGTCGCCATCGCGGGTGCGAGCATCCTCAGCTCGACGTCGACGATTTCCGCCGCGAACGTACTCTCATTCACAAACCCCAGTTCAATCAGTGCCAACAACGTCTCCTGGCAGCTGCTTTCGGGTAGTCGGCTGGAAAGCCGGAGCGAGCTCGGGACCTCGTCAGTCATGCAATTGACCGACGTTGCCGAATTGGGGAATTTCTCCGTTTTCGTTTCCGATGCTACGGCGGCTGCGACTGTGTCGGGTCGCTCCGGCACGGCATCGGTGCTGTCCGTCAGCTTCGTGGACTCCCTCTCGACGGCGGGGGAGAGGGCGGAGCTGAATGGCCCCGCCCACCAGTCGATGTTCACCGCGCAGATAACATCTCATCTTGGGCAAAATTTACGGAAAAAGTAACGGAGAAAGTAACGGGAAACGCGACGAGATCAGCAAATTGGCCACAGGCGGAAAAAGCTACGATGCTAGCGTTCGAACAGCGCCACCCGGCGTGGACGTTAGTGTCGAAGAACTACCAGGCCACACAGAGGAGGGTCAGCATTCATGTCACGACCGCTTCCCGGCTGGAGGCGACGTCGATGGATGAAGGGGGCGCGGCCGTGCTGCAGCTGTTTTCACCTTACCCAGTGCCCGACGCGGTCGCCGCGCGCACGCCGCATCCACCTCTTCCCCGCGTGGCAAGTAATGTGGCCATCGACGTTCAGATGGCAAGCGTATTAACGGCGTTCAGCCGCAATGCGACTGCCTTGGTCGCGGGCATCGGGGCGGTGCTCATCGGGGCCAACTTGACCTTCATGATGACTTTTACCAGCCGTGCGTTAGCCACCGGGCGGCACGCCAGGGCGGTGCATACAAACGGTACGCGCGTCGCTCAGACGGCGCTGTGGAGCGTCACCATGAGCTCCGTGACCGCCATGGGAAGAATCGATGGCGGCACTGCGGTTGGCTCCATTTCGGCATACTCTCTTTGCAGTTACAGTGTGTCCGGAGGGGCGGCGTGGCTCATCTATATATTTCCCAGCAGCGAGATTTACTCCTCGACGTTGGTGCCGGTCACAACGGTGGCCAGCGTCCAGTCCGAGGCGACTTATGCGCTGGTGAACATGAACGTGAGTGTGATAGGCGAGTGGTTGCTCTCCATACACGGCTCAGGGGTCCACGCGTCCTCGTCCAATTCCGCGGCGTCGGCGGATGCAGCCGGCGGGAACGTTTCTGCCATTAAACTGCGGGCGGCCGATGTGGGTAAGGTGGGGATGATCAGTGTGCAGAGCGGCTCCACCGTCGTCGCGTCCACCGCCCACCGCGTCGGGGAGCCACGCGGATGGGTGGAAGCGGTCACATTTTCAGACGCGTCAACTGCTCGTCGGTGTATGCCTTTGTCGACGTGATCAGCAGCGTCTCCGCCTCGAGCCTCGGCGGCGAGGAGACGGCGCTGTCGCAATTCTTCTCGGGCGCGGTGAATGCCGCCGTGGCGATGCGGATCGAAAATGTCCGCTGTCGGCCGTCACCCGTCCTCCTCCTTGCCGCCCCTTCCGAAATCCGTGTCAGTGGGTTTCACGCAGCCGCCGTGTCAACGTGACCGCTACGTCGATGCGCGCTTCCGTCGCAGCGGTCTCGATCGTGGATTGCACTTGCGATGGCGTGGCGCTCGATATCACAACATCGAGCGCGGTCCACGCGGCAAGTGCGCTCCGCGCAGCCTCCGCGGTCACCTTGGAGAACGTCACCTGCACTCGCGCCCGCATCGCGATCCTGTCAGGAAGCAACGTCTCAAGCGACTCACTGAATCTCACCGCCGCGGGCGCCGCAACTGTGGTCACGGCGCGTTCAGCTACGGTCACGTCGCTGACGTCTTTGGTGGCCGGCGTCTTTGGTGTCGTGGCGCTGACCGTGGCCGACCGCAGCGTCGTGTCCAGCATGGTGCGCGCCGGCCGTGGCCACGCGCAGGCCCTAACTGTTCTTGAAGCAAACGCATACGGTGTCGCTGCCGTCATTCAGGTGTCGGGGATGAGCGAGGTGACCGCGCGATCCGCAACCGGGCTGTATACCGCCGTCGCTTGTTCCGTTCAGTCGTCAGCATTTTCAAGTCGGTCTCAACCAAGGAGGTGTCTCGTTTCTGGCAAACGAAAGTAGCGTCGTCCGCGCGAGCGGTGACCGCGGAGCGTATGCCTTGTCGTTCTCGTCGCTGCAGACGGATCATTCACTTCCACTCGGCATTGGCACCGACAATCCATCGATTGCTGTGTCCATTTCCGCCGGTGCCACCGTGCGGGCGACCTCGAATCAGACATCGGCCGGCGTCACGGTGGATAGCCCGGGCACGGTGTACAACGCGACGGTAGCCACGGCAACAAGGAGGTGGCAGGTGCTAGTTACCATCCAGGGTGGCGGATCGTTGCTGGATGCGGTTGCCTCTTGGAGTCGCGCGACCGCGGTGGCCGTCATGAATGCGACCCTGTCGAACCTGACTGTAGCTGTCACGGGTGGCGCCAACATGTCCGCGGCAAGCAACGTCGCTCTCCCGGTCGCCGTGAACGTGCAGGATTGCACGATCCTGCTTTCGGTGCTCGTGATGGCTTCTGGCGCACAGTCGCTGATCGCCGCCGTCGTCGGCCCGGCTCCCATGGCGTTGGTCGATCCCGTGATTATGGCCCGCACGGTGCGGTTTACGGATAGCTCGGTCGTCAAAGACGGCGGCGATCCGCGTCGTCGATGGAGCTCAGCTCGCGGCGCGTGTGGCCGCCGCGTCCCTTCGGGGCACGTCCAGCGCGGTCATACAGTACGTTCCACCGGTGACACAACCTCTATCGTCTATATTCGAGGGCGGAGTCTTCTCCTCTGTCGTGTTTGACGCGTCCACGGGCGCCTTCGTGGCGGTGAGCGGCAGCGGCAATGTGGCCTCGGTCACGCACGTAGCGAGCGCGACGATTCAATCGGCGACCGTCACCGTGCGGACCGGGGCGCTCGTCAGGGTGGATGTCAATGGGGTCAACTGCAGCGCCGTTGGCTTTTTTTTCCAGCTAGTGTCGACGAACGCCGGCGTAAAGGTGACCGTCGTGGTGGCCGACAGCGGCTCCGTGTTGAACGTCACGTCTTCAGCCGGCCCCTACGCGCATGGCTTTCGATTCACGGGGAACTCGTCCGAGCCGCTGCCGATGACAGGAAGCAACAACGTGTCATTGCGGCTCGACGCTGGCGCCATCGTCTCGGTCGCGTCGGGTCGAGGCCAAGCTCGCGGCCTCTATTTGGACGGCGCCCTATCGAGTCTATGTGCGGTGATCCTCCTCGTTTTTGTTTCCGTGTCGGTCTCCGGTCGGCCCTTTCCGTCGTCAACGGTGTCGCTGGAGGGTGAGTCGAGCCAGCCCCCGCTTGAGCCACGTCGCCGCACGAACTGGAGAAAGCTGATTCCTAGTGCCCAAAACACCTGATCTCTCCGCCACCACCGTAGCGAGAGATA
>ERZ1292630.4119-Hain-H41-02um-R3-4119-length-12442-cov-155_pt1 | contig 12442 bp, 16 predicted proteins | sample MGYA00564408_ERZ1292630 | MGnify/ENA primary metagenome ERZ1292630 (study PRJEB36523, sample SAMEA6512641) | groundwater metagenome | collected 2019-01-08 | study: AquaDiva: Metagenomics assemblies of 32 groundwater samples | reverse complement strand
TTCTACACTAAATGCCAACAGCAAGTGTCCCAAACTCATTGACACCTTCCGATGATCCCGAGTGCATGCGACTAAGTATTGGGGTTGCGTCTTATTCTGTGTATGCCAGCCGATCAGTGACCATCTGTACGTAAGCAATAGGCTCAGTTCTTGTTTCTTGTATGGCTTGTAACCTAGACGATACCCACGGCTCGACCTCTCCGCATCGAATTCCCTGGGGCGCTCTATCACATGGCCACCCGAGGAATACGCAACAAAACATCTTGTGAATGGGTCTGCCTGTTGAAGACCTCCCCTATCACATCCTGAACCGCCCTCCTAAACAGAAGTTCCCGACTCGTTTCATTCCGCTCGAAGGGCTGTTGCCGGTTGATATCCCTACGCGGGATAATGCGTCCCTGAACGAACAACGCACCGTGGATCAATCAGAGATCAAGAACACGTACCCTCTCCTCTCCCCTATTTCGTGCTGAGAGGGAAATGATGTGTCCCATTGATGGGAAGGTGGAGCGTCGATCAGTCATGAATTTGAAGGTCGAGGAACAGCGGGCCGAACCTCGAGTTGCTGTTCAATTTCAGGCCATGGTGTCGGGCTCCGTCGAGTCGGAAGGGACAGGCATCATTCTCGATCTCTCACGAAATGGGTGTCGGCTGGAAAGCCCGCTCCTCATGTTGCCTGGCCTCTCCTTAGAACTGCGTATCGCTGTCCCCGGCCTGGAGTGGGCGCTGATGGTTGATGGGGCCGATGTGCAGTGGGCGGACGAGGATCGCGCCGGGCTGTCGTTTGTTCGCATCAGAGAGACTGAACGGCAGCGACTCAGCCACGTGATGACAACTCTCCTCGCAAGGAAGTCTGAGGACGGTGACAAAGAACAGGTCAAGCTGGTGCCTTTTGAGTTCCAAGGACTGGAAGCGGTGCTGTCGAAAGATCCCAAACTTGCCATCAGCAAGGGTCTGGGGTGGTTCGCTCAAGACCGGGCGGAATTCCCCTTTCGAGGAGGGAGCCTGCTCAACAGAACATTCCCCACGTGCACGCCTGAGTTAGTGGCCGCGCTCGGCGAGTTGGTGAAGGTTGGTAGCGACAGGGAGGCAGATTTCTCTCTGGCGCTTCTCCAGAACTATCTCGGTTCGACATCCATCGACGGTGTTTTGAAAGAGATAGTGTCGCGTTTTTCCCATGACGATCGCATAATGGGCGGAGTCCGGACCATCATCAATAGCCCCAGCATGGCTTCAGTCTCCGGTGAATTCAGACTGGCGGAAGCATGGCGGGTCAAGAAAGAGTCGCTGACGCGCTGGCTGACAGACGAACGACAGGCGGTCAGAGCGTTCGCCGAGGAGCACATTGCAGAGCTTGACCGAATGATTGTGGCAGAACGACGCCGTGTGGAGGTCGAACGGGAACTGCGCGAGCGAAGCCGACATGAGGACGAGTCAGGCCACGATGATGGTTACAGGGCGAAACCCTTCTGACAGCAGAAGACAGGAGAACGCAAAGAGGATCAGGAATCTGTTTTCGGATGGTTGCCCCGTGAATTCAAACTTATCGCGCGCAACGCGCGAAGAGTCTCACGAGTTGGTCAAGACAACACAGCTGGGGGAAATAAAGGGGTCGGGAGTCTTTTTATTGACGGGATCGTAGTGTTTTCGGTAGAAGACTCGCATGCCGCGCCGTCCACGCCTCGCTGTGGAGACCTCGCCTCTCATGTCCTGAAATACCGAGTCTGACGACTCCCCTTGTTTGACAAGAGAACCACAGGGACATGAGAATTTTCGAGATGTGAGCCAGCGAAATCACTTCGCGGTGCCTATCAGACCGCAAGGTAGGTCGTTCATCGCGCTCCCAAACAATTCATCGCTCACCGCTCATCATTCGCGATCGTCTTCCCCTCACGCATGCGATGGACTAGGCCGACGATACAACGTAGAATGGTTCCGGTTCCTCTCCGAATCCCGTCACATGATGACGTCGTCATCAATCTATGGGCCTCACCTCGCTAGCGGGGATAGGCCAGTATCCTGGGGAGCATGCATGCAAAAGACCCGCATCATCTGCACGATCGGCCCGGCCACAGAATCCTACGAGATGTTGCAGAAGCTGTACGAGGCCGGCATGAATATCGTGCGGCTGAACATGTCCCACGGCGACCACGGCTCCCACGCCAAGGTCATCCAGCACATCAAGACACTCAACAGGAAGGTGAAGTTTCCCATCGCCATCCTCCTGGATACTCAAGGCCCTGAGATCCGCACCGGGAACCTCTCGAACGAGCTCGATCTGCAGCAGGGCGCCATTGTGTCCGTCACCACGCGCGGGCCGATGGACGTGGAAGAGAGCTCCATCCATATCGACTATGCGGATTTGCTTGAGGCGGTCAACGTCGGGGATAAAATCACCGTGGACAACGGGCTGATCAATTTCGAGGTGCTGGAGAAAGAAGAGCGCCACATGCGATGCCGTGTTCTGGACGGCGGCCTCTTGAAGAGTAAGCGCCACGTGAATCTCCCGGGCATCCGGGTCAATCTTCCGGCAATCACGCACAAGGACACCAAGGATATCCTGTTCGGCCTGGAACGGGATGTGGACTTCATCGCCCTGTCTTTCGTGCGCGAGGCCAGGGATATCCAGCAACTCAAGACACTCATGGGAGACAAAGTCGGAAGGGTGAAGATCATCGCGAAGATCGAGGACCAGGAAGGGGTCCGGAACCTGGAGGAGATCATCAAAGAATCCGACGGCATTATGGTCGCGCGTGGAGATCTGGGGGTGGAGATCAACGTGGAAGATCTGCCGAATGTCCAGCGCACGATCGTACACATGTGCGCCGAGTACGGAAAACGCGTGATCGTGGCGACCCATCTGCTCGAATCCATGATCCATAATCCGCACCCCACCCGCGCCGAAGTCACGGACGTCGCCAATGCGGTCTATGAAGAAGTCGACGCCGTCATGCTGTCCGGGGAAACCACGGTTGGGAAGTATCCCGTGAAGTGTGTCGAATTCCTGCGCAAGATTGCACTCAAATCCGAAACGATACCCGGATTGCAGTTTGCGAAACACTTGCGCAACGCGGGAAATAAGCAGCAACTGGCAGTGGCCGCCGTTCAGCTCGCCGAGGGGGTCAAAGCCAAGGGAATCGTCGTGATCACTAGACGAGGAATCATGGCTGATCTCGTCTCAAACTGCCGTCCTTTCTCTACCAACATCTACGCCTTTACCAACATGAGCCAACCGCGACGGACCATGATGCTCAACCGCGGTGTCTTTCCGTTCAAGATCGATTTCAGTTCGGACCCTGAAAAGACTCTGCAAACGGCGTTCCGGATCCTGAAGGACCGTGAACAGTTTCAGGTCGGGGACAAGGTCGTGATCATCTCGGACGTCCTGGCCGAGCAACGGGTCGACTCGATTCAGATTCGTGACGTCCCCTCCGACGACATCGCGTCCGAAGCATCCCATGAGCCACAATGAGCTAATCCCACTTTCGAGGACGTTCGCAAAGGGGACACAAGAGCCCCTTGCTGTTGAACATGAAACGGTGTCAGGACTCATTTCTTGACTGAAATAAAATTTGTCGATAAAAGGGGTCGGGAGTCTTTGCTTGGAGGCATAGACTAGGGCAGGTCTGGCCCTCTGGCACCCCCGGCAGACGCCACGGTCTCCGGCCCCATTTCCGAGCCACCCTGGAGTGATGAGACAGCCATCCCGGTTCTGCCTGCACGAGCCTCGTCGAGCCACGCTTGTCGAGGTGCGGTCTGTTGTGAGCAAGTCGGACCACAGGCCGGCATGATTGTCGTCTCCCTGCCCTTCGACATACGATAATCCACCCTAATTCCCTACGCTGGGCCTCCTTTTCGTTTCAGCTATACTTTCCGAGTGAGGTCTTGATTAACCAGGGGGTGCCTGATGCGACGAGTGACCAAATCCCTAGCCGTGCTTACGCTTCTCTTCCTCTGGGGCTGCTCTAACACGATCTTGGTCCCGGTTCCCCCGCGGATGGATCTCAAGAAGTATGGCACGATTGGACTCGTTCACTTCACCACCAATTCCGACCCGGCCCTCACTACGTTTGCCACGCAGCAGTTCCAGGAACATGTCCAAGGCGCGTTCCCAGGTACGCCGATCCTCGACTTGGGCTCCAAGGAGGCGGTGCTGGCGGCAATCGGCGCAACTCAGCTGGACGCCGATGCGATGACACAAATCGGCAAGAAGTATGGAGTCTCGGCCGTGTTCGTGGGGGAGATCGTCTACTCCGATCCAAAGACCGATGTCAGAGTCAACGATATCACCACACTCGATGGGAGCATACGGACGGAGATCAAAGGCGATGTGTCCGGCAAACTGCTGGAAACACAAGTGGGAGCCAGCGTGTGGAGCAGCTCCGCGTGGGCGAAGCGTCAACTCACTGGTGTCACCGTGTCACCAAAGCGAGGAGTGCGCACCACCATCGGAGACTCGAATCCTCGCAAGGATATGGTGCCTGCGCTCATGTTTCATTTGACTGAGGATTTCCGTCCACGAATGGTTCGCCAACCCAAGCCACAACAATGACGCCTCCCGTACAAACCACGCGCTTTAGTTCTTGGCTTTGCGTCCCACGGAAAACTGTTGAAGCGAAGGCAGATCCTGCCACCTAACATCCCCAACAGAGGTCACACCCTCCAGCCGAAATTTTCCGAGGTTGCACTGCTCTGCGAGACTCTGCTCGCAAACAACTATGGGAATGATTTCGCTCCCCTCTATTATCTCTTTCACTTCACCAGGGCGGCCCGAGTCAGCAGTCCTTGCGTTCGAGCCCATCTGAGTTATACGTTACCTCCCTTGAAATCGCGCTAAACCATAACGGGAGAGTACCTCGATGAAGACAAACATATTTCTGACCACCTTGCTCGGTTGCGCCATGATCGTTACGGCAAGTCAGGCTGAGGAAGTGGGGAGTGTCGACACAAAATTCAAAATGTTGGGGCCGGATCACAAAATTGTGATTGAAGCGTTTGATGACCCCAAGATTGAAGGCATCACCTGTTATCTAAGTCGATCCAAAAAAGGTGGCTTGAAAGGGATGGTCGGATTGGCAGAGGAAACCTCCGATGCCTCACTCGCCTGCCGTCAAGTCGGTCCTATTCGCGTTGTGGGTGAGCCGAAAGAAGGGGAACGGGTGTTCAGTGAGAGTCGGTCCCTGATTTTTAAGAGCCTCCAAGTTGTCCGGTTTTTCGATAAGAAACGCCAGACCTACATTTATCTTGCCTATAGCGATCGAGTGATTGAGGGATCGCCGCAAAATGCCATCTCCACCGTGCCGATCCAATCCTGGCTTGGCCGATAAAGGCCAGGAGACATTTTAGCTACACGTGCTTCAGAGTCGAGTAAGAGGGGCGGCGATGGGCTGGCCTGGTTTGGTGAATCCAAATAACCGAGCTTCTCTTACCCTCTCAATCACCTGCCCCCACCCTGCTTGTTTGTTATACTCCGAGACTGTGGAACGACGATATCGCATCGGCTCAGCCATCACACTCGCGTGCCTCCCCTCCATCCTGCTCATTCTGGAAGGATGCTCCTCTACACCACCTCCCTCCGGCGTCCACTTTCCCATCACCAACGGCTCCCATACGCTGTTGCCAAGCGCGCAGCAGCGCATCCTGATCTGGGGAGATCCGCTCCTAGCCCGTGTAGCTGGCGAATGGCTCCGGTCTCATCACTATTCCAACATCCTCATGCCCCCTCAGATTCCCTATCCCCCATCGGATCGCCAGGTAGCGCTTGTGGCCGCGGCAGAGGTGAATGCCGCATTTGTGCTCATCCTGGAGCGGGAAGAACGAAAGGACGGGGCATTGATCCAAGCGAGCTGTGGCGCACTCTTCAACATTACCGTCGATGTGCGAGGCCTTTCAGTGGACCGAGGAGCAAGCGTCCTGCGGGGCGGCGCTCATTACCCGCACTGCGTCGAACGTAACGAGCAGACCGTTCGGCACCTGACTTGCCAAGCCCTCGCTACCGCCTGGGGCTTCCGCTCAGCCGGCCAGCTTGAGATCCCCTCACACCTGGCATGTACAGCTGGCCAGAACACCCCCGCGCCAAACCGCTAGATCCACACACGGGATGGTTTAAAAGGGTCGGGACTCTTTTCTTACTACCGCTCGCTTGTTTCAGAACAACCCTTCAATAAAGAGTCCCGACCCTCTTCTCATGCGTACAAAGTGACAAAAGATTGACAAGCTGACCTCTTGAGCACCGTCAATGTTTTGAAAATAGTCTATCCTGGTCAACTACGTAAGTACTAACTCGTTGAAATACTTAAGCATGTCAAACTGGTGTGGTTTTTGCTTAAGTTTGCCACCAGCTATGAACGTCGCCACCTTGGGAGGGATCAATGGAATGTCCAAAGTGTAAGGGGATGATGATGTTGGAGCGGTTTTCGGATTTCTTTCTCGTATTTTATGCATGGAAATGCATGAACTGCGGCGCGCTTATCGACCGCACTATCTCAAACAACCGCCGAAAGAGCCTGGCTGCCCGAGAATCCGAGACCGCTGCCGTGCGCTAAGCGTATAGAAACCGGGTCGGGAGTCTTAACTTGACAGCCTCGTCACGAGTCCGCTAGAAGATTCCCTATGCCTCGTCGACCCCGACTCGTTGCCGGCGCCCTCGCCTACCATGTCCTGAATCGTCGAGTGGGACGCCTCCCCCTGTTCGAGGAACCCGCCGACTATGCCGCGTTTGAACAGGTTCTGGCCGAAGCCCAGGCCAATTCTCGCATTCGTATCGCCGCCTATTGCCTGATGCCGACTCACTGGCATCTCCTGCTCTGGCCTCGGCAGGATGGAGAACTCTCCGAAGTGCTCCGCTGGATCACCGTCACTCACACCCAACGCTGGCATTCGCACCATGACACCGCCGGAACTGGCCCGGTCTATCAAGGCCGCTTCAGATCGTTTCCAGTCCAAACCGATGCGCATTTCTTGACGGTTGCCCGCTACGTGGAGCGTAATGCGCTACGAGCCAAGTTGGTCAGGCAGGCTGAGAACTGGCGCTGGTCCAGTTTGTGGCGGCGAGCCCAAGGTGATCCCAAACTCACGACCTGGCTGAGTGACTGGCCGGTGGACCTACCACGAAATTGGATGGCACGGGTGAATCGTCCAGAAACCGGCGAGGAATTGGACGCGCTCCGGTTGAGCGTGCAACGTGGCCGTCCATTTGGTGAAGAAGGCTGGGTGCGCCGCATGGCGAAACGGTTTGGCATGGAGTCAACCTTGCGCCCTCGGGGACGCCCGAAAGGCTCTTGAACACTGACGCCGCTGCAGTTCATCCTCGACATTTGACTGAACCATGCCTCCGTGGCAGAAACCTCAATCCTCTTCCAGCGATGGCTGCCGATGCGCTATCCCATAATTCTTGGAATGGTCGGGCTGGGAGTGCTCCTCTTTTTGTGGGAACGTCACCGCCACGCGCCAACTCATGTGAGCAATACGGCCTATGACCTGCTGCTGTCCACCCTGTTGTCGCATAGCGTGCCGGAAGTGTCGGTCGACCAGATCCAATCAGGGCAGTATCGTGTACTCGATGCCCGTGCGTACCGAGAATTTGAGGTGAGTCATATTGCAGGAGCGACTTGGGTGGGCTACGACGATTTTGATCTGGCTCGCCTGGTCGGAATTGATACACACGCACCAGTGGCAGTCTATTGTTCGGTGGGGTACCGCAGCGAGCGTATTGCGGAACGACTGCTCCAGCAAGGATACACCCATGTCGTCAATGTCTATGGCGGCATCTTCCAATGGGTCAACACAAGGCACCCTGTCGTGACCATAAATGGTGCCGAAACAGAACGGATACACGCCTACTCAAAGTCATGGGGTGTCTGGCTCACACGCGGAGAACCCATCTACGAATAGGAACAAGGAAATGGGTTTGGATGAGTTGGCTGGGGTTTGAAGTACAGGGATCGAGAGTCTTTTCTGAGAAACCATTTCCCTGCAAGAGGAAGGCAACGGGGACTTTCTGAATTTCTCGCCTCCCCCATCGACTCAGGAATGATGGATTGGCCGTCGATTTTGCAGTAGACTTACCGCAAGGGACACCAATGGGTAAAGATCACAGGAAGGGCATGGATGTCATCACGCAGTCGGTCGTGACCTGCCCTCGTTGTGGGATGAGGATACAAAGAGAGATGCCAACCGATGCCTGCATCGTCGTTTTTGAATGCGACTCGTGCCGCGTCGTTCTTCGACCGAAGTCCGGCGACTGCTGTATATTTTGTTCCTTCGCCAACGTTCAATGCCCCCCTGTCCAGCTTCGACAGGGGGGCAACGGTGCTCCATGACCTACACGAAGCCTGGTCCGAAAAAAGGTGTGTCAGGAATCATGTCTCGGCTGCTGGCGTGGAACTCGTGCATCTGGTTGCTTCGGCTTTCATGTGAGCGGTTCGACCTGCGAACGAGACCCTTCTGAAAGAAAATTCCGACCCCCAAGGTTTAACGATTTTGTTGAAAGGCTGGTGATCGATGCGTCGTTTCTTCTTGGCAATGCTCATGGTTCTGACCTGTGCGGCAGCCGCAAGTTCCCAGTCCGCTGTGGCAGCAGATTCTCTTGAGGAGGCGGAATTTGCGTATGAGCGTGGTGAGTATACACAGGCGGCTCGCCTCTTCAGCCCCCTGGCGGAGCAAGGAGTGGCATCGGCCCAATTCTATCTGGGCGTGATGCATGAAAAAGGACGGGGTGTCCGGCAGGACTACCCAACGGCGTTGACGTGGTTTCGTAAGGCGGCGGCACAGGGATTCGCTGGTCCGCAGAACAATCTGGGCCTGATGTACGAGAGGGGGCGAGGCGTTCGGAAAGACGTGGTGCGCGCGCTTATGTGGTACCACATCGCTGGCACGCTGTTACATGGCGATGAGGAAAAGGCAGCCGTGAAGCGTCGAGACTATCTGACCTCACACATGACTGCTGAGCAGATCGAGCAGGCACAGGAGATGGCACGGCGTTGTCAGCAGTCCCAGTTTAAGCAATGCGACTAGATCAGGATCCTTGCAACAGAAACAATGACAACCAAGCGGTGTGGCTTTACGGGTGGTGAAAAACACAGGTGCCGCTCAGGGCGCCCCCTTTGCTCGCTTCCAACAAAACCGACGGTCTGGACATATTGATGTGGAGAAGGCGGAATAGTATTGTTGGACATCCCTGCCTATGAGGCAGGGATGAGTTCTTTTGCCGGATAGTCTTTTGGGTCTGCTGATGCTGTCAATCATCGCGAATGAGAACCTACAGGTGCATGGAAAACTGTACCCGTTCTCACATTCATCTATATGGAATTTGGAAGATCGGTGTCTCGGTCGGATGGATGGTGCGATGTCACTTTCAGAGAGAACCAATAACTTACCCGCAGTTCAGAGTCATTTCACTCTACAATCCTATGTATTGAGTCGAACATCTGTAGCCATTCTGATCTTATCTATGTGCGTGGTCTTGCAAGTGCTGGGCACACCGGTCGGGCTTATTGACCTGCTCACGCCCGATACATCGGCGGAATCCTCGCACTCTGAGGGCTTCTCGATTCCTACTGAACCTTCTGAAGCAAAGAGACCAACCAATCCTCGTTTCTCCATCGAAGCAACCTCCCTCTTCTATCATGTGGTACTTAGTGACTTAATCTTTCATCCTCCTTAATACTAGTGCCCCTACTGATACGCGAACACCCGAAAAGCGTCTGAATAATTCGTTCCCTTTCGGACAGAGCTTCGTTATATTCCATTTTGAGGAGGCTTCTTCATGAGCCGGAAAGCTATCACGAGTACCAAGGGTTCAGTACCTAGCCAAGGCAAGGTACTGCGGATTGGGGTCATCGGAACCGGGGCATTTGCCGAGCAATGTCATTTACCAGGGCTTCAGTCCCATCCTCAAGCCAAAGTTGTGGCCATTGCCGGCCGTCGGCCAGAACGGCTTCAATCTCTCGCGACCCAATTCAATATTCCCGACGTTTACACCGACTATCACGAACTATGCGCGCGAACAGATCTCGATGCGATCACAATCGTCACGTCAAACAGCGAACATGCCGCACAGGCCACAGCCGGCTTCGCCTCAGGAAAGCATGTCTTCTGTGAAAAGCCGTTGGCGACGAGCGTGACACAAGCTCAAGAGATGGTTCGCGCGGCGGAACTGAGCGGGAAGGTCCACCAGGTCGCCTTTACCTATCGCTACCTCTATGGATTGCAAGAGCTACGACGTCGGATCCAGCGAGGGGACATTGGTGTGCCCTATCACCTGCGCGCTCAACATAATAGCTGGGAAAGGTTTCAATCAAAAGGTAGTGGCGTCCTCCATGATGTGGGACCACATCTCTTTGACCTGGCACGATTCCTGTTCGGCCCTCTCCAATCAGTCACCGGGTTATACCGCCATATTCCTCGCAACGGGAAAGACCTAGCCGTATCACCAGACCCAACAACTGATGACGTGGCAACTGCATGGTTTACACACAAGAGTGGCGTACAGGGTCAGTGGTTTACCAGCCGAGTCATGCCGTCATATACTGGCAAGGCTCATATCGAAGTGATCGGAGAAGAAGGGGCGCTCCGCGCCTCGCTGAGCAGGGGTAGCATTGATACATTACAGATCGTGCACCCACCAAGCTCACGGTGGGAAGAGCTACCGCTGCCGACCGAGGCACGAAGCGAATCTCCCAGCGCCCTCGGCATCATGATGCGAAGCTTTGTGAATGCCTGTCTGAGAGGGAAACTCGATCCTGATATCGATGCATCCTTTCATGATGGCCTTGCCGTTCAACTCGCAATTGATGCGGTGGAAACCGCCTCCGCGAGACTCCCATGGATACCTGTTGAGACAACAGACCAGCAGACAAGGCGGGAGAGTCCTGTATCCATCCAGTCACCAACCCAAGCAGGCGGCCTCAGGCGGCCCAAATAAGATTCTGACGTAGCCCTGATAAACTATCGCGAGTATTAGGAGTCAAGAGAGGGAACAGGTGTCAGGTCTTGCAATCTTACCCCTCGGTACAGGCATGATCTCGGGCTATTGATGAAGGTATTCCTGGTCTCACCCCCACGGCTTCCCTCGCAATCCCCGATACACCATGAGATCAGATCGCATACGCACGCTAGTCGTGCGGCAAGTAGGGTAGACCCAGCCCGCAACCAGCTTGACTTACATCAACGTACCCTACATCCAAATACATTAGGCCTAGGTAGATCGTGGCCACCTATAATGCCATGGCGGCATCTTCCAATGAGCCAACACCGGACATCCTGCCGTGACCAGGGATGAGACCGAACCGGAACAGACCCATGCCTACTCGAAGTTCTGGGGTATCTGGCTCAAGCGCCAAATACCGATCCATCACTGACGAAGTGCACTCACAGCATTCCTACTCTACCTATGTAGGGTATCCCATGGCGCAGTAACCTAGATAGAATCTGCAGCCTTACTCTAGACCGAAGGAATCCGACCACACTTTTCACAAGTTCACAACAAGCTCTTTTCCGATATATCGCTACAGACTTATTACTTTGAGTCCGGTGACATCAGTTCGGTGAGGGAACGGGACTTTTCTGTGGCGAGATTCCCAGCAAGAAATGTGTCAGAGATATCAGATATCATCGGTATAGTGGTCATGAAGTTGAAAGGCTTGGGCCACCCCTATCCCGACGATCTTCACCACGAACTGAGCGAACCAGACCCGGCGACGGTGGTCTTCCACCGTCGCCGTACCAAGAAGGACTTCGCCTGAACCATGCACTGTTTTTCATGCTGACCTGTGCGTCCCTTGTCTCATCAATTCGTTTGTCACGCACGTCCGTGCACCAAGGAGGACTCATCATGCGCACGTCAACCTGCACAGTGCTCGCCCTCACAGCTTGCCTTGCCACACTCCTCACCTTGTCGGCCCTTGCCGAAGACAACCACAGTAACTCCGCAAGCTCTCTCACAGGCACGTTTCGGTTCAGCATAGTCAAAACCTGTACTGACAGCACAATAGGCTCCACGGCTCACTTCTACATCACCGGGACCATCATCTACGATGGCCACGGCTCTGCCCAGCTCACACAACAAGGTACGCTGGTACTTCCCGGCCCAACTTCCACGTCATTCGAAGAAACTGCTGAACTCACCTATGCCGTGAAACCGAATGGAAGTTTCAGCCAAGAGGGCACCTTCCGTGCAGTTGATCGGTCCTACACCCTGACGGGTGTTAAAATGAATGGGCACATCGATCCTTACGGTTCCGTTTTAATCTTCAGCGCCGCCATCCCTCCAGAAAAAGAAACGGTCACCATGCCAGGAAGAGGTTCGTCTGAATATCTCTGTGGTGCCTCTGGAACGGCGGTCCGGATACGCTAGTCATCGTATGGATTTGGCGAGCGACGAGCAAGTGACCTTCCCCCGATTTCACAGACACCTCTCTAAGTGGGAAAATGAGGAAATCGG
>ERZ1292630.1512-Hain-H41-02um-R3-1512-length-22870-cov-5_pt1 | contig 12450 bp, 7 predicted proteins | sample MGYA00564408_ERZ1292630 | MGnify/ENA primary metagenome ERZ1292630 (study PRJEB36523, sample SAMEA6512641) | groundwater metagenome | collected 2019-01-08 | study: AquaDiva: Metagenomics assemblies of 32 groundwater samples | reverse complement strand
GGATGCCTCACAAAAACAATAGACGCGACCGGAGAGGGCCACGGGATGCTCTCCGTCCGCGGAGGTGCCCGTCTGCCCCATGACCATTCCCGAATTCACACCGCCCGCGCCGCTGATAATGCCCGCCACGGTGCGATCATAGGGGGTCGACGAAACCCGTAGCCTGCCCGGATCGTCCGGGTCGATCGCCACCACCATCCCCGGTTGCACCTTTATCCCTTCGTCCCCCCGTCCCTCCATCGCCGAGTATCCGGTCGCATCCGCTCCCGGCTCTGATCCTTCGTTCGTGGCTTCGTGGCTCACGTTCACGTCAAACTTCTCGGACAGGTCCGCACCCCCGTGGATTTGCAGCACCCGAACGTTGGTCTTCCCGTTCTTGTCCACCCAGAACTGGCGCTGACCGAGGCTGGCGTCGTGCGCTACAATAAAATCTCCTTCGCCGTCGTTTTGCAGCCAGAGGACTTCGCCGGTGCTGCTGTTTTCGAGGTGCATGGCGGCCCAGGTGCCCTGGCTTTTGATATACGCGGCCATGCCCGCATTGGGCTGGGTGTTTTGAACACGGAGCGTGGCTTGCTCGCGGAAGGATCCGTTGCCCAGCGCGGAAATGGCCGTTTCGTCTTGCGCGCTGACGTCGAGCTTGTTTTCCGGAGATACCGTTCCTAGTCCGACGCGGCCCTGGCCCGTAATAGTCATAATGTCGCCCAAGCCTGAGTAGTAGAAATTGATACGATCAACGGATGGTTCGCCAAAGGACGTAGCGGCCAGCGCCCAATAGTGGGGGAGATAGCCGGTTCGCAACACGAGGCGTGCATAATCCAGCGCCGTCTCTCGGAGGGTCAGGTGCGGCGTTTCGACGGTTGAGTCAAAGGCGATTTCAAGAGGGCTTGCCGGCGCAGTTGTCCCGATACCCACGTGGCCACCGTTGAATGTGAACCGTTTCGCGCTCAGACTCAACTTGTCGTCCTCATCTTCCTCGATGAAGGCATAGTCGGCGTCCCCGAAGTTCAACCGAGCGCCCCATCCGAATCCACTCGTCGGGCCGATCAAGCGCAGCGTCGCCTGATCCGCCGATCCGATGGTGAGGGCGTGCGACGGAACAAGGGTGCCGATCCCGACCTTCCCCGTCGGATCCACGTAGATTCCCCGCGTTTGTATGGCGTACGGCACCGGCGTGAGCGCCTGGCGCGGAGTGAGCGTGGTGAAAAGGCCGCCGCCAGCCGGGCTGCGCACCGCGACCTGCACCCAACGAGCGTTTCCGTTGAACGCATTGACTCCAAACTCGCCAGCGGCGTTGAGCGCGACTGTGAACAGGCCTGAAGCTACCGGCAGGGCGTTAATCGCCTGCACGCCGCCTACCTGGATTCCCCCCGTAGGCGGATTGCCGCTCCCCACAGCATCCCACAACGTGAACTGGAAGTCGGCCGTGCCCTCGAACGGCGCGCCGCCTTCTTTGAGTTGGCCCTGATATGTAAAGGCCGTACCCAAGGGCGTTTCACCCAGCGAGGGTGCGACGGCCGCGAGTGCGATCAAGGAGCAGATCACCAATCGAATGCGCATGTTATTTTCTCCTCCCAATCGAATACCCATGACTTTCTCTCCGCTTTCGGTCTTGTTGGAACTGTCGCTAATGATAACAAAAAGAGACGGGGAATTCAACGGTGGATTTGGCTTGTCTTTCTCGTCCCTCGATCGTTGCCCTATAACCGAGCTCGACGAAACCCTAATGGATCAGCGATACTTGTCTCGTGCGGCTCCAGCTCGGAGTCTTGCCATCGACGTATTCGAGAACGAGAAACTTTCCGGTCTCGGCCGTTTCGAAGCCGTGAATGGCGCCAATGCTGGGATGATTGAGCGAGGCCGGCGCCTTGGCCTCACGTTCGAAACGGGCGATGCGATCCGCATCACGGGTCATCGAATCCGGCAGGATCTTGATCGCCACGTCGCGGTCGAGGCGCGTGTCCCGCGCGCGGTAGACTTCGCCCATCCCTCCTGCGCGAGGGGGACAAGGATTTCGTAGGGACCGAGCTTCGTGTTCGGTGTCAGCGGCATTGGGGACTATTGTCGATTGTCGATTGTCGAATCAGGCGCGGGGAACCCACGATCGTTCGTCCCCCATTCCGGAAGATGTTAGCGCCCGGTTCCAGCGGGGACTTTGACTTTCAGTTCTTCGAACCAATTCAGCACGACGCGCAGCTCGTGGGACGCACCGCTGCCGCCCTGCGGCTTGATTAACACGAAACGCTGCCCATCCGGCGCTACGTCGTAGTTAAGGCTGCGTTCCCAAGCGAATTTACCTTCGAAGAGCTTGCGCGGCGCCGCAGCGCTGAATCCCTGTTCGGCGTTCAACTCGACGGCCATCATCGCATCACCGCGGGCGTAGAACAGTTCCTTTCCGTCCATGGACCACAGCGGTCCGCTGCCTCCGTCCGTCGAGACCGGATTCTTACCGCCGGGCCCAGGATAGGGGCGAACGTATACTTCATCGCGACCGGATTCGTTGCTGGTATAGGCGATCCACTTCCCGTCGGGGGAAAAAGACGGAGAATCCTCACGAAACGGCGTCTGCAGGAACGGCTCCGCTTTTGGCTCGCCCTGCATGGAGAGGACCCAGATATCCACGTTGTTTTGAACGTTCTCCTCCGTAAACGGAACCAGCGACCCGTCGGCGGACCCACGGCCAGGGTACTGGGGACCTTCGCCTTTCCAAATCCGTTCCGGCGGGGCACTGCCATCGATCGGCATTCTGTGCAGCGAGCGCATGGCGTCCCGTTCCAGACCGAAAAGGACATGTCCACCGTCGCCGCCCCACACGGGACCGTGGCTGTCGCCTTCAAACGTCAATCGGGTTAGGGTGGACCGACCAAGATCGAAAAGCCAAAGGAAGCAATCCGGCGATTGAGTTTGTCGCAGAATGAGCTTCGTGCCGTCGGGGGAGAGGCGCGGCTCGACCCACGATCCGGGCTGATCGAACAGCGCCGTCGCCTTCCCCTGCCGATCAACCCAGACGGCGGCGTTTCCCAGTTCATCCCGGACGGGCATGTAGGCAAGCGTGCCGTTCTTTGAAACGACCGCCTCTCGCGTCAGGTCGCCCAACACCTGGACGCGCCGGTCTGTGACGCGCAGCGTGGGCAGATCGAAGGGAGCCGCAAAAACCTTCAGGCTGTTGAAGTCATAGAATACCAAATGCCCGGTTGGGGCGTAACGAGGTTGGGATGCGTCATCGAGGAGGACACGGTGTTGAAGCGTCTCCAAAGAGAGGATCGCGATTCGACGGGCGGTGTCGGTTTCAATGGCGAAAAGGACATGTTTCCCGTCGGGGAGAAACTCCGGCATGACATGGGCGCGTTCGTTTTTCGCCGGATCGACGGTGGTCAGAATCTCCGACGCGCCGCCGGTCGCCCGGACGCGCGAAAGACCCGGCAGCGTGTTATCCCCGGAACGAGCGGTAGAGTAGATGATAGTCCCGTCCCCACCCCAGGCGCCCGAAGTGTACCCAAAGGCCTCGCAAACCCATTGCAAACTCCCCCCCGCGGCGGACACGATTCGCAAGTCTCGATCGGTGAAGAAAGCGATTTCGCTCCCATCGGGTGAGATAAAAGGAGCAAATCCGCCCTCGCTGCCGCCCAACGTTCGTTCCGCAAACTCATCCATCGGACGAAGCCGCAGACGATTGGCGCCCTCGGTAGAGTCCGCACGGTACACCACGTATCGTCCGTCGGGCGCGATGGCGAGATGTCCCCAACGAGAAGGCATAGTCGAAACTGGAATGGCAAGACGCGCCAACGAGCGTTCGTGGGAACCGGCGCGATCTCTGGGCATCAGGACCGAGCCCACCAGCGCCACCGCAGAAATCACGGCGACAAGCCAAGGCAAGGCATGCCGCCACGCAGGTCGGACCACCCGTCCCCGCCCCGCTTCGTCCGCAGCCGCCGCGGCCAGACGGAGGGACGACGAGGTCGGGTCTGCTATCGCGTTTTCGAGCTCAATCCGCGCGTCGCCGATGTCACGGAGGCGGCGATTACGATCTTTGACCAAGCACCGCCGCAGCAGCAGTTGGACCGTGGCCGGTGTATTGTGGGGCAGCGTGCTCCAGTCCGGGTCGCGTTCCAGAATTTTGGCGATCAGGTCCGTGGCCGTGTCGCCTTGGAAGGGGCGATGGCCGCTAAGGCACTCGTACAGGAGGCATCCGAACGACCAGATGTCGGAGCGCTTGTCGACGGGCTTGCCGCGAGCTTGTTCCGGGCTCATGTAGGCCGCCGTGCCCAGGATTACGCCGGGGCGTGTGAAGTCCACCGTGATCGTCGGGGAGTTGGCGATGCTGGTCTGCGAGCGATCATCTCCCGTTAGCGCCTTCGCCAGGCCGAAATCGAGCACTTTCACTTTGCCGTCGGGCGTGATCTTCACATTGGCAGGTTTTAGGTCGCGATGGATGACGCCTTGTTCATGCGCCGTCTCCACCGCTTCGGCAATTTGTTTGCAGACGCCGAGGGCTTCATCTACCGGTAATGGTCCGGGCTTCAATCGATCGGCCAGTGTGTCGCCCTCGACGAGCTCGAGAACCAGGAACCGAACCGCGTTGGCCTCCTCGAAGCCGTAGATGGCGGCGATGTGCGGATGATTGAGCGACGCCAGCACCTTGGCCTCGCGCTGGAAGCGAGCGATCCGTTCGGGATCGCGAGCCAACGTTTCCGGCAGAACCTTGATGGCCACCTCGCGGTCCAAGCGCGAGTCCCGCGCGCGGTAGACCTCGCCCATGCCGCCCGCACCGAGCGGATTCAGAACCTCGTAAAGGCCGAGCTTCGCACCCACAATAAGTGTCATTTGCGGTCCTTGAACTCCGCGAACCAGTTCTCGACCACGACGATCCCCGGGTTGGCCTCCTCGGGACCCTCATACTTCAGGACGATAAATCGCTCACCGTCCACGGCGACGTCAAATCCGCGCCACATCTGTATTCCCAACTTGTCGCCGTCGAAGAGAATCTTCGGGGTCCCCAACACCAGATTCGGCTCGCTCTGTACGTCCACGGCAAAGATGACGTTTTCCTGAAGGAAGAACAGCTCCCTTCCGTTGGGGTTCCACATCGGTTGTACCCCGCCGTGGATCGAAACTTGCCACTTCCCTTCCCCGCTGGGGAAACGTGTCAGAAAAACTTCATGGTGACCGGAATCGTCGGATTCGTAGGCAAGCAACGAACCATCGGGTGACAGTTGCGGACTTCGCTCTTCGGCAGAAGTTTGGAGGATGGGCTTGGCTTCCGCGTCCGAACCCAAGGGCAGGAACCACAGGTCTCTCACCGTGTCCTTTGCGTTTCGAACGATCAACGCTCCCCTTTCGTCGGGCGTAAAACAGCCCACGCGAGTCGCTTCACCCAGGTCCCTTTCGGGGCCGACGCCGTCCGCGGACTTCATCGCCAATCGCCCGTTATCCAAGCCGTAGGCAATGTCCTTTCCGTCATGCGACCATCGAGGCCCCATTTCGTCGCCGGGCGAAAAGGTGAAGCGCGTTTTGGCCCCGCGGGCGACGTCGTGAATCCATATATCCCAGGAGTCGCCTTCTCTGGCGGAGACGGCCGCGCGAGTGCCGTCAGGTGACAAGGACAAGCCGAACATGTCCGACTGTGGTTGCCCGATGGTTTCCACGACCTTCCCTTCCCGGTTCGCCCAGGCAATCCGAAGCTCGGTGTTGGGGCTGCCCTGGACATAGGCCAGCGTTCCGTCGAGCGAAACGCTTGCGCGTGAAGCACCGGCGACCGCCAGGAACGGTTCTCCCGTGATTTCAAGCTTCGACGAAGAAAAGGGCAGCGCCCAGATGCCCGGCGTTGTCTTGGAACGCGCGAAAAGCAGGTGTCCGGTTGGGGAGTAGACGGGGCCGAAGAATGTCTCCCCTTTTTGATGCAGGAGTAATTTCTTCGAGCCGCTTGCGAGAAGCTCGATCGTATCGAGTCCGCTGGAAGTATGCACGACATACACGACACCGCGGTCGTGGGGCAGCAAGGCCGCGTGATGAAAGTCTATTTCCTTGGCTTCCTTGTCCGCTTGGAGCAGGGCGCGCGGCTCACCGCCCTGGGCCGAGACCTCGTACAAATCCCCGTTCCCGGTGGCGAATACGATTTTTCCGGAAAGACCCCAGCCGGCACCGCCGACGGGCCTTTCTTTCTCAGGCAAATTGCAAATGACGGTCGTGCCGCCGTGAATGGAGGACTTCCAAAGCTGCTTGTGCCGCATGTACCCGATGTTGGCGCTATCGGGCGACCAGAACAGGTTGCGGGCGTCTTGCGTGTCCGGTAAGTCCCGAGGCTTCAGGCGGTCCAGATCACGAACCCAGATACGCCCATTCTGGACGTAGGCGATCTTCCGCCCGTCGGGCGAGATGGCGACGCCACGATCGTCCTGGAGATCGGCGAACACGATCTCGAACATGCGCACCGGCGGTTCGGAACGCGAGAGCCAGACGAGACCGGCGCCGACCCCGGTCGCCACGAGCAAGCTGGCACCCATGAACACGAGAGTGAGGAACCGACGCGGCTTCCGCTGTGCCGCTGCCAACGCAGATTGGGCCAGTCCTAGCGAACTCGCTGTGGGATCAGCGATGGCGTTTTCGAGCTCGATCCGGGCGTCGGCGATGTCGTGGAGTCGCTTATTGCGATCCTTGGCGAGGCAGCGGCGCAGGAGAAGCTGAACCGTCGGCGGCGTGCCCAGCGGAAGCAACGCCCACGCGGGCTCCTTGTGCATGATCGCTCCGATCGAGTCCGTCGCCGTCTCGCCCGCAAAGAGCCTGACTCCCGTCAGGCATTCAAAGAGCACGCACCCAAACGCGAAAATGTCCGTACGCTTGTCGGTCGATCGCCCCCGCGCCTGTTCGGGACTCGTGTAGGCCGCGGTGCCGAGAATCACACCGGGGCGCGTGAAGTTGGCCGTCAGCGTCGGCGAGTTCACCACTTCCGTCGGCGACATCGACGGCATGGAACCGGTGTCTCCCAGGACCGCCTTGGCCAAACCGAAGTCGAGAACTTTGACCTTGCCTTCAGGGGTGATTTTCACGTTCGCGGGTTTCAGATCGCGGTGGATGATTCCCTGATCGTGGGCGGCCTCCAGCCCTTCCGCGATTTGCCTGGCGACATCGAGTGCTTCGTCGAGCGCCAAGGGCCCGACCTTGACTCGTTCCGCGAGCGTGTCGCCCTCCACCAATTCCATCACCAGGAAGCGCTTGTCGTTGGATTCCTCAAACCCGTAGATGGCCGCGATGTTCGGATGGTTGAGCGATGCGAGGACCTTGGCTTCACGCTGGAACCGCGCCACGCGCTCCGGATCCCTCGCCATCGAATCCGGAAGGACCTTGATCGCCACGTCGCGGTCGAGGCGCGAATCCCGCGCGCGATAGACCTCGCCCATCCCCCCCGCGCCGAGGGGAGAGACGATTTCGTAGGGGCCGAGCCTCATATCCGCGTTGAGGGCCAACAGTTGATCCGTTCCCGAACGAGACAACAAGCGTGACGATTATCCGACAAAACTTGGCCGGGGGAAAGATGGGCGTCCGCAGGCTGGATGGGGCAGCATGAGCGGGCGTGGAAACTTCAACCTTGTGCCGAGAAACGGACCGGTGATCAGGCGAAGACACTCTTCCCAGATTACGCAGCAACCGTTTCATGCTGACCGCAACAGCCGTTTGACTGAACCCGTGGCGGACAACGCTGACGCCGCCCCAGCCTGCGGAGCGCTGCGTCAACGTGCAACGTCGGCCGCCTCAAATCAGAATCAGCGTGAAGTACTCTTCGCCGATCAGAGCAAAGGGATTGGGTTTCTGGTTTCGGAACGGCACGTCCACCACGGTTCGCTGCGCAACGGCGAAGAACCTGGACCGGGACTACGAACCGTTGACGGGGAGTCTTGTTGACGCCCCGCAACGCCGGCTACACTCGCCGCTGTCGTACCTGCGGCCAATGGACTACTATCGGGGAGATCCGGCAACGCTCCTGGCCGAGCGCCGCCGGAAATTACAACAGGCCAGAGAACTGCGCAAGCAGGAGAACCTGAAACTGCGACAACGACTCATCCCCTGGCGGCAGGAGGAACACCGTTACTCGACGAGGCCGGTTGTCTCACTTTGATTGAAACAAATCAGATCACCTTCCCAAGGGGGATGGCGAGCCTCCCGGCGGGCAGCAATTCACTGTACACTGATGGCTATGACGCATCCAACAAGTGCCATTGCCGCCGTCATGTCCGCGCCGCACGCACCCGTCGAGCTGCGCGAAGTGCTGGTACCCGTTCTCGAACCCGACTCCGCGCTGCTCAAGGTCGAACTCAGCGAGGTCTGCGGCACCGACGTGCATCTGCGCGACGGGCGACTGGCCGGAGTCCCCTACCCGATCATTCCCGGCCACGTGTCCGTCGGCGTCCTCGAACGGATTCGCGGCACAATGCTTGACATCGAAGGCCGACCCCTCGCCGAGGGCGACCGCGTCACCTTCCTCGACGTGCACAAAACCTGCCACGCCTGCTGGTATTGCCTCGTCGCCAAGGCCTCGACGCGCTGCCCGCATCGCAAGGTCTACGGTATCACCTACGGTCTCGCCGACGGGCTGACTGGCGGATGGGCGGAGTACATCTATCTCAAACCCGGTATCCGCTGCATCCGAATGGACGGAGTGCCAAGCGAGCTGTACATGGCCGGCGGGTGCTCGCTGCCGACCGCGCTGCACGCCGTGGAGCGCGCTCACATTCTGTTCGGCGATACGGTGCTCGTCCTGGGTTCCGGACCGGTAGGTCTCTCGACGATCGCCTTCGCGACGCTTCGCGGGGCGGCCCGCGTGTTCTGCCTCGGCGCTCCGCGACAGCGTCTTGTCCAGGCAACGCAAATCGGCGCAGACGCCGTTCTGGATTTCACCGAACACGCCGAATCAGCCCGTCGCGATTGGATTCTGGAGCACACCGGCGGACGCGGCGCCGACGTAACGATCGAGTGCACCGGCGCTCCTTCGGCCGTTACCGATGCGATGCGCTTCACGCGCGACGCCGGACTGGTCGTCATCGTCGGACAGTACACCGACCACGGCGACGCCACATTCAACCCGCACCTCGACCTGAACAAAAAGCATCTCGACGTTCGCGGTTGCTGGGGGTCGGACTATTCACATTTTCATCGCGCAGTAGAGATGCTTCGCACTGAGCGGGCGGCCAGACTTTGGTCCACGATCCGCCTCGACCGTTACAATCTCTCGGCCGCCAACGACGCTCTCGCCGCCGTCGAATCAGGCCGCGTTATTAAAGCTCTAATGGTCCCCGAAGCCTGAAGCGGATCGAACGCACAGTCATGCACTGTGTTACGTTTTTCACAAAGCCCGATTGCTCACTGTGCCGTTCTGCATGGTATGTGATCCAGCGCGTCCGCATTCACATCCCCTTTGATTTGAAAAGCGTGAATATCGCTGCGTCCGGAAACGAACAATGGTTCGACCTTTACCACGAGCATATCCCCGTCGTTCATCTGGACGGTCTGGAGGTCTTTCGCCATCGCGTTGACGAACATCGCCTTGCCCAGCTTCTCACGTGATTCGCTTGCACCGGGCTTCTTCAAATGAGCTTTGGACCGTCGGCGAACAGTGACAACCGGTAAATCGCAAATATACCTCGGATCGTCTATTGCAATAGCGACCTGTAATGTCGTAGAATCGTTTCTGTTCGGCGCCGGATTCCTTACGTCTACACACCTGCAAGGGCCGGCCTATCGGGGGAAACAGTCGCGCGAGTCTAACTATGGAGGTGAAACCATGATTCCACGAAGACATCGCTCCGCCCAGATTGTTGGTTTGGTTGCATTCTTTGTCGTCCCCTCCGTATCGCTGGCGAATCGGGGCGGACCGCCTTTCGCACGAAACGGGAGCACGGCGAGCAACGGCAACAGTTGCCAGTTGTGTCATGGAACCACTGTCGGCAACGGGTCGGTCCAGATCATCGGCGCACCGACGGTTTACACAGCCAACACGGTCTACAACCTTACGGTCCGAATCAGCGATCCGGTGCAGGCCGGCGCCGGCTTCCAAATCAGTGCCGAAGGCTCCACCGGCATCCACCGAGGGACGTTTATCATCACCGACGCGGTCAACACGCAAAAGAACCCCAGCAATATGAATTGGGTCAACCACACCGGCACGGGCGTGAACAATGCCGTCGCCAATTGGGCGGGCTCAGGCAACCAAGCCAACTATAACCTTCAATGGCAGGCTCCGACGACCAACGTTGGCGCCGTTACCTTTTGGGCCGCCGGCAACGCAATTGACAACGACGGCTTCAATTCCGGCGATATCATCTATCTGACCAACGTCACAAGCGGCTTCGGCGGCACGGGGGCGTGCTGCAACGATACGACGTTCGTTTGCACTGAGGGTCAGACACAAGCAGCTTGCGAGGGAGACGGCGGGCGGTATGGGAGCAACGGCTCCACTTGTGCGACGATCAATCCGCCATGCGTCGCCCCGACCGGCGCCTGCTGCAACGACGGCATCGGGATTTGCACGGAAGGCCAGACTCAAAGTGCCTGCGAAGCGGGTAGCGGCCGGTACGGCGGCGATGCATCCACGTGTGCGACGATCAACCCGCCATGTGTGGCCCCGCCGACCGGGGCCTGCTGCAACGACACACGCGGGGAATGCTCCGCAAGCCGCACACAAGCGGCGTGCGAGACTGACGGATTCCGTTACGGAGGCGATGGAACCACTTGCGCCTTCGGTAGCTTCACGATCGACCCGCTGTGCGAGGCGCCGCTTTCGATTTCGCTCGAGCCGTTCGTCACGGATCTCTCTTCACCGGTTGATCTCACCAGCCCGAACGACGGTTCCGGGCGTATCTTCATCGTGGATCAAACCGGCTTCATCCGCATTGTGGACGCCGGAGGCAATTTGCTCCCGACGCCGTTTCTTGACGTTTCGACGAAGATTCCGCCGCTCAACGCGTTCTTCGACGAGCGCGGCTTGCTGGGATTGGCTTTCCATCCGAGTTACGCGACAAATGGCCGATTCTTCATTCGCTACAGCGCCCCGCGAACGGGTGTGGTGGGCGAACCGTGCTTTGGCACCAGTCGCGGATGCCACTTCGAAGTGCTGGCCGAGTATAAGGTCTCGCTAACGGATCCAAACCTGGCCGACCCGACTTCCGAAGTGATACTTTTCACCGTTGACAAGCCGCAGTTCAATCACGATGGCGGCCAAGTCGCATTCGGCCCCGACGGCTACCTCTACTGGACCCTCGGCGACGGCGGCGGCGCGAACGACGGTCTCGCCGACGTTCCCCCATCGCACGGTCCCATCGGCAACGGCCAGAACCGTTTCGCCAAGCTCGGCAAACTGCACCGCATCGACGTGGACAGCCCGCCGCAACTCCCGCTTCCCTATGCCATTCCGCCGGACAATCCGTTCGCGGACGGCGTGAACGGTCTGCCGGAAATCTTTGCCTATGGTTTGCGGAACCCGTGGCGATTTTCGTTCGACGACGGCCCGGGTGGCGACGGCAAGCTCTACCTTTCCGACGTAGGCCAAAACCTCTTCGAAGAGGTCAATATCGGGGTGAAGGGCGGCAACTACGGATGGGTCATCCGCGAGGGCTTGCATTGCTTTAATCCGTTCGCTCCTCTCGTGCCGCCCGCGAACTGTGCGACCACCGGCGCACTCGGCGAGCCGCTGATCGATCCGGTGATGGAATATATCCACCCGCGCCCATGTCAAAACGATTCGGAGTGCGCAGCGTTCGGACTGGCCTGCGGCGCCAACGGATTCTGCGAAAACGAAGGCGGGATTTCCATTACCGGCGGATTCGTCTACCGCGGTTCACAATGTCCCGCGCTTGTGGGACGGTACGTTTTCGGCGACTTCGCCGCTGCGTTCACCACGGCGACCGGTCGGCTCTACTACTTCGATACGATCGGGCTCGACGCTTACAAACGCCGCCAATTTTTCCTCGCACCCAACAATGCGCCTCTCGGTCTATTCCTGAAGTCCTTCGGCGAGGACGGCAACGGCGAGCTGTACGTGCTCGCATCGAGCGCGCTCGGCCCCTTCGGTGCCGGCGGCGTCGTTCTGCGCATCGTGCCGCCGATCCCGGCGGCCGCGGGCGAGGGGCCACGTTACATTGCCGTTGAGCCGCCACCCTCCCCCGAGCCTTATGCCCTGCTCATCGCCCCCCATTGCCTCACCGCAACGGCCAAGTATCTCGGCACTCCAGCCGGTGCGAACAACATCGCCCATCTTGTGGATAACCCGGTTGACGCAGCGTTTTTGACATCCGCGCAGTGGGGAAGGCCGGTACACGCCACCGGAGTTGATGTGGCTCCCGGCGCCGATTTCACGGTTCACGTCGATTGCGGAACCCTGGGATCGCCGGTTGTGTCCGGCGGCACATTAGTATGACAGCGCTACTGGGTTCCTGTCGTGAGTAGGGCTTTGAGTTTGGCCTT
>ERZ1292630.4116-Hain-H41-02um-R3-4116-length-12451-cov-7_pt1 | contig 12451 bp, 7 predicted proteins | sample MGYA00564408_ERZ1292630 | MGnify/ENA primary metagenome ERZ1292630 (study PRJEB36523, sample SAMEA6512641) | groundwater metagenome | collected 2019-01-08 | study: AquaDiva: Metagenomics assemblies of 32 groundwater samples | reverse complement strand
GTTCAATCAACCACAAGCCGTGTGTGTTGGTCGCTGGTGGCTCGCCGCTCTGAGTGGACGACGTCGGCGAGTGGGCGCCAAACAACGGAGCACCTCTGTCAGCCGATGCACCCGCCACCGCCGTGGCTACGGCAAGGCGCTGTCCGTGGAGCCGACGCCTTTCGCTAAATAAGAGCGGCTGCTGAGAGTGACTCATTAGTGAGGACGAAGTCGCCCTGGCGCGCGATGGCGTTGACGAGCCGGCGGCGCCACTTCGCGTCGTGCCGGGCACCATCGGAACAGTTGGCGCCGGCGATAGTGGCACGGGAGACAGCGCCATAATAGCGGCTCCTCCCCCGCTGCCTTGCTGCTGCACGGAAAGCGCTTCCGAAAGCTCGGTGACGCGCCGCTGCAACGCAACGTTGTCCTGCTGAATTTTGACCCAATCCTCATCAGAGCGACGCGACGTCACCGCCAGAGCAGCAGCTGCGGGAGGGGAGAACGGCCCCCCTCCGCCCGCGACGTCGGCGGAGGCTGGCGACTGCAGCTTGATGCGCTCGCGCAACGCAGTAACCTCTGCGGTCAACTGCGCAACCAGTAACGTGTTCGGATCTCCAAATAAGTTGCCACCTGCTGCGGACCCTCGACGAGCCAGTCCGGCCCTGGGACTGGGCCTGGACACGATGGAGGCATTGTGTTCATTCCTCTCGGAGTCAGTGGGGCTCGCTTGGCTCCGAACCCCAGCATGGTCGAGGGAGAAATCGCCGGCGATCGGCTGTCCTTTCACGGCCCGCATCGGTGGGGTGGTGGATTCGGTCGAGACGGCGGTGCAGAATGAGTCGTTCGCCACCGTGCTCGTAGCGCTCAAAAAAACGTTGACGTTCGCGGCGCGGCCGGAGTGAGATGCAGGGAATAACCCAGTCGACGTGGGTGCCGACCCCGTCGCTCCACGAAGATTACTGGTCGAAAGAGTTGAAGGGGGCGAGACGACGCTGCTGACGTGCTCCGGGGCGAACTGGCTCCCTGCAGATCCGCCTCGTTGGGTGGTTCCACCGCGAGGGCCGTCCCCGACCTGATAGGTGCGCGCCGCCACTTCTAAGAATGAGTTTCCGAGAGCACTGCCTGCGGCTCCTTGGGATGGGCGAGCGCTTCCTCCTCCCACGTTGCGACTGGTCTCGACCTCATGTGGCGACGGAGCGACGGCAGCGGCAACCTGAAATCCTCCGCCACTCGCCGCGACGTCGTCGCCGTCATCTAGCAGGCCGACCGCAATTGGATGTTGCATAGCGGGAGGGAGTGATCCGGTGGCTCCGCCAGCCAATCGTTGCTGCGAAGGGGTAGGGGTGACGTCGCCGACTGGCGGCGGGGCACTGTCGATGTTGTCAAAGTCGTCGGAGGCTAACGCAGCGAAAATGTTCGGGGTAGCCATTTGCTGACTAACCAATGAATTGTATGGGCGGAAGAGCAAACAACTGAAAGACTATGGGGGAACGGGAAGGATGATACAGATAGAAGGATCGTTGCGAGTCGTTGACGCGGAAAATACCACACGTACACCAATTAGCTTTGTTTGATGGATTCCCTAGAATCCACCACACGCAAAACAGAAAGACTCTTCGCACGGATGCCACACACACGACCGTGGCCGCCACATGCCGTGTGCCGTGTGTGGTGGTGGCCGCCACATGCCGTGTGCCGTGTGCGTGCTTCACACTTCATAAAACGCGCGACCGGCCTTGTTGCGCGTCTCTCTCTCGGCGCCGTTGCGCAGAAGCAGTTCCCCGAGCTCCCGATGATTTTCCATTGCGGCGTGGTGAAGGGCCGTGTCGCCGCTTCGATCCTGCGCGTTGACGAACTTTTTCGTAAATCGCCCCGCAAGTTTCCGGCATTGAGAAATCAGCGCCGCGCACAGCGCTTCGCTCCCGGTGCCCACGGCCCTGTGAAGCACGGTTTGCCCGTTCCTATTCGTCATCAGCAACATTGTGGGCGGCTCGATTGCCGTGGGCGGCTCCGCGCCTGCGCTTGTGAGCGCCGCGGCTGTCGCTGTTTCCATTGCCACAGTGTCCGCGTTCAGCAACAACGTCACGGCGTCCATCTGCTTCCGACTTACAGCCGACATCAGCGCGGTATTGCCTGCCTCATCCTGGGCTCGTAGAAATGGCAACAGATCGGCGCCGCTCCTGCCACCAGCAGCAGCTTGTTGTTGACCAGGGACCGGTAGGGCAGCCACCGAAAGCAGCAACTGCAGCACCTCCACGGGCGCCTTGGCAGCGCAAGCTGCGATGAGCGGGGTCGAACGAAACGAGTCGACAGTCCAAGGGGACGCGCAGAAAGGTGCGTTCAAGAGCTGCGTGGCCATCGGCCAGTTGCCCAGGGCGAGTGCCCAATGCAACGCGGTTCGACCCTCCACGTCGGCGTAGTTCACGAGCGACCGGGGCAGCAGGGTCTCAACGGGGGATTCTCCTGCTGTGAGTGGTACGGGGACGGCTGGCCGGGAGTCGTGATCGTCGTCAACGGCGCTAGCCACGGTTCGGAGAAACGCCATCACAGTGTCGACGTCTTTTCCATTCACGCAGAGCTCCGCGAGAGGAGTGGCACTCGTGGTCATATGGTCGCTACAAATCAACAATGTGCAAAACAAAAATACGAGCCTGAAGAAAACGCAAACAATCATCACCAACAAGATGACGATCGTTGAGGACTCCACTGATAAAAAGAGCCGTGAAAAGTCTCGCGCAGATGCTTTGTCGCTCTATCTCGCAATGGTTCTTTCGGTTCTATGCGCACTCCATCGCATCGAGAGAGTATCACACCATCAATTTCTGCTTCCACGCCGGCATGGCTCGTACGGTTCGAGGGACTGCCTGGGCCGGCCGTGGAGCGAGAACAATGGGGCCACGCGTCAACGCGGCATCACCCGATTTTCCGCTGGCGGAGGCGGTACGGCGCAGTGACATGGCTTCGGTGTCCGTGGCGAACCTTCCGCGTTCGTGATGCGTCGCCGAGGCGGCGGTCTTTTCCATGGCTTGTTCCAAGACGCGGCGTTGATGCTTGACGGCTTCGTCGATTCGGTGTTGGCGCGCGCTCAGTTGCTGAGCCTTGTCCTTTGAATCAATCAAACTGCGGCGTCGGGCGGTGATCGCCAGCGACTGAGCCCAGCGAGCTGAAAGCGTTTCGGCGGGCGTTGCGGAGCGCCTTCCCACCGACTCTGCCGAGACCGACCGCCTCGAAGCCGCCGACGCTGGCCGGCTTCCACGCGCAGAGGACGACATGGCGGCAACCAATGCGGTGGCCGTTTCCCGCCCCCGTTGTTGCCGGTAGGCGTCGACTTGCTGATGCAACCCCACCGCACGAAGCTTCAAGTCGACGACCCGCGACGCTGCCTTCTCATGCATGGCCTGCACCGCGGCCAAGGAAGCTTGGACCTTCTTTTCGGCCTGCTTTTGTTTCCACGCTTCCACCTGCTGCTTGGACCGCACCGTGCGTTCGCGACGTTCCATCTCCTTCCGCTCTTCGAGAACCTTTTCCAAGTCACGTTCCTTGAGCTCGCGAAGCTGCTCGACCACACGCTGATTTTCGTCGTCCGTCAGCCGCTGAACACGCCACGCTTCGATTGCGAGGTGCCGTCGCCTTTGCAATTCGACAAACACCAAATACCGTCGCAGGTGCTCCAAGTTTTCGCGGTCCACGAGATCGCTAGGTACCGCCGCCGATTGCCCGCCGTCACTTGACACCGCGCTGCTCCCAATCAGACGCACTTGGCGGAGTTTTTCCACCACCGCATAAGGCATCTCGTGACAAAGTGCGGCCATCGCCTCCGCCGTCGACAGTCGGGCCGCGGCATCTCCGCCTGCCGACGGAAGCCGTGCGCAAACGACGTCCACCAGCTGCTGTAAGTCCAACATGCCCGTGACGACGCGCAAGAATGCGGCGTGGTCCTCCGGGCGCCAGCCTAGGTTGGGCCCACCATGCCGCTGCAAGAATTCGTCGAAGCGCAGCACGTCGGGATGAACGCTGGGATCGACGTGACGGATCGCGGCGGCCACCCTGGACACCGCGACTGCCCCGCCAGTAGGAGGACCGACAGAGTCCCCGCGCCGACGAGGCGTCGCGGATTGGCCTCGTGGCGACGCACTGCAGCACCGCAGAAGAAGGCGACTCGCGCCACCGCCGCCGCTTCCTCCTTTGTCCTTTCCAGACCCCAAGGTTTGAGTCGTGGCGGCGACATCGAGCAAGCGAAGGGCCTCGGCGGGCACGCCTTCGAGCGCGGCTTCCGCTGCGTGGAGCTGCGCCATCGCGACGTCGTTGGCTGCCATGGCCCGCGTCAGCCACCGCTTGGGATCCAGCCTCACCTGCGTGAACGACGCGACCAACCCACGGCGATGGACGAGCCGGTCGGCAACGTGCCGCAGATGCTGCTCGTAAACGGGTACCCATTCCGGCGGCCCTGCCGTCGACGCGGACGCCCCCGACGTCGTCGCCGCCGTCCCGCGGTGGTCGCCCCCGCGGATGGTGGATAGGTCCCGCGGCGTTCGCGCCAGCTGTTCGAGCGCCGTGTTCGCCTCCCTCGACGCCTGCGCCACCTGTGCGCGCAACAGCTTGCAGGACGCGAGCCAGGTGGACGTTTCCTGGCGTCGCGTCACCAACCGGTTGGCGGCGGCTGCATAATACTGCGCCGTTGGCGCACCACCAGCCGGCGGTACGATGCGGTCGTACCGTGGTCGGGCAGTGGCATCCATCCTGTGGCAAAGGGGGGCGAACTCGGGGATACCAGCGGTACTGCTTTGTATTGTGCTATTCAACGGTTTATAAATAACAGTTCTTACATTCCATTCGAAAACCCGAGGTAACCGACCGATGTCGCCGAAGGGGGGGTGTCCCCAATCCTCCAATTGTGTGCGACATGCGCTCCCACAGGCGGATGACAACGGAAACGTTGTACTAGTTGTGTTGCGGGAAGGAAGGGCGAGCGAAGAGTGAATTCCTCCGGGTGGTTGATTTCACGAAAAAATAGGGCGTTTTCGTTTGTCGGTTCCCCCCATAGTTGCCGCTCAGTCCGCTTCTCTAAGAGGAAGTTGACAAATGGACGATTTTCGAAGTCGACAAGTGGCGCATCGACAACAGTGTGATACAGACCAACAACAACAAGCGGCAGCGCGCGGTGCAGCCCCTACCCAAGCCGATCTCCGACGCGCGATATCAGCATCTCCCCCGTTCACGCCGTTTGCCGCCACCGCGAATGCGCCACGTCCCCCTCTTTTCAAAAAATATCATCCTCCCTGAGAAGAAAAAAGAACCTCTCTCTCCCCCCTCGCTTCAGGAATGATGGTCGCTCAAGAGCCTTGCCGATTCGTACGTTTGAGCGATCAAAATGCCATCGACGACATTCGTGCCCACGTTCAACCGCGTCCCGAGCCAAAAGCCCCACATGCCGTGGTCGCGGTACACATCGCGGACGACTTGCCGAAGGCTCAGCGCGGACGCCCCGGCGGCACACTGCAGCCGTGTCCGAATGACCGAGAATGGGTTGAACATCGCCGTGGTCGTCGCGCTGGTGACCACGGAGGCAGCCACGTGGATGAGCGGATTGTCCGTGAGCGAAAAGCAAGGGCGCAAGAAACCCGGGACGGCTGCGAGCTTGACGTCAGACAGAAGGGAAGTGGACGAATGATTGACATCGCCAGGGGAGCTGCTGCTCACCCGCGACGATGAAGACGCGACTCTGAGCGCCCCGGCGTAAAACACTTCCTTGCTTCTCAGGTAGCCCAGCCACCAAAGTCCGCCCCAAGAGCTGCCCATGACGAGGGTCGTCCCATAGCCTGCCCACAAGCCCCGGACACCACGCTCTTTAAATACGGATCGGCCGACGGTGAAGAAGTCCATCTTGGGCACAGGAGCGGCCCACTTCGCGGCACCTCCAGGTTCACCGTGGTGGTGGTGGTGATGGTGCACGACGTTCACACCCCCCTTTTGGTGCTCAACGGCCGCGTCAACAGGGGGGCGAAATGCCTTGGCCATTTGCAACGTCGCCACGACTTGCACCGGAATGTCGAAAAAGTGGCTTGCCGCGTCGCTCATGTACGCCCCCACGCCGTCCCGCAGTGACTCTTGCGGCATGGGCAGCATTTGGCGCAAATACTCCAGGAGGCCCATGTTGACGCACTCGCTGACGCAGAGGCCGAGAATCGACGCGGCGAGGCCAGGACTCAACGCACGGAGGTAACTCCCACCGAATTGGGCGGACCGCGCCAGCTCCGAAAGGGCGCGCAGCGTCGGGACCGACTCGTGAACGAGGCCCGTTTGCTTGGCCGTGAGCACAAGGACGAAGGGGTGGAACACCACTGCGCGCAAAATGCTGAACACGAAGATCCACGACAAGTAGAGTATGCCATCAAGGTCGCTGAAGCGGCGGTCGACAGATGACGTCGTCCTCGTCGCGGGGACGCCACACTCGGTCGGAGATGAAACCGTGGGGCGCGCCATGCCGCCCTCTGAGGCGGGTCGCGTCGGACCCGCAATCGTCGTGCCATCACGACCGTTGCCGGTCGGGGAAGTTGATAGCGTTGAGCGGTCCATCGTCGCGCTGCCGCGGCCAAAAAAAGTAAGGTGAGCTTTTGTTGCAAGTGGGAAACGTTGGAAAAACAGAGAAATGCTCAAATGTTAACGCTTGCAAGTAAGATTTGATGCGATCAATGAAAAGGGAGGAAAGTAGCGTCGTTTCGACGAGGGAAATAAAAGCAGTCAGAGGGAAAAGTGTCGACAGGCGGCTGCCGACGATCCTTCACCCTCCTCCAACCAGCAGCAACAATAACGGTTTCAGGCGACGTCGTAATGCCACGACGAGCGCGACGACCGCGATCCATACCGTCACCGATACCACCACGATGGCATCAAACGCCTTGAACGGTGCGCCACCCCCGTTGTCGACGAGCGTTGTGCGATGCGGCGGTGCGTTGGGCCGTCGTCCTTCTGCGACGGAAGGAAGCGGCGAGACCGTGTCGGGAAATGTGGTGCTGGACTCCGAACGGGACGCTCCAACGTCGGACTTCCCCGATGTGAATACGGCCGACTCGGCGGGCCGCGTGGATGTTGGCTGGGGCAATCGTCCGCCATTCTTCTGCCACGCCGCATACTCCACAAGATTCACCGGGGCCTCCGGTGCCGGAGAGCGATGCCGCTTTGGCCACAGCTTGTACCAGGCCGAAAATTGCGTGTCCCCCGGATTAGGATCGGTTGGGAACAAGACGGGCTTTCGATAGTTTGGTAGAAACAGCAACAGCGGTGGATGTGGCTGTAGTACTTCATCCTTCCACAACAACGCGGGCGGCTTGGGCTGGTGGCCTTGAGAGGCGATATCATCGAAGAACGGACCCGTCTCGACGGTCGACTGGCCAACAGCGTGCCGTGTGTTGCCGACCGCCGCCGCCGCCGTGGTGGCTAGATCACCACGGTTGACAAAGCCGGCGCGACCTTCGACCCACGATTTGATCTTGGCCACCGTGGCGATGTTGGTAAACGGCATCACGCGAGATGGCACACGTCCGAAGCCCGTGAGCTCCATCCGATCGCAAAAGACGTCCAATACGGCGAAGGCGTTCACAAGCGTTTCAATCTGCCCTTGGATGATCACGGTGTGCACATCGTTTTGCTTCAGGTACCCCCCTCGGTGCTCATGCCCAAAGAAGGCGCCGACGATATTAGGAAACGATGAGAGTATTGGCCCTAAGTGAACGTTCGTTTTAAAGCCAACGGAAATGTGACCGAAGACGATGACGGCGCGGCCACGATCAAGTGCTCGTTGCAAAGTGGCCTTAAGCCACGCAATGAAGCGCTGCCGTGCGGGCGGATCATTGGTTTCGGGCTCCACGACCATAGAATCCAGAAAAATGAACACAAACGGCCCGTAGAGGATGCGGTAGTACCACTCGCCGTCGTCGTCGTCGTCATCGCCGTTGCGTCGTGCGCCGCTGTGCGAGGCGGAGGAAGAAAGCGAGGCGTCACTAACTTTAGCATCGCGGCGCGCTAGTCCTAATTTACTCTTCAGCCAAGCTTCCTGGGTTTTGTTGAGCTTCCCGAAACGGTCGTTGTGCGCTCGAAGATCATGGTTCCCCAGCAAGTTAAAATGCGGCCGGCGAAGTTGATTGAAGGCGTCCAATATCGGGCGCAAGTTCCACATCAGATCGTTATTGACCAGGTCGCCTAAGTTGACCGCGAAGGTCAGATCGTCTCCCATGGCATTGAACACCTCTACCGTCTCCAGCATTTTGTCCCGCGCCACGTCGTAGCGCCGCTTGGTCGTGGTGGAGGTGCGTTGGACCTGCCCGCGCAGCCAGTGATCCATCGGCTCCCACGGTGCCTTCTCGCCCGCGGGATACGTGTCGTAATGATTATCGGCGACGAGACCCACCGTTACCAACGGCGCAGCATTCCGGCTGCACGAGGGGCGACGGCCGTCAGCCGCGTCGGGTCTTCGCGGTATCACAGCCGCGGTGGCAGCGCTCTGGGATCCCAGCAGCCGCGTGGTGGGACTTTCCGTTGTGGCCGACGCACGAAGAAAGGTTAGCGATAGTCCGACGAGTATGATGAGGAGCGAGGAGGAGGAGGTCGCCGCACCGGCGGCAGCCTGGCCTCGTCTCGTGGGCGTCCCTGCTGGCATCTCTGATGGAGTTTCGCGACGCGGCTGCATGGGGAGCAGAAACACGGCCGCGGAACCGCCCCTATTGAATCTTTGGATGTGCGACGCAGAGGGTGAAAGGGGGGAACACCTCGAAACAAAAATGAAGAGTGAAGGTGGCAGAAGTGTCCGTCACGAGAGATTAGGGTATGTCGACGTAAGGTCTTGGCGTACTTATTTGTGTGCCGCGGAACTGAATTCTAAACTATGTTTCCACACTCCCTTGATGCGCGTCGCGTCACGTGAGCGCGTGCCCGAAGCCCCCGTCCGTGGCGCCGAGCGCCACGAGAACCTGCTCAACGATGGCCCGCGCCTCGCGACCGCTCGGCGTGGTGTAGAGGCCCCAATTCGCCTTGACGTCGCTAAAGGCGTCTTTGCTGCGGGCGTCAGGCAATATCAACGCCGCGATGAGCACGACTTGACCCTCCGCAGGGAGCAACTGGCTTTCGCTGAGGCTGTCGATGCTGGAGAAGACGCCTCGCAACTCCGCGGTCAGAACCGCCTCCTTCGTCATGACGACGTGATCCGTGGGCGACGCTTGGGTGAGCAAGAAGCCTTCGGCGTCGTCGAAGTGGTCGGGCTTGAACACGACGACGGTCAGCGCGTCCAGCAGTGCGTTCGTGGCGGCCGCCGCAGAAGATGAGGATGCTTCGCCGTCACCGAGGTGCGATGCGACGCGTCGTCGAAGCTCGACGTCGTCCAAGGAGCCATAGGAGTAGGGAATAGCCCAATCACCTGTCGACATCACTGCTCCGTCGGTGAGTGCCGTGAGCCCCGCGCACCAAGTCAACGCCTCGCGGCGACCCACGATGCGGTAGTTGCGCGATTTGTCCGGACCACCACTGGCCACGCCATTCGTTGCGGCGCCCGTCCCTCCTTTGTCAAAATTGGGTGTGAAGTCGTGCACCTGGCGAAACCGGTTGTTCATCACGGAAAGCTTCGCCTTCGCCATGTGCTGCCGGAACTCGAAGTAATCACCCTCCGGCATGTGATAGCACGCGATCGAGAGGTCGCGGCTGGTTTCAATGACCGGTCTCGTCGAGCAGTAGAGCGACAAGCGGCAGGTTGTCAAATCACGCGTGCGCAACTGACCGCACGCAAGAATGAAGGTGCAGCCCACGCACTTTCTCAAAAACACACTGCCAGCCGTGGGTCCCACGTAAAAAGTGCAGCTGGTGCAGTCATCGACTTGAAGCGAGTCGCATTGATCCGCGACGACAATTTGGCAGTCGGTGCAATCCTCGACCGTCACGCGCTGATCGTTGATGGTGCCGGGGGTGCGAACCCACGTCATTTTGGATTGCTTGACGCATTGATAGTCGTTGGGATCGGTGGATACCACAACCGCGGACGGGGAGGTCGGAGAGGCCGGAAAACCGACGTTGGCTGTGCGACGGTTGGCACCGGCCAAGATGCGCTGATATGAAAACGACTTGATCGCGGGTCGAGCACCGCTCGCCGCAGCTGCCTTGCCGTGGCCACGGTGATCACCCCCTCCACAGGGCGGAACGATCCGCCTCGCTTTGGAATGGTCACCGCCCGTGTCACCTTCAGACTTGAAGCAGTAATTTCCCATTGTTTGCACTGACACCGACTCGAACACACGTTCGAATAGTGGCTCTAAGATCAGAAGCGAAGTGATTCGACGCGTGGCTGCTTGAGCGGGCAGGAAGGGGAGTGATCATCGATCAACAAAAAGCTGCGTGTGTGTTTTGATTTCTCTTCTCGTTGATTTTTTTCTGCCAGGCTGCAATGGACGTCCGGAGGAATAGTAACAATGCGAACGAAAAGTCATACAGACACGAACGAAAAGTCACACAGATCGACCTGCGCTCGACGTCGAAGTGTCCACGTGATGTGAATCATACTGATCGACCTGTTGCACGAAGATAAGCGTCCGCTACTAACCGTTCGGACGCCGCCGCGCGGTCTTGCAGATCGCCTGTGATCAGTAGTGTGGATCGCCGCGCCTGTTCTGACAAGGCTGCTTCAAGATCAATGACTCGTAATCTTGTCGCGTCGTGCTCCGACCTCTCACGGGCCACTTCGCACTGCAGCCACGCGAGCGACACACGGCACATCGCGGCAGCATCGACGCCGGCGGCATCGCGTGCGATGTCGGCTTTCGCTGACGCAGTGACCGGTGAGCGTTGCGACTCACCGCTTTCGTCAGGAGGGGGTGACACGGCGTGACGAACGTCCTTCCCGTTCAGTTGATCAGCGGCGAAGCGTAGTTGTGCGGTTTCTGCAATCAGACAGGCATTTCTCGTTCGCAACCGGCTACACTCTGTTTCCAACTTTGTGTGCCGGACGAGGGACGACGATTGAAGCTGACGGTTGAGAGCCGCGATCTCTGCATCTTTGGCTCGCAGGGTCGCTTCGAGGCGCGCGTTGGCGGCGAGCAGCGACGATACCATCGAGGAGGGAGAGCCCCCCCCCTCCGCGTCGCCGGCGTCCTTGATGATAGCCCCCGCGTCGCCAGTTTCGGAGGAGCTGAAAAGTTCGGTTGTGATGCCCGCAACCAGCATTCGCGCTGACGCATTTCGCGACGCCGCCGCCGCGATTTGTCGAGGGAGCAGCTCAAGAACTTTCCTCTCTTCGCTTTTTTGGTGCCGAAGAGTATTCAGCTCCTGCAGGAGGTGGACCAGAGGCGCGTCCTGCACGACGCGTAAACAGCGGCCTCTCAGTTCTGCCGCCTCGAGGCGTGAGTGTAGGTCCTTCATTACTGCGGCGAGAGTGCGTTCGGACGCCACGAGCCGACCGCGCAGCACCTCGTAATCAACATTGTGGGAACCACCCAAATGATCGGGCGCTGTGACCCTCGGGGATGAAGACGGCGGCGGAATAATGTAGGATGCCGCGTTGATCGATTCGAGTCGACGGATGCTGTCCAAGGCGATGGCATCGCTACGTTTCAAGCATGCTTCAAGTGGTAGGAAGGGCGCAGCCACGTTCGAAACTTGGCTGTCCACGCCTCTCGCTGACTCGTCGTGGACCAGCTTGGAGGGGACGTTTTCGGCCGTCCTCTGATCCCGAGCGAAACCAGAGGCCGCTGAGACCCCCGCGCTAGCTTCAACCGTCAAGTGTAGCCAGTGAGGAGAACCATCTTGTCGCGGCTCAGGTCGAGACCGAATGAGCCGAACCGACTCACACCAAAATTGATGCAGCACAGCCGAGGTTGCTTGTTGAAGAATCCGCTGGCGGCAAACTGTTTCGAACGTTGTCAATTCCCGGCATAGCAAAGAGTCGGTCTTTCTGGAGGAGAGAGCCAGCTCCGGATGAGACACTGCTTGTCGCAACTCGTCCACGAGCGACATGGGGCGCACCCTGCTATGTACTGGTGTGTTGTCGTGATCCCAAACATACAAACATGGGTAAAGAAGTGTCGCAGCACGACAGATACTGCCCCTATGGCACGTGAAAGAGGAGTCGGCATGAAAGCCACTTCGCACACACGACTCCCGGAGGCGAACTTCTCGATTTTTTCTGCGAAGCAAGCGAGTGAATGAAACGTGTTGCTCGTTTGCCAAGGGGGAAGGTCTACTAGACCTACTCTAGGGCTAGACAGTGCTCGGATGATGTCGCCGAACCGTAAAGCCCCGAGGTACAAAATGCCCTAGTCGTGGTCTCTCTCTGCGTGGAGGGTGTGGGAAGGAAGTTGTGGTTCGGGCGGCCCAGGAAGGCATAACCATAACCGGCTGTGCGGGCGTGGGTGATTTGCCTGGACTCCCGGGGCGGGATTCACAGTTCCGTCACCGATGTCGATGCACTTTTCCTAAAGGGGGGGGGGGGCAGATT
>ERZ1292630.4112-Hain-H41-02um-R3-4112-length-12454-cov-4_pt1 | contig 12454 bp, 12 predicted proteins | sample MGYA00564408_ERZ1292630 | MGnify/ENA primary metagenome ERZ1292630 (study PRJEB36523, sample SAMEA6512641) | groundwater metagenome | collected 2019-01-08 | study: AquaDiva: Metagenomics assemblies of 32 groundwater samples | reverse complement strand
GACGGCAGAGCGTTTGGGTTGGAAGAGTTGGAAGAATCCGTGCATAAAAAGATATTAATGAAGGCGAAATGAAAATACCATGAGCCAAATAAAATTAGAAACCGGCGCCCAGAACACCTGGTGTCCTGGTTGCGGTAATTTTGCCATTTTGAACTCGGTCAAGGCAGTTCTGAAGGGATTAGCCGAAGAAGGATTCCCTCTGGAAAATGTTGTTCTGGTTACCGGGATTGGTTGTCATGCCAAAATCGTTGATTACATTACTGTCAATAGTTTTTATTCCATTCACGGACGGGTTACGCCGGCGGCCGAAGGAATTAAGTTAGCTAATCCGGCGTTAAAGGTAATTGGTTTCGCCGGCGACGGTGATACTTACGGCGAAGGATTGGAGCATTTAATTTTTGCGGCTAAGCGGAATATTGACATTACGATGATTATTCACAATAATCGTGTTTACGGATTAACCGCCGGCCAGTACACGCCCACTTCTCCTCTGGGTTTTAAAGGCCGTTCCACCCCTCAGGGAACTCTGGAGTTGCCGATTAATCCCCTGGAACTAATGCTATCGGCCGGGGCCACTTTTATTGCCCGGGGTTATTCCGGCCACCTGGACCTTCTTAAAAAAATTATTAAAGAAGCCGTGATGCATAAGGGGTTTGCCCTGGTTGATGTCCTGCAGGTCTGCGTCACTTTTTTTAATATGTATGAATATTATAACAAAAAAGTTTATGAGTTACCTGTTCCGTCCGCCTCAGGCGGATTATCGGGAAAAGACCATTATCCGGAAAATTATGACGATGCTTTGAAGAAAATAAGGGAGTGGGATTATAATTCCGATGGGCCGATTGCCACCGGTATATTTTACCGGAAAGAACAGCCGACTTTTGAAGAACATTTTTTAAAACAACTGGGCGAACGGGCCCTGCCCTCTGGGGGACAATCTTCGCCTTTTCTTGCGGAAAGGGCGGGGCAAGTTTGCCTCGCCGCTAAAATAAAAGAAGTATTGGAAAAAGCGATTTAGTGGTTAAATAGATTAAAACAAAATAATGGTTTTTAATCTGCGTTCGCCAAAATTCGCCTCAGGCGAATAATCCTGTCCCCGAAATCTGTGTAATCAATATTTTTAGGTGAGGTGTTTTATGGCAAAACCGCGTATTATGGTTTTATATTACAGTATGTATGGAAATACCTTTGCTATGGCTAAAGGCGTGGCTGAGGGGATTAAAGAAGCCGGGGGTGAAGCGCTCCTGCGGACCGTGCCGGAATTGATTCCGTCCAGCGCTATTGATTCTAATGCCGGAATGAAAAAAGCTAGAGAGATGCAAAAAGATATCCCGGTTGCTGAAGTGGATGAATTAGGTAAGGTGGATGGGATTATTTTGGGCTCGCCTACCCGTTTTGGTAATATGTGCGCCCAGTTAAGAAATTTTTTAGACCAGACCGCTTCTTTATGGCTGAAAGGCGCTTTGATCAATAAACCGGCCGGTGTTTTTTGCTGCACCGCTTCATTGCACGGCGGACAGGAAACAACCTTGATTTCAATGATGTTGACTTTGTTTCATCACGGTTGTATAATTGCCGGTGTGCCTTATAGCGTGCCGGAATTGATTACTACTAAAAGCGGCGGGACACCTTACGGGCCGACGGCTGTGGTTGGCCCGATGGCCGACCAGTTGCCTAATGAAACCGATTTGAAAATCGCCGGGGAACTGGGCAAACGGATTACTAATATTACTAAGGCGATGTTAAAATAAACTATGCTGAAAATTTCCGAAGGAGTTTATTGGGTCGGCGCGATTGATTGGAACCTGCGGTTCTGCGGTTCGTATACCACCCCGCGGGGGACCACCTATAATGCTTATCTGGTAATTGACGAAAAAATCGCGCTGATTGATACGGTTAAATCCGGTTTTGAAGCCGAAATGCTGGAACGGATTAAAGAGATTATTGACCCGGCGAAAATAGATTATGTTATCTGCCAGCATGCGGAAGCAGACCACGCCGGGGCAATGCCTGAATTAATGAAAATTATCCCTCAAGCCCGCGTGGTGGCTACCCCGGCTTGTAAAGATATCATTTCCGAGCATTTCCCGATGAGCCGTGCTTGGAATATTCAAACAGTTAAAACCGGCGACCAGATCAATCTGGGTCAGAAAACACTCCGGTTTATCCAGACCCCGATGCTTCACTGGCCCGATAATATGGTTACCTATCTTAAAGAAAACGGAGTCCTTTTTAGTAATGATGTTTTCGGGCAGCACATTGCGACGAACCAGCGTTATGATGATGAGGTGGGTCAGCCGGTGGTTGAAGAGGCGACCAAGTATTTTGCCGTGATTGTCAGTCTCTATTCCTCGCTGGTGCAGAAAAAAATTAAAGAGATTGAAGAGATGGCGTTGGGGATAAAAATGATTGCTCCGGCGCACGGCGTTATCTGGCGCGAACCGGGTAAGATCATTGATGCCTATAAAAGATGGAGCAGCGGGGTGGCCGGACGTAAAGTTACCATTGTTTTTGATACGATGTGGCACAGCACGGAGAAAATGGCCGGGGAGATTGCCCGGGGTCTGATGGCCGAAAACGTGGAAGTGCGGGTTTTTAACCTGCGTAGCAGCGACTGGAGCGAAATTATTAAAGATATTATTGAGTCCCGGATGATTCTGGTCGGCTCGCCTACCTTAAATATGGGAATGTATCCGACCGTGGGCGGATTTTTAACTTTTCTTAAAGGGATCAAGCCGCAGAATAAAAAATCAGCGGCTTTCGGTAGTTACGGTTGGGGTAAAGGTGCGGTCAAAGCCATCACCGAAGAACTCGTTAAAATGAACTTTCAGGTACTGGATGGACTGGAGATAAAATTTATTCCGGACCGCGAAGAACTTCAAACCTGTTTTCAATTCGGTAAAAAACTAGCGCAAGAAGTTTAATTTTCCCATCTGTGTCATCCGTTAAAATCAGTGTAATCAGTGGTTAGAGGAGGATAAAAATTATGGCTAAATACCGCTGTACGGTTTGTGATTATATTTATGACCAGGCCAAAGGCGACCCGGATAACGGAATTGAACCGGGCACGCCGTTTGAAGACCTGCCCGATGATTGGCTCTGTCCGGAATGCGGGGTCGGGAAGGATAAATTCGAAAAAGTTTAACCACGGATTTCCGCCTCAGGCTGAAATACGGATTATCTAACTACGATTAACGCTGATTATCTAAAAATTGATTAACATAGATTATAAACTTTTGGCGTAGTTGACATGGGAGGAAATATGAAAAGTATCAATGGTACGAGGACGGAAAAAAATCTTATGGCTTCCTTTGCCGGCGAATCCCAGGCGCGCAACCGCTACACCTATTTTGCCGGCGGGGCGAAGAAGGAAGGTTACGAACAGGTCGCCGCTATTTTCCATGAAACAGCGGATAATGAAAAAGAGCATGCGAAACGGTTTTTTAAATTACTGGAAGGCGGTGATGTAGAAATTACCGCTTCGTATCCGGTCGGAGTAATCGGTGATACATCGGCTAATCTGGCTGCTTCAGCGGAAGGCGAACATCTGGAATGGACCAGAATTTATAAAGAGGCCGAAGAAATTGCCCGGTCTGAAGGGTTTCCGCAAATTGCCCGACAATTTAAAGAAATTGCCGAAGTTGAAGAACAACACGAACGACGCTACCGAAAATTACTGCTCAATCTTAAAGAGGGCCAGATCTTCAAAAAAGATACGGTCGTAAAATGGAAATGCCGGAATTGCGGGTATGTTCACGAAGGTAAAGAAGCGCCGAAGGAATGTTCGGCCTGTGCACACGGCCAGGCCTATTTTGAATTGCTTTGCGAGAATTATTGATAGCGGTAGGCGTTTTTACGATGTTTTACTCTAAAGATTTTTACTGTTCTTGTTTTGTCGTCTATCTCGTAAATAATTCTATAAGTTCCAACTCTGATACGCCAATCATTTTTGGAGCCAAGTATTTTTCTTGTACCAAGAGGATGTGGATTTTCTTTGAGCGATAGAATACGTTTAATGATTACGTTAAATAATTCGCGCGACAGGTTTTCGAGGTCTTTCTCGGCGCTCGTTTCCACCAATAGCTGATACATTAATTGCTTTCCTTAAGAAAGTCCTCAATATTCCTGAATCGATGATTATTTTTACGAATTTTTTTCAATTCTGCTAAATCCTCAATATCTTCAATGCGTTCCAATAATTCTTGATATTCATTAATATCCAGAATAACTCTAACCGGCCGGCCGTTTTTTATAATAAGTTCAGGTTCTTTCAAGAAACTTTTATTTCCCATAAATTGCCTTTCGGTTAATAATAGATTAATTTTGCAGTTAATTGTAACCTTAAAATGGTATATTAGCAAGAGAAAAATATAATTTTCATGAAAATCAGTAAAGATTCTGCGGAATAAATGGTCAGCGAAAATCAGATAGAATTCGCCTTCATTCTCCGATAATTTTTACCAGAACTTTTTTCTTGCGCCGCCCGTCAAACTCACCGTAAAATATCTGTTCCCACGGACCAAAATCAAGTTCTCCCTTGGTCACCGCCACTACTACTTCCCGTCCCATAATCTGACGTTTTAAATGGGCATCCGCATTATCCTCGCCGGTGTTGTTATGCCGGTACTGGGTAACCGGTTCGTGCGGGGCCAGTTCTTCCAACCACTTTTCATAATCATGGTGCAAGCCGGGTTCGTCATCATTGATAAAAACTGAAGCGGTAATATGCATCGCATTAACCAGTGCTAAACCTTCCTTAACGCCGCTTTCTTTCAAGCAATCTTTGACCTGGGAGGTAATATTAATAAACGCCCGGCGGGTCGTGATATTAAACCAGAGTTCTTTGCGGTAAGTTTTCATATAAGCCATTATAATAATTTATTATTACATTTCAAATATCTCTTGATATTTTTTATGAATTATTTTATTGACAGTAAAATAAGATTAGGTAAAATTAAACGACAGATAAATCACTTTCGGCAATTTATACGGACTTATGAAAATGTTAAAGTATTTTTGGCTGTTGCTATTGTTAATACCTCTGGCCTGTTTTTTGCCATCAGAGTCTGAAACGGTTAATCAGACGGATACACCAGCGGTTGACCGGCCGGCCATTCAATCGGTCAATCTTAAACAACACCTTGATTATCTGTCCGCACCGGAGCGAAGAGGGCGCGCGCCCGGCACACCGGCCGGGCAGGCCTCGGCTCAATATATCGTGAACAAGTTTAAAGAGTATGGTTTAAAACCAGGTGGAGCCAATGGCGATTATCTTCAACCGTTTGATATCAAAATGCTGAAATTGGGTGAAAATAATTCGTTAAGTTTTAAAATAGGGGGTACGACTAAATCGTTAAAAATCGGAGTTGATTTTTTACCGCTTAATTTTTCGGCTGGCCGAATGCTTGCCGACATCCTACTGGTTGAGGCCGGTTTCGGTATTACCGCCCCGGAATTTCAATACGATGATTACCGGAATAAAGAGGTTAAAGATAAAGTGGTTTTGATAATGAGCGGGTTACCGGAGTCAATCCTGATTACCAATACCAGATATTCGGATCTCGGCGTGAGAGTGCTCAATGCCCAGCAGCGCGGGGCAAAAGGGGTGATTATTCTTTTGACAGCCGACCCTAAAACCGTTGGTAAAATTGTTTCCGAAAACGCGGTCTGGGAAAACCATCTGCCCGAACCGATTACCAAACGGCTTAATTCGCCGGAAGCCAAGCAAAAACACCTGACCTCTCGTTCAATGACCCTTTCCGCCCAATCACGCTTGAATCAACCTAAAATACCGATTACTATTCCGGTCGTCCTGATTACTAATCCGGAAATAGTTGAGGTTTTATCAAAATCATCTGCTGGCGATGACCTGGTTTCTTTACAGACTGATATCGCCGATGAGGTTGTTTATCATACGGAAAATGTTATCGGTATTCTATCCGGGGCAGAGCCGGAAGCGGTGATTCTCGGAGCGCATTATGACCATCTGGGTGTTGATGCGGACGGTGATATTTTTCCGGGGGCGAATGATAATGCTTCCGGCGTGGCCGGTTTGTTGGAACTGGTTCGTGCTTGTCGTGAGCCCTTACAGGGTAAACTTAGCGAATCTATTCCGGCTAAGACAAAACAAAAACGCACGTTGGTTTTTATTGCCTTTGGCGGTGAAGAACTCGGGCTTTATGGCTCTCGCTATTATACCGAACATCCGGTTGTCCCGCTAAATCAAACGGTTGCCATGCTTAATATGGATATGATCGCCGTTCCTAAAGAATTAAATCAGATGTATTTGATTGGCGGATTATTCAACCCCGAACTGGCTCAGGCGGTTAAGGAAGAAAACAAGAATATCGGATTAACCATTAAAGACAACATTGATTTTGTTTTTAAATTCGGGAGCGACCACTATTCTTTTCACCAGAAAAAAGTTCCGTCTATTGATTTTACGACCGGTCCTTTTGGAGCGGAACATACGGTGCAGGATACGTCGGATAAGGTTCAGCCGGAGATGGCTAAGAAAATAATAGAGTTAGTTCTGGCGACGGCGTTACGGATTGCTGATTCCGATTTGCATTTTCCCGAACCCAAAAATATAGAAGTGCCTTTTCCGACCGGCGGGAAGCATCCGGGCGCTCCAATGCCGGTTGATAAAAATAAGTCACATTAGGTATTCTGGTCGGTTATCCTTCAGGAAATTATAGTGATACTTTACTTCCCAGATGTCCATCGGGACGGTTTGGGGTTCCCCGAATTCCGATCTGGTTATTTGTTATTCTGATTGGTTTGAGTTATTTATCTCTTTAAACAATAACTCAACAAGTTGTTTAGCGGTTTGCCGGAGAACTCTTTCGGCAAGCGAACTCGTATCCAATCCCCCGACGAAATCGGTATATTCATAGGTGAATTCCTCCGGGGTTTCTACTGATACTGATGAGGTTGAAAACAAGGTTTTTTCTCCGAACCGTACGGTCATCCGGCCGGTCATTCCCAATCCGCGCGAATATTCAAACGAGTCCCGTTCATACCCATGAATCTTGGTGGCGCAGGAATATTCTATTTCTATATTGATAGAGGTGCCTGATGTTCCGGTAACAGAATCGTCCATTTTTATCATATTTTCTAATACCTGCTCGTTTTCTTCCCGGGCGCTCGTAAGTTTGTTCTCGATCACCCACCCTATGGATTTTCTGATGTTGGTGAAGTCCGATGAATGGTAACTTATAATATCATTAGTCATGGGTGTAGAATTGCTGAGTTCGTCCGGGCCGGTTGCCTTAATACGGATTTCAGACACTTCGTTATCAAGCATTGTCTGTAATATTTTCTTAATACCGACCGAATCGGTTTTGTCTATTACCGAAGATAGGGGCCTGGTTCTGAATGCCTTTTTAACGGAGATAGTAATATTTTTAACCTCGGCATCACTGATTGTATTTTCTTGCGGTAAAAGGGTTAGGGCGTCTTTAATGAAAGTGTTATCGTTTTCTTTAAATGTTATCTGGTCCGGTGAGACTTTCTGCAACAATAGTTTGACCTTTGCCTTGATGGATTGATTGGTCGTCTCAACAAATAATTTTACCATGTATAAAATATGGCTGGGGTTATCGGAAGCAAGTTGGGTCAGAATTCTGTCAAAGTCTTTCTCGTTCTTTTCCGCAAGGGCAACCGAATTGTTTATCAAGTCATCTGTATAAGAAGAAGGGTGAAGATACTCGCTGTTGATTGAGTCAATCAAAGATTGAATCTTATACTGGTATTCTTCATCGGAGATTGGCTGGGTGGCTTCTTCTTTTTTGGGACAACCGCACAATACCACGGCCAGGCAACTGATTGATACCAAAAAATAGAGTTTGTTTTTCATATTATGGATCTGGTAATTATTTAGCCAAATGAAGAAGAATGGCGGGGACAATCCGCTCCGCCTTCCGCCTTAGGCGGAGCGGAAGGCGGACCGCCGCTACCGCCAATCATTTTATTAGACGCTCTTAATGTAGTATTTAACTGGAACCGTTTAATGCCCTTTAAGCGTCTGGGCGTATTTCTCAATGGTTTTTTGGTATTTAGGATAAAATTTTGCCTTGGTCCAGACGGCAAACCGGAGTTTTAATCCCGAAACATTAATTACTCGTATATAATATTGATATTTTATTTTATCAATCATTGTCGTATAAGTAATCGTTGCTTCTTCCTGGCCGCCTGATTCATTGATTAACTCGGCGGGGGATGAACTTTTTAGGTTATCCAGCATATTATCAAGATACTCATCGCAATCACTTTCTGATTTATCCATCATAATTAATCCTTCAACGGTATAATTTTTATCGTAGAATTCAGCGATTTGGCCTTCGTTTTCTTTGTCAAAAATTTTCATTTGCCATTCGTCCGGCAGGGTAACTTCAAATCCCCAACGGTTGCTGGTCCACTTTTTTTCATTTGTTTTAACGGGAATCTCATCTTCGTCCGGTTTGTTCGGTTTTTTGGTCTGAAGTTGGTCTTCTTTTTGTTTTAATTCGGCGAGTAGATTATTTATTTCAGCGTTACCCGGCGCCAGGGATGAGGCCTCATTAAGAACCTGCCGGGCTGCGACTAAATTGCCTGCTTTGAGATGCTGGCGGGCCTGTGGTAAATAGTTATTCAGTTTTTCTTGGGTATCTCTGGTATTTTTCTGACCGGTTAACTTATTAGATAGTTCTTTTAGCCGCGGCGAATCAGGAGAAAGAGAGCTGGCTTCATTTAAAACTTCTTCGGCTTTTTGTAAGTCATTCGTTTGCAATAAAATTTCTGCTCGCACAAGCAACCCATTTAATCTATCCAGATCATGGTTTTGCTGCTTAATCTTATCTGCGATCAGGGCTAAAATAATAATCCCGCCGACCATAAATAAAATAACACCTAGGGTAATCATTGAAACCGTTAACAGGCTAAGTTTTCTTTTCTTTTTGGAGAAAATCGGAATAATGGTGGGAGTGTCGCTGGTACCGGTCGACGTTGTTTTAGAAGCATAAACCGGTGTTTGTTGTTTCATCGCTTCCAGGTCGGCAATTAATTGGTCCGGTGTGAGATAACGCTGGTTCGGGTCTTTCTGAATGCATTTAATAATAATTGTTTCCAGGCGGGCCGGCAGTTCCGGGTTAATCCGGCTGGGCGCCAGCGGCGTATCATAAATATGATGCCGGATTAAACTCATTGCCGTTTCACTTTCAAACGGAATCTTACCGGTGGCCATTTCATAAAGAACAATGCCCAGCGAATAAATATCGGTTCTGATGTCAACCGGATTGCCTAACCCCTGTTCCGGCGAAATATATTTAGGCGTTCCGATGATCGTTCCAACCATGGTCGCATCTTTTTCTTCTTGGAATAATTTAGCCAGTCCGAAATCCATCACTTTAATTCGCGCTTCGGTGATATCAAAATCAAGCAGGGCGAGGCTTTCGGGTTGGTCTTTTCTTGGGGGAGCGCTGCTGATAACCGAACTGGAAAAAGAGACCATAATATTGGAAGGTTTGATGTCGCGGTGGATAATTTTAGCCGGGCTATCCCAGGCGGTTTTTAAGGCGTGGGTTACCGATAATCCCAGATGAATAATTTCAGCCGTGGTGAATTTCCGCCCGCGCCCGATGAATTTCTGGAGATGGATGCCCGGGACATATTCCATTACAAAGTAATGTGAATCGCGGCGCGCCCCGGCGGCATAAACATGAACGATATGTTCGTCCACTAATTTTGCCAGTACGGACGATTCGCGCCGGAATCGTTTCACAAACTCTTCATCGGCCGTTAATTCTTTTTTAAGAATTTTGATGGCGACCGGGCGGTCCAGCGATATCTGCCGGCCTTTGAAAACATCTCCCCAGGCGCCTTTGCCGATTAACTGGTTTTCGTATAATTCAAAATCACCCAGTGTTTCCATAGGCATACTTGACAGAGGCGCGATTGGCGCCACCGATAATGGATTCGTTACCAGCCTTTAAGCGTCAGGGCGTATTTTTCCAGGGTATCTTGATATTTCTGGTAAAATTTGGCCTTGGTCCAAGCCGTAAAACGAAGTTTTACGCCGGAAACATCAATCACCCGGCTGTAATATTGATGTTTTACTTTATCAATTAGTGCCGTATAAGTTAGCGTTGCTTCGGACTGGCCGCCTGATTCATTAATTACCTCAGTTTCAAATTCGCTTTTTATATTGTCCAGAACTTTGTCAAGATACTCATCACAATCACCTTCCCAGTTTTCAGTCATAATCAACCCGCCGATCGAACCATTCTTGTCATAAAATTCAGCTACTTTACCGGTCTTGTTTTCTTTAAGGATAGTCATTTTCCAGTCTTTCGGCAGGTTGATTTCAAATTTCCAGCGGTTACTCCGGTAGGTTTCATCATCAGTCATTATCGCCTGTTTTTCATCTTCATCATATGGTGTTTCAACGTGATCGCTGTCTTCTATGACGATCGGTGGTTCCTCAATCAGCGGATCGACGTCCAGTATTTTTTTATTATTTAAAATTTCGTCCGGTGGTTCAATATTCCATGGGTTAGTCGTAAACGTGACGCTATTAAATATGTTTGCGATGTTATTTTTATACTGGTTCCATTCCGATTCGGCTGTCCAGACCGCGAGAAAATAGACCTTGCGATTTTTCTGAAAAAAACAAACGGCGTAATGGATTTCAGCGTCGTTCGCTTCTCCGCGGCAATCGCGTCTAATCCCACCCCACGCTAATGTGCTTTCGCCCAATTCTTCAAAATTATTCGAGGCGCTTTTAACGCCGGAGATAAAAGCGTCGGCAAAGAATTTAAGTTCAAGTCCAACGTCATTTTCCTGAAAACCGAGGACGCCGCCGACGTTCAATTCTTTTTGCAACTCTAGGATCGTGCCTTCAATGGAAAAAATAAAATCTTTCTGGCGGGTGGTCCATTTTTCGGGCATCGTGATTTCCAACCCATGTTTTCCGTTTATCTGGACCTTTTGTCCTGAAGTAGATTTTTCGGTTTGGCCGCTTGAATTATCCTGCGCCGGCAATAACGCCGGTCCGCCGAGAAGACAGAAACCCAAATAGAGACTAATGCCCCATAATAACCCGGTTAAGTAAAAACTCCTTTTTATCAATCTCGGTTTCATAATTCCCTCCCCATAAAAATATATTATTTATAGTTTAACGTAAATGATAACGAAAAGCAAGATAATTGTTGAAATGTTTAAAGTTTTTTGATACTATAGTAATATAATGTAATGTGGATAGGAAGTTAGCGCGAGGTAAAAACGTCTGACATCCCCTCCTGCCAAAATGTCATATTAATAAAAATTTTGCAGAGGTTAGATTAAATAAAAATCTATATTATTTGCTATAACTTCATAAATAACAAGATATAAACTCTGTTACAGCATATTAATCAACGGGATTTTTATATTCCGGCATACTTTTTGCTATATATAAAGGCAGTTACATAAGTTAAAATTTTAGTATTAGTTAGGAGGATGTATGGGTAAAATAATCGGGATTGATTTAGGAACGACGTTTTCCGTGGTCGCGGTTCGTGAAGGAAGTGAAACTACGGTGATAACCAATTCAGAAGGTTCCCGGCTGACGCCGTCCGTGGTGGCTTTTACCGATAAAGGCGAACGGCTGGTGGGCTGGTTAGCCAAACGGCAGGCCATTACCAATCCGTTAAATACGGTTTATTCCATTAAAAGATTTATGGGGCGCCGGCATTCGGAAGTGGCGCAGGAAGAAAAAATTGTTCCTTATAAAATCGTCGGCGGGCCTGAAGAAATGGTTAAAGTAGAGGCCCAGAATAAACAGTATACCCCGCCGGAAATCTCGGCGATAGTTCTTCAGAACCTGAAAGAAACAGCCGAGGCCTATCTGGGAGAAAAAGTAACCGATGCGGTGATTACCGTTCCGGCTTATTTTAACGATAGCCAGCGTCAGGCGACTAAAGATGCCGGCCGGATTGCCGGACTTAATGTTCGGCGTATTATTAATGAACCAACCGCTGCGGCTTTATCTTACGGGCTTGATAAACGGAAAAATGAAAAAATTGCCGTTTACGATTTGGGCGGCGGAACTTTTGATGTTTCTATCCTGGAAGTGGGCGATGGCGTGGTGGAAGTGCTTTCCACTAACGGTAATACCCATCTGGGCGGCGATGATTTTGACCAGCGGTTGATTGATTACGTAGCGGCTGAATTTAAAAAACAGTACGGCGTTGATTTGAAGAAAGACCAGATGGCGCTTCAGCGTCTGAAAGAATCCTGCGAAAAAGCCAAATGCGAACTTTCAACCGCCCTGGAAACGGAAATCAACCTGCCTTTTATTACCGCGGACCAGTCGGGCCCGAAACATCTTCAGATGAAAATTACCCGGACTAAAGTGGAACAATTAATTGGCGATTTACTTAAATCAACTTTAGACTCGTGCAAGCAGGCGTTGGCCGATGCTAAATTAACTCCGCAG
>ERZ1292630.4111-Hain-H41-02um-R3-4111-length-12455-cov-4_pt1 | contig 12455 bp, 15 predicted proteins | sample MGYA00564408_ERZ1292630 | MGnify/ENA primary metagenome ERZ1292630 (study PRJEB36523, sample SAMEA6512641) | groundwater metagenome | collected 2019-01-08 | study: AquaDiva: Metagenomics assemblies of 32 groundwater samples | reverse complement strand
GAAAACCAAGTTAATTTATCTTTTTCGCCGATACTGTAGCCGGCGTCGCCGACCGCTCCGCTAATGGCTTCGTCCGAGGGCGCGTTGCCACAATACGAAATTTCCGCCTTGCCGGTTTTGTGGTTAACGGACACATTGGTGATTCCCGAGATTTTTTTTAGATTATTTTCAATCAATAGTTCGCAGGAACGGCAGTGCATGCCTTTTATCGGGACAATAATCTTACTCATAAAAGATAAAATATAAATTAAATACCTACTATGCAGTGTAGTAGGTATTCGTCCGGTTGTCAAACATTAGTTATCCACAGGTAATTATTTTTCGTAGCAACTCTGGCTGGAATGGGGAACGCTCGGGTTTGCTTCGCAACTTAATTGATTACTGTTTGAAAGGCAGGCGGTGGCGTTTTCAGTACTCTCTTTCGAATCCGCCGAGCAAGAGCGGTTGTGCATCGCAAAGGCCGCGGAGCTATCGGCCGTTAAACCGACGAGGAGCATGACGGCGATTACCAACGCGCCTAAATTGAATAAGACGCCGCGCCCAAGCAAACGGAATTGAGGAGTGTAATTATTGTCCGCCAATTTATTGACTCGCTCTTCAATGGTGGAGCTAAAGAAGGATAAGGCCAGGCCATCGCGCAATAAGATCCGATCTTCTTTTTCGGATATTTTCAGAATGGCGATTGCCAATCGGGGTTTGTCGGTGAAGTTGTTTGTCGCCTTTTCATCCGCCGCCAGTTCGGAATAGGTGGCATACTGGCGCGCGTAGGTTTTGAGGCCGGGCAAGAAAAAGAAAATACTACAGAAAAATTTAACGATGAATAATTTTGCCGGTTCGTAGGAACGCCGGTGGCTGTTTTCATGCAACATAACCGCCTGAAGTTCGTTTCGGTTGAGCATTTTTACGAGGCCGGTGGAGATGCAAATTCGTGGAATCCAGAAACCATAGCAAAAGACAATCGGTTTGGCTTCGCGAATTTCAATTACTTTGTCTCTCCCAAGACCGATATTTGAAAGAATTTCTCTTAATTTCGGCGAGTGTTTTGTTTTTGACAGTTTGGTGTAGCTTCCATAAAATTTTCGGGTGCGATATATCAACCGCGCCAGTTTCGCGATGAAAAAAATAAAGGCGGAAATAATCAGGATAGACAAGGTGGATAGCGCTCCGAAAATATAAGGGTGCATTGAGAGAAGCGCGGTCATGGGGGCGCAGTCGCAATCGGTGGTAAGTTTATGGATTAGAACGGTTCCAAAAGAATAGGCATTTTCGGAAATTCGGTAGATCAGGAATACGAGCAAACCGGAAAAAGCGCTGATGGCCACCAGTATTTGCCGGAATGTTCGTTTGGATTTTAGCGCGTAAGAGTCTGCCATAGTTATTGGTTTAACATATTCTTCAGTTTGCTCTTCCACTCCTTGGATTGCTTGCTATCGCCGGCCTCGATTAAGTCAACAAATTGAGCGACGGCGATATCGCCGTATTCCGCCAAGAAATTTTTGATGATTTTTTCCGACGCTTTCGCCAGAAAAGTTTTTTTGTCAAGCACTGGCGCGTACACAAAAGCGCCACTTTTGTCCATCTTGCGGGTGAGAATTTTTTTGTCGTGCAACCGCACCATCACCGTCATGACGGTAGTATAGGCGATACCTCGTATTTTTTTGAGTTCATTCAACACCAACCTAACCGGCGCCTCCCCATTGGCCCAGATTATTTCCATAATTTCCGATTCCAGTTCGCCGAGAGTTTTCAAATTTTTTTGATTCATATGAGTTTATCTACTACACTGTATAGTATACAGCGGATTGTTTTTCTCGACAAGGCCGGTTATTCACAAGCCCAAAAATAACGGTCAATCCTGCTGAAATTTCGGATTTGTTGACATTATCAAAAGTGTGTGCTATAATTACGGCCACAAAAATATCTGCGGAAACCTAGTCGACCTTCTCAGCTATATAATTTGTATTTTATTTATTAGTCTATACACCTATGAAAGGTACAATCAAGACTTTGGTAGCGGAAAAGCACTTTGGCTTTATCACTCCCGGGGATGGTTCAAAAGACGTTTTCTTTCATGAAACCGGCTTGAACGGCGTCCAATTCAGCGAATTGCGCGCCGGAGACATGGTAACTTTTGAAGTGGAGCAGTCCGACAAAGGACCGCGCGCCGCCAATGTTACCCGCGTCTAATCAACGACCATTACAAAAAAATATCCCGACGGTGTCGGGATATTTTTTTTACTTCTTTTTTTCAAACGGTTTTTTGGTTGCCAGCATTTCTATCAGCGAGTCAACTTTATAATTCAATTTTTTCAGCATTTCCAGAAGTTCGCCGTTATCCGCATTTTCGCTTCTACTCGGAGCGAATCGGGTTTTTTTCATGGCCGCGCCGCCCCCCTGCTTGTCAAAACATTTACTGCAAAACACCGGTCGGTTTCCGGATGGTTTGAACGGCAGTCGACATTTTCCGCCGCAATCACTGCAAGTGGCTTCAAAATTGGCCGGTCGGAAATCGCCTTCACTCCGGTCAACAAACGGTCGCCCGCGGCCGAATTTTTTTTCGCCTCGCGGCGCTTGATCACGGCTGAATCCCCGGTCAGAGTCACCGCCGGATCGTTTTTTGCCATATCCGAAATTTCCCATATTATTTTTTTGCATTACCTAAAATAGTAATTTGCCCCAGTTTAGCATAATTTTCCAAAAAAAACAAGGGGGTCTCTCCGCCGTGGTGTACCACGGACATGATAATGTCATGCTTGTGGATAAGTTTGACATATACGGATATGTATGGTATAGTCTATTTACATTTGGTTTTCCTGATTTAGTCAGGTTAGCTCCGCACCCCTTTCGGGGGGTGCTTTGTTTTATCCTTCTTATTGAGCGCGCTTGGTGTGCCATCAACTTGTATAAGGTATTGAAACCATGGATTACCACCTTTTAGTTGCGTCGTACATGGCAGGACAAAACACATTCCTCCGGAATATTTTTTCAAAATAAGCACAGGCCTTTCAAATAGATCGTGTTTTCCGTTTATTTCATATCCCACACTTTGACCAAGAGCGGCCCACCAAATTTCTTTTTCACGAAAATAAAAGTCGGTTGGCTGTACACCTACATGATGCTTTATTTTTTTCTTTGTCCAATTGGTGAATAATTGAAATATATCAGTATATGGTTTCATATAACTATTGTTTTGAAAAGGAATATTTCAACTAGTTTGCCTTATAATCTTCCCAGATCAAGTTCGGTGTTGAAAGTGATTTCTTTTACAAAATCCGGCATGTGGCTGATGAGAATAATCGCCCCCTCATAATCGTTTACAGCTTGGGCGATTATCGGAATGTGGCGGAAATTGATGTGGTTCGTCGGTTCATCGAGGACAAGCAATCCCGGTCTCATCAATACCAGCCGAGCGAAGGACAGTAATCCTTTTTGACCCTCGGACAGACTTCCCACTTTTTGCCCGATCAGTTCGCCGGTGATGAGAAATCCAGCCGCCACGGAACGCATTTCTTGAATATCCAGACCATCGGCGAGCGACTCCTTCAAAGAATCGAAAACGGTTTGCTCATAATCCAAGGTGGCAAAGTCCTGGCTGTAATAACCGACGCGGGCGGTTTTCATAATTGACGCTCCGTCGTTATCATTATTTACCAGCGAGCGGAGTAATGTGCTCTTGCCGATGCCGTTCGGTCCGGAAATCAGCAAGCGATCTTTCTGACGCAATAAGATGTCCACCTTTTTTTCCATCGGTTCGTGATTCTTGATCACCTTGATTGATTTAATTATTACGATATCGCCGACAATTCCTTGCGCGGGAATGGTAAATTCTCTAATGGTTTTATCTTCTCGTCGCACATCCACTTTATTTTCCTCCAAATCCTCAATTTCCTCTTTTAATTTACTGGCCAGTTTGCGCATTTTTCCACCCTTGTTGGCGAAGAAGTTCACTTTTTCTTTATTGTCCTTGATTTCCTTTTCCAGCTGCGCGTTCTTTTTTATTTCTCTTTCAATGCGGGCATTGATCTCCTCCACTACCGTGTAATAATCGCCGACATAGGTTTCGGCTTTTTTGGTAAAGACATCCAGATAAATAACGCCCTCGGTAAAGCAGTTGAGGAAATCAGCGTCATGGGAAATAACCACCACGGTTTTGTCATACATTACCAGAAATTCAATCAGGTGATCAATACCGGCTTTGTCCAGATTATTGGTTGGTTCATCGAGGAGAAGGATATCGGGATTTTGAATCAAGGCGTAGGCCAAAAGTAATCGCGCCTGCTGGCCGCCGGAGAGGTCCCCCACCTTTTTGTCTATGGGAACGGTAAGATTGACGGCCGTCATCACTTTGCTGATCAGACTGCGGATATTTCCCGGCGTTTCTGCGAAGCTCTTGGCGAAATATTCCTCAACCGAGAGAACAAAATCTTTTTTTTCCACCACTTGTAGGGCGGTGGCGATGGTGGCGTTGTCGGTCAGAAAAACGCCGCCTTTCCCCGGCTTCAGATCGCCCTTAATCAATTTGAAAATCGTGCTTTTGCCGGCGCCGTTTTGTCCCATGAGCGTCAGCTTCGCTCCTTTCCGGATGCCGAAAGAAACCTCGTCCAGCACGGGTTTTTTGTCCGTGTATTCAAATACCACATTGTCAAAACGGAGGATTACTTGTTCGGCCATATTGATTATTGGGATAATAACGAGACGGCGGATGGTTAGTTATTCTCGCTCAGGATACAGGTTTTTTCAGTGTTTGTCAATCATTATTGATTATGTTATGATGTTCAAAGTTGCGGATTATTTTGAAAATCAATATGATTGCTGTCAATAAAAACAAGGATTTGAGAATCGCGATCATCGGCGCCGGCGCGTCCGGGTTGACCGCCGGCTGGGAGTTGAAAAACAAGGGGTACAAAAATGTGGTGATTTATGAAAAAGAGAGCCAAGTGGGCGGAAAGACTTTTTCCTTTCCGTATAAAAACAAAAATTTTGAGTTGGGCTCAATGATGTTCTCCCGTTTTGACGAGACCGCGTGGCTGGCGCGTCATTTCAAGGTGCCATTCCAATCATTTGACACCGAGAAATTTTACTTGGCGAATAAGAAATATGTCAATCCGTTTCGCTACGCGCGCCGATATTATTCCTTGCCGCGTATTTTGACCGCGCTTTACCACGTCAAGAGAATTGTCGCCAAAAATAATTTTTATGATGATGATCTCGCCGCCGTCGGTTCGGAATTTTACGAAAACTTCGGCGATTTCAGCCGCAAAAATAAAATCGAGCCGATCGTAAAATTGTTTGAACCGGCGATTACCTGCCTCGGTTACGGCTATTTTGAAGAAACTCCCGCCATCTATATTTTGAAAATCATGGCGTCAATGCTGGATAATTCGCTTTTTTTGTCGTTGCTATTCAATGGCCGCCTCACCTGCTATTTTCCGGACGGCTGGATCACGCTCTGGAAAAAAGTGGCGGGCGAGCTTGATGTCCGTCTTAATAGCGTAATGAAGGAAATTCGGCGGGAATCGAATGGCATCAAAATTATTCTTAATGGCCGAGAGGAAATTTTTGATCGGCTGATTATCACCGTTCCATTGAATAAAGTCGGGAATTTTCTTGACCTTGATGACCGCGAAAAAGAACTGTTCGCCGCATCGCGTCCCAATCGGCTGATTTCCACATTGGTGGAATGTTCCACCTCTCTCCCCCGTTCTTTTTTCTTCGCCGACAATGCTCATGCCGATCGGATCGGCCATGTTCTCGGCATTGAAAATTATTATCCGGAAACCAACACAGTGGTGTTATTTCAGGTCGTCGGCTCGGATATAAAGGCGAACGAGATTAATGCCATGATCCTGAAGGATTTTGAGGAGCAACTAAACTGTGAGGTGAAGGAAATCGTCTTGCAAAAAGATTGGGAATATTTTCATCATGCGTCATCCGAGGATTTACGCAACGGTTTTTACGCCAAACTCTACGCTCTGCAAGGCGAGAAAAATACTTTTTATTTGGGCGGAATTTTTAATTTTGAAACGGTCGCTCATTGCGAGAAATACGCGAGCCACATCGTCAATAAGTATTTTTAACTCCGCAGGCATTGTCCGCCCACAAGCCTTTTTTGTTTTTTTTGGCTTCTTTTTCCGCTTGTTTGAATTTATCTCGGTAGCGGTAGAGTGTTGATTTGTAGGTGTATTGATGGGCATAACCCTCAGCGATCAGCTGGCGGTTGAAATTGACGCCGTTTTCCAAAAATATATATCGGAGGATTCGTCCGTATTTATCCTTGTTGCCGGCCGACGCGTCCGATTCCAGAAATACTTTTTGATTGAGTAATATTTTTTTGGTATAAGCGGACGCTTCTCGGCCAAAGCACTGCACGGTTTTGCGCGGATCCTTGGTCTCCGGCGTATCCACGCCGATCAGACGGACGACAAAATTTTTACCATTGATTTTCATTTTGACAGTGTCGCCGTCAGTGACCGAGTAGATTTTGGCCTCAACTCTTTTAGGAGTTTTGATGGAAAGCGCGACCGACGGAGCCGAAAAATAAAAAAATAACACGACTGGTAGAAATAGTGAAATGGCGATAACAAATTTAGTTTTCATCCTGGTTTTTTAGCAAGCTAAATTAACTGATTTCCAGATTATTATATCAAAAAAACATGGATTTGGCGACCTCATGGCAGTTGAATGTCTGAGAAAACAAAACCCTTATTTGCCAAACAGCCAGACCAGGTCTATACTTCCAACATATTCTTAATCAATCTGTATGGGAAAATTATCCATTCTGAAATACGCCGGACTGTGCGTGCTTGGCGCCGAGGTGGCTTATACCGCGTGTATGTTTTACGGTCTGACGCTCTCCGGCCGGTTGGCGGAATTTCATCTTACCTTGTTTGAGCTTCTGCCCGGATTCAATTCCATCAGCCTCGGCAGCTGGCTCGCCGGCGCCATCACCATCGGCTTCTGGTCCGCGATCGCCGGGGCTTATGTCGCCTGGATGCACAATGCGAGTTTGGGGAATAAGTAACTACTTTGCTTGGTCGTAATTGTATCAGGCATTTACAGAATGTCTTTTTTGTGGTATAAAAACCTCAGTTTTTTGTTCTTTAACCCAACATAATGGAGGTAAGTCTATGGCGCTGACCCGTGCCGACATGACGACGAGACTCGTCAAGATCTTCGAGGGTCGCCTCGCGAGGCTCTCGGACGACCACGTCGTCTGGCTGCATGAGCGGTTGCAGTTCGTGATGCAGGACGCTCTCGGGGACGCGCTCGTCCACCTCAGACCGCCTACCCCGCTCCCGCCGCCTCACGCCGAGTTCCGCCTTCCATTCGATCTGGATGAACTGCGTCTCGAGGCCATCGGCTTCCTGGACCGGGGTGTGTGGTCGGTCTCGGGCGACGAGATGTTCCGCCGAACCGACCAGGACGGGCGCGTCATCCGCACCCAGGAGGAGTGGCAGTACATCTGCGCGCGTCTCCTCCTGCTCCCGTTGGAGCTGAAGCAGCGCTTCCGTCAACTCGCGACCACGGTGCGGTACACCGAATGGGACGACTGGCCGGAGAAAGCGGGATCTGCGGTTCGCTGCCTGAGCCACATCGGACTGGACTGGTACGACAGCTTCGGTCTGCTGAACGACCCAGTCAACGGCTGGGGCCACGGCGTTCTCGTCCTGCGCCACCGCGCCTGAGCCGAACGACGCACGGAACCGAGGGATTCGGGGTACTTCGACCCCACCCTCGGTTCCGTGAACATCAATTTTGAAGAATCAAATACTCCGGAATGGGAGCTTTTTTATTTTTGTTTATTTTTCGAGTCAAGATCAATGGGTATGTCTCCCACCGAATGATGCGCGGACATGGATCCTTCGCCTTTTTTCGGGATCCTAATTAACAAAACACCATCGTCCTCACCGCCCTGATTTTCATATTTCACTATTTCCACCTCGGCATCAGTTCCGAATATCGCCTGAATTTTTTCAACAAATTTCGGTACCCATTCCGATCTTTTTTTCTGACAGAATATCAATATTTTTTTCCGACCGGCGGCTTTCATTTCCTCTGTTGCCAAATCAGCAATCATTTTCAGATTTCTCTCTTCCATGAACGGCGGAAAATGGGTCAGTACGGCTTCGCGCCTGTCGGTCTCGGCGTTTTCCGATAACAAAACAGTCGCCGCGCAACCGTTCAATTCGTTGGTAAGCAGAAAATGCGGATTCTTGTCCTGATCGTCTGCATCCACCGTCAGGTGCGCGCCGCCGTACAATTTAACGACTTCGATGGATGTCGGCATTTCTTTGCCTTTCAGTTTGTCTGTTAGTGCCTTCTTCTCCTCCCCGACCAGTCCGCGCAGTAAATCCACCTCCAATAAATTTCTGCCAACATCATCGTCCGCGAATACCTTTGAAGCGAATATCCTAGCAAACTCGGCCGGTGGCAGATGCCTCGGTTTATTTTCTTCTTCTGTAAGGGTTGTGTTTTCAACTGAGGTCGGAATTTCCGTAGACATAAGAATTACTTTATTGGAACCAATGATAACGCTCCACTAAAATCGTAAAAATAAAAGCTAGGACAAAAAAAGTAATGAGCCCTGCCAAAATTGCTTTGTTTGTTCCCCATCGCGGAGCGACTAAAGAAATGACGATCATATATGGAACCCACGACACCAACGTCCCCCACAGCACATATTGAGAATGCTGGCTCACAGCTAAAAAATTAACCAATAATAACTTTGTTAAGCATCTCGAGAATTCGCTGATGTATAACATGAGGATCAACCATAGACGCAACTTTCTTTATTTCCTTTTGAGTAAGCTTTGTTTTTGCTAGTCTTATTACAGTTTTGGCTACTTGAACAGGGTCATCAAAGGAATCTATTACCATTCGTTTTAATCCGGCTTTAATTAATATTTCGGAAAAACCGACATTTTTTGAAACCAGCACAGATGTTCCATTTACAACAGCTTCTGCAGCAACATTACAAAAAGTTTCAAAATGAGAAGTAACCACCAAAAGATTGACGGAACGATAAAATTTTAAAAGATCCTCTTGGCTCATCGGCTCTTTTCTTTCAATTGTTTCGGGAATTCCAAACTTCTCATCCCAACGAGACGTTACCATAATAGCCCGATGTTGCCACTCCTCACGCAGTAATTCTTTGTGTAAAGCAACAAAACCTTGAAAGTTTTTGATCGGTGTCCAGCGACCTATGGCCGCTAATGTAAAACGACCGGTATTTCTTCTGGTATTGGTCTTAACGGTTATGGATGGGTTAGGAATTACAACACTTTGTTTGGCCGAGTAACCCAGAATTTCTTTCTCAACAGTTTTTTTACAAATTTCTGAGGGAAAAATCACGGCGACAGCAGTTGAGGCAAGCCATTTTTCATAAACTAAAAGTCGTTTTTTAACAAGAAAATTTTTATGATTAATTTCTTTTTGTAATACACCAGCATAACGAAGAACGATTGGAATTCCTAATTCTTTAGCTGCTTGAGCCAAAATCCATGGTGTATCATATGTTCCGTTGGCAAGCAAAATATCAGGGGCTTCTAAACGCAGAACATTTTTTGTCGTTTCAATCAGAATATCCCATTTCTTCCTTACATTGCCCATTTTTTCCCATGAATGGCGCGGTAATATATCTATGCCATTTATAATATGATGACTAAAAAATGACGGCAAATAACGACGAAAAATAACCGGACCCAAAATGTGTCTGCCTGTAATAATTTCAATACCGACAATGGTATATTCTTTATCTTCTAACCAATCAAAAAGTGCAAGGTTAGAAATTGTAATACCCCCAAAAGCATCGCGATGCACATTGGTTGCTATCTTCATTACGGTTCTTGATAAAGATTAAATATCTTACATATTTTATCATAAAATTAGCACTTTTTACAGCTTATAGAGCTGTTGTAGCTAGAAATTGCATTCCACTCATATTTTTTATTGAAATTTGCTCCTAGGATCGGATTTACCCCTCGCGGTACAAACTTCTCATCCGTCCTCTAAAATAAATATAAAAGACCGGGTTGAACCAGCCTTTTATATTTGCTCGCATACAGGGACAGCTTCCGAATGTTTTTAAGCCAAGGCATGGTTAAAAAATTTGAGATGCCCACTGTTTGATTAAAATTTTAAAAGGTTGGCAATAAGTAAAACGACCCCTGCACCCAAAAGACAACCGGCCATTTTGCCAACAGCCGATTTGAGCATTGTTCTTTCTTCTGACACAAGTTGAAGTCTTAATTTTTCGGCAGAATAGCCCTCAAAGATCCCTGCTATGCCGTCTGTTATAGCATTTCCAACGACACCGCCGAGGATAGCCCCGGTTACACCCCCAAAATGACCGCCAATGATGGCCATTACGGCGAGAATTCCATTATCTATAATCCCAAAAAGTATATCCGGTTGAACGGATTTCAGTTTTATTTTGAAAGGCAATAAGGAGAGCAGGCAGAGTATTGCCAACAATATCAACACAAGACCCGTCCAATATCCGTCTTTGATCAGGAAAAAACCAACTGCGCCGATTACAAAGCAGAGGGTGAGAATGTTCAAAACGGCGAGGAAGAATTTTTGATTCATAATGGCGTTGTATTTTATGTCCGGCCGCCGTCTAATATCCAATCGCGCGCGAATCGCAGACTAGTGAAGAATAGAATCAGTGATAATATATTATCAGCAATTAAGGCTTATGTCCATTTGATTGTTAGATTATGATGATAAGAAAATACTAAGTATATCCAGTAAAACCAGGGCGCTAAAGAACCCGAAAAAAATAAATATAACGGCGATGATGATTTTTCTGAATATATTTGGACGAAATGCCTTTGGTAGGCTCTTATGATTAAGCCAAGCAACCAGACCAATATGCACAAACATGGTAAACGCGTTAAGCACCGCCCCCAAAACAATCAGGGTTTTCGGCTCGTATATATTTAGAAGAAACAGGGTAATTCCAAACGCGATTTGCGCCCAAACGAAAAAATAATAAATTCCGGATAAATTAATCGCCTCATCCGGATTTTTCCTTAATTTGGCAATCGCCGTATTTTCCGCCATGATTCGGCTGGTGGAATCCATTATGCCCAATTGAGTTTGGAAAAGCATAACTGAAACGACCAGCAAAAACAGTGTTCCAAAAATCGGAAATAAATTCTGTCCAATCATTTTTCCTTCATTGATGACAAAATTGATTCCCTCTGAATTGCCACTCAACCCAAAAGTGGCGGTAAAGGACAGGAGCATCAACAACGCCATGGAAAGGCCGCCAATAAACAAAAAAACTAGCAGATGTTCCAAGTTGATTGTTTTCCACCAGGATCTGAATCTGGAAACATTTTCTTCGTTTATAATAAAGTCTTCCCCGGTCAATTTAACTTTTTGTTTTATTTTACTGTGAAAAAGGCCAACTATTTTTTGTGAATATTTTCCCATCCCATACCCTTTCTCTTTAATATAGATTGATTGCGTCAAATTAAGATTGCCGCCTGCTCCGGAATAGGCAAAGGCCGCGAAAAAAGTCGCCAAACCAATACCGGCGGGAAAAAACCAGTAATTATTACCACGCCCGACAATACCATAAAACAGAGAGTTCCAATCGGCTTTTGAGCTTAAAATTATTACCAAGATAAAAATAAACGGAACGCCAATTAAAATTATGGTTTTAGTGATTCTTTCCATCAGGCCATATACTGTTTTCCCAACACTGAGGACTATGCCAATAATCACCAACATAAATATCGCCATCCATTTGAAATCAGCAACCCCCAAAATAGACGCTAAAATTTTCGCCGACGCGGCGATAATACCCGGCAGACCAAAACCAATAAAGGTGGAGATAATAAACCAGTAAGTGGACCATCGGAAAATCTTGGCAATTCCGACAAACACGCTCTCCCCTTTTACGAGAGCATACCGTTCAATTTCCAGATTGATAAAAAACTGGAAGGTTATGCCAAGAATGGCGCCCCAAGCGATTCCCAAACCATAATTGGAGGCCAGATACGGCCAAAGAATCACCTCACCCGATCCAAGGCCGAGAGCCAGTATAATAAAACTGGGACCTAAAATTTTTCTTATCTTCGGCACGGCTGGAAATTGTTTACTGTTTGTGTTCATAAATTAACAGCGAGGAGTTTTTTCATATCGTTCGGTTTAGTAAGATTATTGTATCACCATCCGGATTACAAATAAAGCGGGAACTATCCATTTTTGTATCTGCTGAATAAAAAAATCGCCCTATTTCTGGCAATTTTTTTATTTGAAAATGTGGCTCGCACTGTTCAACGATTTTCGAACTTTTGACTGGGCGGAGGAATACAAGTTGTAGTTCGGTAATAGAAATCATAAAGTTAATCAGATGACCTTCTACTTTCTAATGGCTTGTTGGTCCAATAAGCTTTTGCATCAAATTTTGTCCGGTAGGCTAGATCATTTTTTGTTGGCGATTT
>ERZ1292630.4110-Hain-H41-02um-R3-4110-length-12457-cov-4_pt1 | contig 12457 bp, 17 predicted proteins | sample MGYA00564408_ERZ1292630 | MGnify/ENA primary metagenome ERZ1292630 (study PRJEB36523, sample SAMEA6512641) | groundwater metagenome | collected 2019-01-08 | study: AquaDiva: Metagenomics assemblies of 32 groundwater samples | reverse complement strand
TTATGGGTAGACACTAGTATATAAAAGTTCCTAAATTAAAGAGATTAGCTATTAGATGGAAAGGATTTGAAGAAAAGGCATTATTAGTATGGTTAATATCTGACACCCCGGAACACAGGGACTTTCTTAAAAGAGAACTTAAAGATGAGGGTGACTCAATAGGAACAATTTATGCTTCAAAGAGAGTAATTATCAATAATCCAGCATCAAAATTTAATAAAGCCCCCATAACAGATTCTTATGATAGACAAATGAAAAAGTTCAATGAATTAGAGATAAAACCTGATGTGATTTAAACTTTTAAGTCGAAAACTACAAAAAGTTATTAAACTTTGGTTTATAATTATAAAAAAAATGATACTAAAGAAAATTGGAAAAGTTTAAATAAAGTTATTTAGTTATTCTTACGAATGAAAAAGACTATTTTAATAATTTTAATTTTGATATTAAATGTGTTACTAGTTAATGCACAAAGTGAAGAGCAGAACAAAAGCGATATAAATATTGTAATTGTAGTTGATATATCCCAAGGAACAGAAAACCACATTGCAGTTGAAAAGGATTTAGTATTGAGTGTTGTTGATAGTCTAAGCGAGAAAGATAATGTTGGAGTAGTTGTCTTCGGCTATGCCTTTGGCTTATCATGTTCAGCATTTGATATTACGCAAGGAATACATCCTCTAAAAGACATTAAAAAAGAACTTAAAGATAAAATATCAAAATTAAAGTTTGACGGGGAGTCTTGCTTTGATGTGGGGATGCAAGGTGGTTATCAACTGCTAAGCAAAGTAGGTGGTAGCAAAAATATTATTTTCATCAGCGACGGCAAGACAACTTACCAGAAACTGAGGGATGATACGCTAGATGTGGTGAGGAATACCGATGCAAAAGGTATTAAGATATTCACAGTTGGTGTAGGCACAGAGACAGACGACATTCTGCTTAACAACATGGCTGTATTAGGAAAAGGCGTATATTATAAAACAGATGCCCCTAATGGATTAAAAGTCCTTTTTGGTGATAATTCAACTGATAATGGTGATGGTTCAATTCCTAATAAAAAAGATGTACCAGAAGTACGGGGTGGTAATTATCATGTTCCTACTCAAAGTGAAGTGAATAATCAAATTAAAACTAATCCACAAAATCAAATTGTTAAAGAACCAAATACAATAAAAAAATTTATTTCGTGGTTTTTATCTTATACAAAGACAAGCAATGAAATAACCAAAAGTTCTTCATTAAAAACTGAAAATCAAAGCAAGTCAACATTAAAAGAAAACTTAGATTTTGAATTACTGGCTTATGTTGTAGAGGTTAATAATACTCAAAGAGAATGGTGTAAGAGTTGGAATCCTCCTGAAAACGACCATCACTACATCTACAAAGATAAATTGACTGGAAAAATAATAGAAAACAAAATTTGGTTAGGTTCAGTACCAACTAAAAGTTGTATAAGTGCAAATGGTATCCCTTCAACAATTCCTAATTTAAAAGAATACAAAGTTTATAAAGTTCATGATAAAAATAGTTGCCTTTTTTCTTGCGTTTATCAAGTGTGCAATAAAATTGAAAATCCACAACAATTTGATTTTAATTTTTATTCGGTGGAATTTGATAACGCTTTAAATTCTTGCAGATGTAATTGCACAACACTTCAAACATCAAAAGACGTAATAATAATTGATGATGGCTCTAATTAATTTAATCAGAATTTTCGTTTTGATTTTGTTTTATTCCTTTCAAAATGTTCATTAGGATAGAAACGTTCGTATCATTTTTTGGCAATTGTATGCTTATCAGAAAGTCCCTCAATGCGACAGCACTTTAGAAAGTCTCGCTAAATAGACAGAGTTACTTTTCGATAAATTTAAAAAGAGGGCGATTATCACAGGTGGAACGAGTTAGCAACTGTATATAGGCATATCTAGAGGTGTAGACAAATGCGATTTGTCTAACCTCATTGCGAATAATGAGGTGTAAAAAGATGGATTACGATGAGCAAAAGGAATGCCCAGGTTGCGGTACTATTATAGAAGAAGGGGAAGTTGAGTGCCCCTCATGCGGCGAAAGCTTTGTGGATAATGATGACGAGGTTCATTAAATCTTTATCGGGGTGAGCATCATGAGAAACTTTTTTGATGACGATGATGATGACGATGATAGTGGCGGAGAGGAAGACTGGTAAATAACAATGGAAGAATACACAAAATACGAGCACGCAAGGATAGTCGGCGCAAGGGCGCTGCAGATTTCTATGGGCGCGCCATTCATGGTGAAATTAACGGATGAAGATTTGAAGAGGATGAGTTACAATCCTGTGGAAATAGCTAAGCTGGAATACAGCAAGGGATTGATACCTATTTCTGTCAAGAAGCCGATGCCGGGCGCTATGAAAAAAGAAAATACCAACAAGCCGTTTGACCAGACAAAATTAGAGTGAACATGGGAAGGATAAAAACAAAGCTGGTCAAGGGAATTGCTAAGAAGCTCGTCAAGGAGCATGGCTCCGAATTTACTCCTGAATTTAGCAAGAATAAGGCTTTTGTCAATAAATACACAAATGTTGTTTCCCCAAAGATGAGGAATATAATTGCAGGATACACTGCAAGGCTCGTGAAGCAAAGAACAATCGCAGAGAAAGAGCCAAGAAGAAGGCTGCACGAAGAAGACTTGAGCAAGTTCTATCAGTAAGAGATTAATAAAAGTTTATATATTAATTCTATTTCCCTGTTGAGTATGATCCAGGTTTATTCTATTTCAGATTTGGTTCTTGCCCAAAATCAGGCACATCGTGAATTTGAGAGAAATCCTACTTTATGGCAGGCAGTATCAAACTTGATGTGGTATTACAATGCTCGATTTCAGCTCTGTTTAATTTTGTCTGAATCCCAACTAGGCAAGGGGATACCAGAATTTGACCGGCAATTTTGTGAGGAGTTTGCCGCCGGGAGGAAGAATTACCTAAATTCGCTGTTTGCTTACCACAGAAAAATTTGATCTTAAAATTCCTATTTCCTAAACTTTTCCTTTAATTTCTTTTCAACAATCTCCGGCACAAACCCTTTCACAGAGCCGCCGAACATTGCAATTTCTTTCACGATGCTGGAGCTTAAGAAGGCGTAATCATCTTTTGTCATTAAAAAAATTGTTTCAATTTCTTTCTCCAGCTCCCTGCTCAGCAAAGCGCGGGAAAATTCATATTCAAAGTCAGTAATTGCCCTCAAGCCGCGGACAACAACATTTGATTTTTTCCTTTTCACATAATTCAGCAGCAGTCCCTCAAAATATTCAACTTCAATCTTGCTATTATGCTTTTTAAGGGCATCCTTCAGCATTTCAACTCTTTCCCTGCCGGAGAATGTGGTGTCCTTTTGCGGATTGTCAGCGACAACAACATACAGCTTGTCAAATATCTTCAAAGCTCTTTCTATCACATCAATGTGCCCGTTTGTTACAGGGTCAAAAGTCCCGGGATAAACTGCGGATTTCATATTAGCATTGATTTCCTTACGGTTATTTAAAGTTTATTGAAAATTGTTGATATAACCCCTCAGACTTTGGTCCGACAATTTTCAATCCCGCAAATTCTCGGCGAATTTGCGTTATTGATTATTCCATTTACCTGAAGTTGGGTATTAGCCAATGTGCCGCTGTTGTCAATAACAAAATCCGCAAATTTTAATTTTTTTTCTATAGGCATCTGGGATTTTGTTATCTTTCTTATCTGTTCTTTTGTATGCTATCCTTTTTTCAATAACCTGCTGATTCTAATTTTATCATCGCACTTGACAACAATAATTTTATCAACCAGATTTTTTGCATCAGATTCAAGAAGAAGCGGCGCGTCAACAATAATATCCATGTTTTTATTTTTTTTAATTAATTTTTTTATCTCAGAAATAATTATTGGATGGGTTATTGAGTTTAATTTTTTCAGTTTTTTGTCATCAGAAAAAACTATTTTCTTCAGTTTGTCACGATTAATTGATTTATCAGGATTTATGATTTCTCTCCCAAATTCTTTTGTAATTTTCCCATATATCAGTTTATTTGGCTTTGACAGCTTGTGGTACAATTCGTCTGCATTTATAACTTTAAATCCGTATTTCTCAAATATTCCCGCAGCTGCTGATTTGCCGGAGCCGATTGCGCCTGTTATGCCTAGTATCATTTTGTTGCCTGATTTGTTAAAATCTCGTGCTATATAAAAGTTTGTTTAAGAAATAGATTAATCACGAAGCCCGTGTTCTTATTATATTGGGTGAATGGGATTGGGTTCTGTATATAGAAAACAAACATTTATATATCAATACCTATTGATATAACCTAATGAAGCTCAAGACTAATCTGCTTTTATTCAAGGCGTTGGGAGAAGAAACTAAGTTTAGAATTATTAAGATTCTTCTTAATGGAGAGTATTGTGCGTGTGAAATTCCGTTTTTAATCAAAAGAACACAATCAAATACGTCAATGCACCTAAAAAAGCTGGCTGAATGGGGGATTATAAAATCCAGAAGGGACGGAAAAATGATTATTTACACAATAAAAGATAAAAAGATTTTTGATATTTTTGAAACATTGGGCTATGATAAGGGTGAGTTTAAATGGAAAAAGGCAAAAGTTTGTCGACAATAGATAAATATCTTACATTGTGGATATTCCTGGCGATGGGGCTCGGAATAGGATTGGGTTATGTTTTTCCCTCTATCCCAACTGTGATTAATTGGTTAAGTGTAGGAACAACATCCATACCTATTGCGGTTGGGTTAATTCTTATGATGTACCCGCCACTGGCAAAAGTAAAATACGAAGAGCTGGGTAGCATACTCAAAGATATAAAAATACTATCCCTATCCCTTATTCAAAACTGGATTATCGGGCCGCTGTTAATGTTTTTACTGGCAATCCTTTTCTTAAGAGATTACCCTCATTTTATGGTTGGCCTTATTTTAATAGGAATTGCAAGATGCATAGCAATGGTTTTAGTGTGGAATGAGCTTGCCGGAGGGCATACTGAATATGCTGCTGCATTAGTCGGGCTGAACTCTTTGTTTCAAATAATTTTTTATCCAATATATGCTTTTATTTTTATAACTTTATTGCCTCCTTTAATTGGATTGCAGGGTTTTGCCGTGAACATCACAGTTTGGGAGATAGCAAAAAGTGTTTTTATTTATTTGGGAATTCCGTTTCTCGCGGGAATTATAACAAGATACAGCTTAATTAAGCTCAAAAGCAGGGAGTGGTATGAAAATAAATTTCATCCGAAAATAGCGCCGTTGACTTTAATTGCCCTTCTTTTTACAATCGTTGTGATGTTTTCATTAAAAGGAAGGTATATTGTTGAGCTGCCTTTTGATGTTTTAAGAATAGCGATTCCATTATTTATTTATTTTGTCTTTATGTTTTTCATAAGCTTTTTTATGTCATACAAGCTGAAGATAAGCTATCAAAACACCGCGACTTTGTCGTTTACGGCAGCAAGCAATAATTTCGAGCTTGCTATCGCTGTTGCAATTGTAATATTTGGATTAAACTCCGGGGAAGCTTTTGTTGCAGTTATCGGGCCTCTGCTTGAAGTCCCTGTGCTCATCAGCCTTGTAGGTGTTTCGCTGTGGCTGAGAAAGAAACTATTCAAGGAGAAAACAGAATTGCATTTGGAATAGGAGATATCAAAATGACCCAACATAACCAAATAAAAGAAGCAGTAAAAACTGCTTATGCAAAAGCAGTGGACACTGGATGCGGCTGCTCATGCAATTGCAGCCAATTGAGCAATGAAAACTTAGCAAAATCAATAGGCTATTCTAACAAGGAGATAAGTGCTGTTCCTGATGCGAATCTCGGACTTGGTTGCGGAAATCCAACAGCACTCGGCGATATTAAAAATGGAATGATTATTCTTGATCTTGGCTCGGGTGCTGGCTTTGATTGTTTTCTTGCAGCAAAGAAAGTCGGAAATTCTGGGAAAGTAATTGGAGTGGATATGACCCCGCAGATGATTAAGAAAGCAAAAGAAAATGCAAAAAAGTACAAATATTCAAATGTTGAGTTTAGGCTTGGAGATATTGAAAATCTTCCAGTAGAAAACAATTCTGTTGATGCGATTATCAGCAATTGTGTAATCAACCTTTCTCCAGACAAAGCCAAAGTTTTCAAGGAAGCGTACAGGGTTTTGAAGAATGGCGGAAAAATGTTTGTCTCCGATATGGTTTTATTGGAAGAATTATCTGAAATGGGCAGGAACGACACTGACTTAATTTCAAGCTGTGTAGGTGGAGCCATTCTAAAAAAAGAATATTTGAAACTAATGAAAGAAGCGGGATTCGAAGTCAAGATTCTCTCTGAGGATAAGAAAATCAGTAAGAGGCAATACAAAGGCTTTCCAGTTGAAAGCCTGAAATTAGTCGCTCATAAAAAATAATTTGGAGGATGATATTATTAAAATCGAAATTTTTGGCCCGGGATGCCCGAAATGCAGGATGCCTGAAGAAAATACAAAGATAGCACTTCAAGAATTAGGCAGGAAAGAAGATATTATCAAGGTCACAGAAAGAGATTATTCGAGGAGAAAGGAGAATTAATGTTTGAATAAGGTTTGATTGCATTCTTAAATTTTTTTCAGTCCGAAAGGTTTAAATAGTATATCTAAGATATACTAATTATCATGGCAAGCCCAAGCAAAGAAGAGAATATATTAAAGTTAATACTGGAAAACAGCCCATTGAAAGAATGGCACTTTGAAGAGATGGTAAGAGAGGCAAAAGTTACAAAAGCCGTAGCAAACAAGTGGCTGAAGAAGTACATTAAAGAAAGGCTGATTAATTATGTTAAGAAAAAAGGAAAATTCCCCTACTTTACTGTTGGCAGCGATAATCCTGTTTATAATTCTCTAAAAAGGATTTATGCTTTAGAGCAGCTTCACAAAAGCGGATTGATCCCTGAACTTTTATCCCTGAAAACCGCAAAGACGATAATACTTTTTGGCAGCATTTCCAGATGGGACTGGTATAAGGATTCAGATATAGATATTTTTGTTTTTGGGGATATTTCGGATTTTGACAAAAGCTTTTATGAGCGCAAGCTGAATAAAAATATAGAACTGCACGTCTTTCAAAATAAGGAAGATCTTCAGGAAGTTAAGACTGGGCTTATCCAAAACATAATAAATGGGTATGTTTTAAAAGGGCAGATACAGGACATAGCGGAGGTTGCATAAATGAAGCTCACAATCGATAATCTTGATAAGTCATACGGGCTTTGCATGAGCACAGGAAGCATAAAAGAAAAGTATGCTGACACAGAGCTTATTAAATCATTAAAGGCAGTTGCGGAGAAAGGGCTGGATTTTATCAACAGCAAATCAAAGGATATCCCAAAAGACAGCACTGACTGGACTTTCGTTTTCAGGGATAATTATGAATCACTGAGGGGATTGATTGAAGCATACATTCTTTTTGACGGAATTGAAGCAGATAACCATCAGTGCAAGAATGCATACATATGCTTTAAGCATCCAGAGCTTGAGCTTGACTGGGAATTTTTGGAAACAATCCGGCTGAAAAGAAATGCAATAAACTATCGTGGGCAGTTGCTGAAATACGAAGATTGGAAAGCCTTGAAGCTGAAGTTCGAACTGCACATTAGCGCGCTGAAAAAAGAGATAGGAAAAAAATTGAATTGATAATAATTTTTCGTTTTTATTCTATTCAATATCAGCAAAAATTATTTTTTCCCCATCTTTATCTTCGCCATGACCTGCTCGTGCAGCTTTCTGATGAATTCAACCTTGTCTTCTATCTTAAGGAGGTCTGTAAATCCCTGCAACACGATATTAAATGCAAACGGGCTTGGTAGCGATGTCCTTATTTCCTTTACAAGAATTTTTTTCTGCTCAATGCCTTCAATGACTTTTGAAGTATTCTCAATGTCCATCAGATCCTCGAGAACTTCCCGCCTTGCTTCTTTTAGGATGCAGAAATTTGGATCAATTCTCTTGACAGCGCTCATCAGTATCATAGAGGAAACCTGCTGCCTGCCGACTCTTTTTTCATGCCCCATGTAGTTTCTCAATATCATCAATGATCTTCCTGCGCAGTGCCTGAACCTTCTTTTAAGGATTTCACTGTGCTCGATAGCCATGTCCATGACTTTGCGCATCTCTTTTGATTTAACCAGATTAAATACCTGCATGATATTTATGCTTCTGTTGTATGCAACATAAAACCCGTTGTCATTTATGCCGATTTCAACATCCTTATGCTGAGTCCGGGCGATTGCGAATGCAACTGCCCTTGACAAACAGTCATTTACCCTTCTCCCGTATAAAGTATGGAAGATTGAATATTTTCTCCTGCTTTGGTCATCGGTATAGTGCTCAATTATTATTCTTGAATGCGACGGTATTTCCGCGTAATTGAACTGCTCATAGAAATAGTCATAAATCGATTCGGCAGCGTTTGCGTCAACGTAAAGGTATTTATTTATGAACTCCAAAATTTCTTTCTTTGATTTGCTGTTGCAGAATTGCTCATTTATTAATTTCCTGAATCTTCCTATTTCCAGCGCTAAATCAAAGCTTAGCGGAAGCATTTCAGAAAACCATGATGGGATTGTCGGAGACCTCATGACTGAGGCATTGACATATGCAACCATTCCTTTAGCGTACAGGAATTCATATTTTTCTCCGCCCAGGACAAAAACATCTCCGCGCTTCAGCCTTTCGAGAAATGCCTCGTCAATGGCGCCAATCGGCTGCTCGCCGGCTTTTACCGTGATGTAAGACTCTTCGGGAATTGTTCCGATATTTGTCATGTGAATTACTCTTGACATTTTCCCTTTTCTTCCCATTTCATTTGAATCTTCATCAAACCATATTTTTGCGTAAATATGCCTGTCTTCAAGCGAAATATATTTTCCGGCAAGATAATTTAGAACCTCATTGAAATCTTTTCTTTCGAGATTGATGTAGCAATAGCTTTGCTTTACCAATCTCCATAATTCTTCAACATCCCACCTTTGCTCAAGGGAAATTCCGTGAATCTGCTGCGCCAAAACATCAAGGCAGTTTGTTGGGATGTGTATCCTGTCAATCTTTTTCTCGATTGCGGATTTTAAAAGAACAGCGCATTCCACCAAATCATCCCTGTCAAGAACAATTATCCTTGCTTTTACTGTTGAATGCAGTTTGTGTCCGGAACGTCCGGCGCGCTGCATGAACCTTGCAACGGATTTCGGGGAGCCAAGACAGATTACCAGATCAATAAATCCGATATCAATTCCTAACTCAAGCGACGTGCTTGAGACAATCACTTTCAGTTCGCCTTTTCTCAGCCTGCTTTCGATATTGTGCCTCAAGCTCTTTGACAGCGAGCCATGGTGCGCTCCGATGTTTTCCATGTAGTTTTTTGGAAATTTTTCTTTCAGGTAATTCACAACTCTTTCTGTCGCAGACCTTGTGTTCGTGAAAACCAAGGTTGTCCGGTGGCTTTGGATTAAGTCATCAATCAAGGTGTACATTGAATTGTGAATCATTGCATGCTCCACATCCACAAGGTTTGGAACCGGCGATAGAACTTTCAAATCCATTTCCTTGAGAAACTGGACGTCAACAATTTTGCAGTCCCTTGACTTTCCTTTTTCATATCCTACAAGAAATTTTGCAATTTCATCTAATGGGGCTATTGTCGCGCTTAACCCTATTCTGGTCATCGCAGGGGAAATCCTGTTTAATCTTTCTATTGATAATGATAAATGAACGCCCCTCTTGTTTTCCGCCAGGGCGTGAATCTCGTCTGCAATAAACCATTCCACATTTTTAAGAAGCTCTCTGAATTTTATTGAGCTTAGCATAATAGCTAAGCTTTCAGGAGTCGTTATCAGAATATGCGGAGGGTGCTTCAGCATTTTTGCTTTTTCGGAAGCTGTCGTGTCTCCGGTCCTGACTGCCGCCCTTATGTTCAGCTTTTTCCCAGCAATCTCTTCCATTTCTTTCAACGGCTCAGCCAAATTTACCTGAATGTCATTGCTTAAAGCTTTCAATGGAGAAACGTAAACACAATAAACTCTGTTTTCCAGAATTCCTTTTTCGCTTGAATCAATCAACTCATTCAGAATGGACAGGAAAGCAGTCAAAGTTTTTGTTGCCCCTGTCGGAGCGCTGACTAAAATGTTATTTCTTGAATGAATTTCCATAACTCCGAATAACTGCGGCAGCGAGAACTCTTTAAATCTCGTAAAGAACCATTTATCTATCAGCGGGTTCAGTATGTGCCTTATCTGTTCAGGCTTGTATGGCTTATCTGCGTAGGTTATCATATTATTAATAGCTATGTTTAATTTCTATATTGAAAATAAATGGTTATACACGAAATGCAACTATAGATAATGTCAAGAAATTTATAAAAGTGTTGGTTGTGCTTAATTTTTATCAAAGTAATATTATAAGGCTCCACTCAATTTTTAGGCGGCCTTTTTGTCAGGCCCAAAAAGTTTCAGTACGCGAATAGCAAATTATATAAACAGGTTTCTTACAGATATCTTTTTTTAAAATTTCTCTGCAAAGAGGAGGGGGTGAAAGAATGAAAAAAATATTGGTGTTAGTTGCTGTGTTCTTTACATTGGCCACATTGGCATTTGCAGCTGGCGGTTTTGACCAGTTTGGGTATAACAGAAAAGCAAGAATTTTCAACGGGCCTGTATCCGAATGGTGTTTAGCAAGAGAAGCGCCGACAAACTGTATGGGTGATTATTCAAACGATAAGCTGCTTATGAAATGGAATGCAGAATGGGACAGAGGAAATGCAGAAGGATGGACAGACCCTAACGGCTATGGTGCATGGGAAGACAATGAATGGAACGGAGCGTTCCCGGGCGGTTCAGGTGCAGTTTGGCACTACAAGATAGTATGGGACCAAGGATGTACCACGAGCGGTGTTCCGTCAAGAGCAGGAGGATACTGCGTCTGGGGGCAGTTTGAGGTTCTTATGGACCAAGGAAAAGATCCAAGCTTTGGGCCAGGACACATCTGGTTTGCGCACGCCACTCCAAACGGATATGGTAATTAATTTTTTATTTTTTATTTTTTGTTCTGGAAACAATAAGGTTTTTAAATAGAGCGATTATCCTATCCACTGCGCTAAACAACTGATTTAGCCGTTCTGACACCGCAAGGTGTGAAGAAAAGTATTTTGGTTAAAAATTAATAACTTAAATTATTTAAAATAATAAAATAAAGAATTTCCAATAACAAAAATGACAACAATGTATGATGTGGAATCGCAGGACTTAATCTTGAAGGCGGCTGAAGAGCTAAAGAAAGTTCCGGACGTAAAGCCGCCTACATGGGCGCCGTTTGTCAAGACAGGAATGCATAAGCAAAGGCCGCCTGTAAGCGCTGACTGGTGGTACATAAGAGTTGCATCCGTTTTGAGAACAGTTTACAGATTAGGCCCGGTAGGAACGCAGAAATTAAGGACAAAATACGGCGGCAAGAAAAACAACGGAGTAAAGCAAGAGCATTTCTACAAAGGTTCCGGTAACATTTTAAGAAAATCACTTCAGCAATTGGAAAAAGCCGGCTTTGTCAAGCAGGCAGAAAAAGGAATACACAAGGGAAGGGTAGTTACGCCGAAAGGAAGGGCGTTTTTGGATAAAATAGCAACCCAGCTTGTGGGAAACGCGCCAAAACATGAAGTTAAAGCCGTTGAAAAAACAGAATCAAAAAAAGAAGTTGCTGAAGTTCATCACGAGCAAAAGGCAGTAAAGAAAGCTGAGGATAAATCAGAATCAAAAAAGGAAGTTGCAGAAATCCATCACGAACAGAAGGCTGTTGAAGTTAAAAAACAGTAAGAGTTTAACCAATTCAAATGCCAACTCTGGATGACCTAAGAAGGAAAAGGCTTGAAGAGCTGATGCGTTTGCAGCAGCAAAATGCAGGCCAGCAGAACGACGAGCAGTCGCAAATGCGGCAGCAGATTGAGCAGATGGAATCCGTTGTGAAGCAGTTTTTCACAAAAGACGCATTGGCAAGATACGGAAATTTAAAATCAGCGCATCAGGAAAAGGCAATTCAATTGCTTGTTGTTTTGTTCCAGGCAATACAAAAAGGCCAGGTTCAGGGCAAGATTGAAGATGAGCTGCTGAAAAAAATTTTGCAGCAAATGACACCCGAGAAAAAGGAATTTAAAATCAGCAGAGTATAACTAAAAAAATGGCACGATACAAGCACCCGAGCAGAAAGAAAAGATTAGCCAAATTTAGAAAGCAGACTAGATGGGCCCCTTTCTGGACAGTGCAGAAGATATACGGCAAAACAAGAAGAGTTCATCCAGGCAGGCATACAAAGCTGAAAAGAAACTGGAGAAGAAACAAGAATAAGGCATAAAGATGGCAAAGAAAGAAGAAGCACCGAAAATTGTATTGGAAAGAAATTATAACATTCCGCTTAGAATTG
>ERZ1292630.4108-Hain-H41-02um-R3-4108-length-12460-cov-4_pt1 | contig 12460 bp, 10 predicted proteins | sample MGYA00564408_ERZ1292630 | MGnify/ENA primary metagenome ERZ1292630 (study PRJEB36523, sample SAMEA6512641) | groundwater metagenome | collected 2019-01-08 | study: AquaDiva: Metagenomics assemblies of 32 groundwater samples | reverse complement strand
AAATTCATGCACGTTCAGTTGGTCCGTACTCGCTCGTAACACAACAGCCGCTGGGAGGAAAAGCTCAACATGGAGGTCAAAGGTTCGGAGAAATGGAAGTTTGGGCGCTTGAAGCATATGGAGCGGCTCATGTATTGCAAGAAATGCTTACAATTAAATCTGATGATGTATACGGACGATCGAAAGCTTACGAGTCAATTGTAAAAGGCGAACCTATTAAAAAGCCGCGTATTCCGGAATCCTTCAATGTATTAACGAAAGAATTACAAAGCTTGGGTCTTTCCGTAAAACTTCTTGAACACGAAGCGGGAATAAAAATAGTGGAAGATGAATATCTCGAAGAAGATGCAATAGCCCAAGTAGACATAGCTCCGGACGTACAACGCGAAATTGTTAAAGAAAGCGGAGGAACCTCGCGAGAAGCGGGCAATTTGGAAGGACTCGAAGAAAAAGATTTAAAAGAAACTAAGGCCAAAACTAAAAAATCCTAAAAACTTAACTCACAACTTTATGAGAAGCGTAAACAAAGTAATCCTAATAGGAAACCTAACAAGAGACCCTGAAATGAGACAAACACCAAATGGACAAAATGTAACAACATTTGGCATCGCCACAAACAGAGAATGGACAACAGCCGACAAAGAAAAAAAGTCCTCGGCTGAATTTCATGAATGCGTAGCTTGGGCTCACTTGGCCGAAATTTGTCAGCAATTCATCAAGAAAGGTCATCTTGTTTATGTAGAAGGCTATCTTAAAACCAGAAGCTGGGACAGTCCGGAAGGAATCAAAAAATTTAAAACTGAAATTGTAGTTCACGACATGATTCGTCTTGAAAAAAGACCAAAAAGTGCACAAGACGAAGACTACGTTCCTGAAGCACAAGTCTCGGAAACAGTAGCGGAAATCGCTTCAGAACCCGCTTCCGAATCGACACCCGAACCGGAAGAAAAAGGAAGCGACAACATCGTAGATAAAGACCTCGGACTATAAATATTTTAACAATAAAATTATGCAGCAAGCAGATCAAAAAAATAACAGGAAAGACCGATTTAACGCCATTAGCTTGTCTGTAGCATCTCCGGAAGAAATTTTGGCATGGTCTAACGGCGAAGTAAAAAAGCCCGAAACAATAAATTACAGAACACAAAAACCTGAAAGAGACGGATTGTTTTGTGAAAAAATATTTGGACCAACCAAAAACTGGGAATGTTACTGCGGAAAATACAAAAGGATCCGCTACAAAGGAGTAATATGCGAAAAATGCGGAGTCGAAGTAACTCGCTCATCAGTCAGGCGTGAAAGAATGGCGCACATAAAATTAGCCGTACCTGTAACGCACATATGGTTTTTACGCTCAACCCCAAGCAGAATCGGGCTACTCCTTGATCTACCAATAAAAACACTGGAACAAGTTGTATATTTTGCGGCATACACAGTCTACGAACTGGATGAAAAAGCAAAAGACGAAGTAATTGCAAAGCTTCAAGTAGACTTCAAATCGGAAAAGAAAAAAATGCAGGAAGAATTCAAGCAAAAATCTTTGGATGTAGAAAAAATTGAAAACGAAAAAATGAAAAAAAACGCGACGGCGGGACTTGAAAAAGAATACGGAAAAAATGTCGAAGACCTTGATTTCGAACATTCGGAAACAAAAGAAACTTTGGAAAAACTAAGAATCGGAAAAGTATATTCGGAAGTGGACTATCGAAACATGTCTTTAAAATTTGGACATATCTTTAAAGCAGGAACCGGCGCAGAAACTATAAGAAACATAATTGCAGACTTAGACTTGGAAAAGCTCATTGCGGATTTAAAAAAAGAATCTGCAAGAACGTCCGGTCAAAAGCAAAAGAAAGTCATCAAAAGAATCAAACTTGCGGGAAGTCTGCTTAAATCTGGAATTCGACCGGAATGGTTTGTTTTGACGGTACTTCCGATTATCCCTCCGGACCTTCGTCCAATGGTCCAACTTGATGGAGGAAGATTCGCAGCATCCGATTTGAACGACCTGTATCGCCGCGTAATAAACAGAAACAATCGCTTAAAAAGACTTCTTGCAATCGGCGCACCGGAAGTTATCTGCAGAAATGAAAAAAGAATGCTTCAGGAAGCGGTAGACACATTGCTAAACAACAGCGCAAGACAAGGCAAAACGGTATTCAGCTCGGGAGATAAAAGAAAACTCCGCTCGTTATCAGACATGTTAAAAGGCAAACAAGGAAGGTTTAGACAAAACTTGCTCGGGAAACGTGTTGATTATTCGGGTCGCTCAGTAATTATAATCGGACCAAAATTAAAACTGCATCAATGCGGAATGCCAAAAATAATGGCTCTCGAATTATTTAAACCATTCATCATCGGACGACTTATAAGAGATGGCTTTGCACACAACATTAAAAACGCTGAAAAACTTATACAGACAAGTAAAAGAGAAGTTTGGGATATATTGGAAGATGTTACAAAAGATCATCTTGTATTGTTAAATCGTGCTCCGACATTGCACAGACTTGGAATTCAGGCATTTCAACCGATACTGATCGAAGGAAAAGCCATTCAGGTTCACCCTCTGGTTTGCGCCGCATTCAATGCGGACTTTGATGGAGATCAGATGGCCATTCATATTCCTCTTTCAAAATTAGCTCAGGAAGAAGCCCACAGACTAATGCTTTCAGCCAGAAATCTTTTAAAACCATCTTCAGGAGAACCTATTATTACTCCAACTCAGGACATGGTTTTAGGCTGCTACTATCTAACAAAACTTACCGAAAAAACTAAAGGAACGGGAATGTCTTTCTCCAATACCGAAGAAGCAATAATAGCATATCAAAGCGGCTTTCTGGATTTGCAAGCTTTAATAAAATGCAAATATAAAGATCAATTGATTGAAACGACTTTAGGAAGACTGATACTTAACAGCTTCATTCCCGATGGATTGGAGTATTACAACGACAATATAGGAAAAAAGAAGCTCGGTGACATCGTTGCAGAATGTTTTGAAAAACTCGGATTGGAAAAAACAGCGATTCTTGCAGATAACTTAAAAGATATTGGATTCAAATTTGCAACAAAATCCGGAATTTCCTTCAGCCAAGCGGACATGATAGTTCCGAAAGAAAAAACAAAGATAATCGAAGATGCCTCCGAAGTTGTCAAACAAATAAATAACCAATTCTGGAAAGGTCTTATTACGGAGGACGAAAGGTATCATCACACAATAAAAATCTGGTCGCAGACAAAATCCAAAATTACAGAAATAATGGTCAATGGGATCGAAGAAGACAACAATATTTTTTACATGATTGATTCCGGCGCACGTGGAAACTGGGGACAAATTACTCAGTTGTGCGGAATGAAAGGACTCGTTGCAAATCCTGCAGGAAAAACTATCGAACTGCCGATCAAATCAAACCTAAAAGAAGGATTCACGATTTTGGAATACTTCATTGCCACGCACGGAGGACGTAAAGGAAAATCCGACACAGCCTTAAAAACAGCTGAGGCAGGCTACCTTACAAGACGTCTCGTAGATTCAAACCAGGACATCGTAGTTAGAGAATATGACTGCGGATCTACTCACATCCATACAATCACGCGAGAAGAATCCGAACAAATCGGTGAAAAATTTGAAACAAGAATTTATGGAAGAACCCTTGCCGAAACACTAAAAGATAAAGATGGAAAAACCATCGGCAAAAAAGGCGACATAATAGAAAAGGAAAGGATAAGACAAATCAAAAAATCTTCAGTAAACGAAGTTAAAGTAAGATCAGTTATGACTTGCCAAACCTTGAACGGAATCTGCGTAAAATGCTACGGAAAAGATCTTGGCACCAATAAAGAAGTTGAAATCGGAACTGCGGTTGGAATCATTGCCGCACAAAGTATTGGTGAACCGGGAACACAGTTGACTATGCGTACCTTCCACATGGGTGGTGTGGCCGAAGGCGGCGATATTACTCAAGGTTTAACACGCGTTGAAGAATTATTCGAAGCTAGAACCCCTAAAACTCCCGCAGTAATCTGTGAAGTTGACGGAAAAGCACACATCCATCAAAAAGGAAGGATCACTGAAATAGTTGTAACTTCAAATGATTCAATTGAAGAATTATATACTATTTTAGCTGATATGAAACCGACTGTAAAAGTGGGCGACAGAGTAAAACCAAAAATGGTTATTGCAAGAGCGGAAGAACAAAAAGGAGTATTGAAAGCACTTTACGAAGGAAAAGTTGTAAAGATAGGAGACAGCACAATTACAACGAGAACTGAGGGAAAAATTACCAGAAGCTATATGGTTCCTCCATCCCGAACTATAAAAATCAAAAACAACGCAGAAGTAAGTAAAGGAGAAGCTCTCACTACAGGTCACTTGAATTTAAAAGATTTGATGCATCTAACCAATGAATATAATGTACAAAAATACATAGTAACTGAAGTACAAAGCATTTACGCATCACAAGGACAAAGCATCAACGACAAACATTTGGAAATAATCGCAAGACAAATGTTGTCGAAAGTAAGAATTCTTGACGGAGGATCAAGCGAATTTTTACCTGGTGAAATAATAGATGTAATAAAATTCGCCTCAACAAACAAAACACTCGAGAAGAAAGGCAAAAAACAAGCGATTGGCGAACGACTTTTACTTGGATTAACCAGAATAGCACTTTACACAGACAGTTGGCTTTCTGCCGCATCCTTCCAGGAAACAATCAGAGTCTTGGTTGAAGCTTCAACTACAAATAGAATGGATACACTTTCAGGATTAAAAGAAAATGTTATCATTGGCAAACTCATTCCTGCAGGAGATACTTTCAGAGGTCAACATAAAGCGGAAACATCCGTGCAAAAAAATGCGAAAGACGCAAAAGACGCGGAAGAAAAAAAGGAAAAAGGATCTATTAAAGAAATTGTGGAAGAAGAGTTTAAAAGAGAATTGCCAATTATTTAAAAGAAATTTTTGCTGACGCAAAAATTTCCTACCAACAATTACGAGCGAAGCAAGTGTCCTTTATATAAAAAAGTCCGACCAAATAACAATCGTACAACTAATTCTCTTGCATTCAATAAAAACATAATATAAATTAAGCCCACCCGCCAAAGGCGGGCTAGCCAGAAAAGGTTTTGCACCTGCAAAACACAATATCCCATCGCTATGCCAACAATAAACCAATTAATCAGACACCCGAGAAAAAACGCTCGCAAAAAGAGTAAATCTCCGGCGTTACAGTCAATATTCAATCATTTGAAAAACGGCAGCGTAGCGCTTGGATGTCCTCAAAAACGTGGAGTATGCGTCAAAGTAACCACAATGACTCCAAAAAAACCTAACTCGGCGCTAAGAAAAATAGCAAGAGTACGTCTTACAAACGGGATGGAAGTTACAGCTTATATCCCGGGAGAAGGACATAACTTACAAGAGCACTCCATCGTAATGATACGCGGAGGAAGAGTTAAAGATTTACCGGGTGTGCGATATCACATAATAAGAGGAAATTTGGACACCCAAGGAGTACAAAAAAGAAAGCAAAGTCGCTCACTATACGGAGCTAAAAGACCAAAATAATTCATCTCAAATATGGCAAAAGGAAAAACACCAAAAAGAAGCCAAGTCCCCGAAGAATCTTCTCCTATGCAAGAGAAATTCGTAAACTATATAATGCGAAGAGGTAAAAAATCCATAGCTAGAAAAATTTTCAACAGCACACTGAAAATTATAAGCAAAAAAACGTCCAGCGATCCGGAAAAAATTCTAAAAACCGCAATGGATAATATAAAACCGCAAATGGAAGTAAAACCAAAAAGAATTGGTGGCGCGGTATATCAGGTTCCAAGAGAAGTTAAGCCGGACAGACAAACAACCTTAGCTCTCCGATGGCTTATTGGCGCCGCAAGAGACAAAAAAGGCACATCCATGGATCAAAAACTTGCAAACGAACTTATTGATGCTTCCAACGAACAAGGTGCAGCTATAAAGAAACGCGATGATATGCATCGCATGGCAGATGCCAACAAAGCTTTCGCTCATCTGGCTAAATACTAGAATTGACAATCCCCCATTCCTCCCTATAATGCTCCTGGCGTCTTTTAGGACGCTTTATTTCTAACTAATTAATCCATCCAAAACATGTCAGAAGACCTTAGTCACCTCCGAAATATCGGTATTATCGCACACATTGACGCAGGCAAAACTACAGTAACCGAACGTATTTTATTTTATACGGGAAAAACTCATAAAATCGGCGAAGTTCACGAAGGAGCCGCGGTTATGGACTGGATGGATCAAGAGCGTGAACGCGGAATAACAATTACATCAGCGGCAACAACGTGTTTCTGGACTCCAAAAAGCAGTGGGATACAACACAGAATAAATATTATAGATACCCCCGGACACGTGGATTTTACAGTTGAAGTTGAAAGATCTCTCCGCGTACTTGACGGCGGAGTTACCGTTTTTGACGGAGCGATGGGAGTTGAACCTCAGTCAGAAACCGTATGGAGACAAGCCGATAAATATGATGTTCCAAGACTGGCTTTCATTAACAAAATGGACAAAATAGGCGGAGACTTCTACATGAGCTTAGACAGCATTCACAAACGTTTAAATCCAAACGCAGTTGCAATTCAGCTTCCAATCGGATGTGAAAATACCTTTAAAGGCGTGATTGATTTGGTTGAACAAAAAGCTTATGAATTCGAAGGAAAAAATGGCGAAAACATAAAAGAAGTGGAAATCCCAAGCGACATGCTTGAAAAAGTTAAAGAATTCAGAGCAACAATGATTGAGAAAGTTGCGGAAAACGATGATGCCCTGATGGCAAAATATTTAGAAGAATCGGAAATAACGATAGACGACATCAACCAAGCCATCCGCCGCGCAACAACAACAACAAAAATCTTTCCGGTTCTATGCGGCACCGCGCTTCAAAATAAAGGAGTTCAATTAGTACTTGATGCAGTTTGTTTATATTTACCAAGTCCTATGGATATCCCTCCAATTAAAGGATTTGATCCTCAAACCGGAGCGGAAATGCTAAGACACGCTGACGAAAACGAACCGTTCTCGGCGCTGGCGTTTAAAATTGCAACAGACCCGTTTGTGGGAAGTTTATGCTACTTCCGCGTATATTCCGGGAAACTCGACGCGGGAAGTTATATTTTAAATATGTCGACGGACAACAAAGAACGCGTAAGCCGTCTTATCCAAATGCACGCTAATTCAAGACAAGAAATTAAATCGGTAAAAGCCGGCGACATCGCCGCAATCGTAGGATTAAAGAAAACAACAACCGGAAATACTTTATGCGATCCGGATCATCCTATTCTTCTGGAATCAATTACATTCCCGGAACCGGTTATCAGAATCGCAATAGAACCAAAAACAAAAGCGGATCAGGAAAAAATGGCCATCGCTCTTCAAAAACTCACTCAGGAAGATCCAACATTCAGAGTAAATTCCGATGAAGAAACAGGACAAACAATAATTGCGGGAATGGGAGAACTTCACTTGGAAATAATTGTTGATCGCTTAAAAAGAGAATTTAAAGTCGAAGCAAACGTAGGCGCTCCTCAAGTTGCATACAGAGAAACAATCACAAAAGAAGCCGAAATGGAAGAAAAATACGCAAAGCAATCGGGTGGACGTGGACAATACGGCCATGTATTTTTACGTGTATCCCCTTCCGAAACAGGCAAAGGTTATGAATTTATCAATTCAATTATTGGAGGAAAAATTCCAAGAGAATTTATTCCGGCAGTAGATAAAGGTGTAAAAGAAGCTACCTCAAAAGGAATTATTGCGGGATATCCGGTTGTGGACGTAACTGTGGAACTTTATGATGGAAGCTACCACGATGTCGACTCCTCGGAAATGGCATTTAAAATTGCGGGATCGATTTGTTTCCAAAACGCAGTCAAAAAAGCGGGTCCTGTTATTCTTGAACCGATTATGGGCGTGGAAGTAACTGTTCCTGAAGCCAACTTTGGAGATGTTATGGGAAATATCAGTTCTCGTCGAGGACAAATTTCCGAGACCGGAGACAGAGGTGTTGTAAAATTCATTAAAGCAAAAATCCCTTTGGCAAATATGTTTGGATATGCCACAGACCTTCGTTCAATGACTCAAGGTCGAGGCAACTACACAATGGAATTCAGCCATTACGAAAAAGTACCAAACAACGTTGCGGAAGAAATTATTGAGAAACGCACTGCAAGCAAGTAGCGAGATTTGCGTTTGACATTTCCTAACCGTTTCTGTACTATTCCCGCGCTGTCTGATAGACAGTATTATCAATATACAAATTTTAAAATTTAATCAATTTTCACTATGGCTGAAGGAGTATTTGATCGCAGTAAAGTCCACGTCAACGTAGGCACAATCGGCCACGTAGATCATGGAAAAACCACCCTTACATCGGCAATCACTGCAGTTGCAACAAAAGTTTATGGTGGAACAAACAAATTCATAGCATTTGACCAAATTGATAACGCGCCCGAAGAAAAAGAAAGAGGTATTACAATTGCGACTTCACATCAGGAGTACGCAACAGCAAAGCGTCATTATGCTCACGTAGACTGTCCTGGTCATGCCGACTATGTTAAAAACATGATTACAGGAGCGGCTCAAATGGACGGAGCAATTTTGGTTGTATCTGCCGCCGACGGTCCAATGCCTCAAACACGTGAACATATTCTATTGGCCCGCCAGGTAAACGTTCCTTACATTATTGTTTTCTTAAACAAAATGGACGTTGCTGATCCGGAGATCGCAGAGCTTTCCGAAGCGGAAACCCGCGAACTTTTGAATAAATATGAATACCCTGGAGACAAAACTCCAATTATAAAAGGGTCAGCTTTAAAAGCGCTTGAAAACCCGGATGACGAAGCTGCAAGAAAACCAATCGTTGAACTTTTGGAAGCTCTTGATACTTACATTCCGGATCCGATACGTGAATTCGAAAAACCATTCTTAATGTCAGTTGAAGACGTTTTCTCAATTAAAGGACGTGGAACAGTTGCAACGGGAAGAATTGACCAAGGAGTTGTAAACGTAAATGAAGAAGTCGAAATTGTCGGCATCAAACCTACAAAAAAAGTTGTAGTTACAGGTGTTGAGATGTTCAGAAAAACACTTGATAGAGGACAAGCCGGCGACAACGTTGGACTTCTCTTAAGAGGTATTGAAAGAGAAGACATTGAAAGAGGACAGGTTATTGCAAAACCGGGATCAATCCATCCACACACAAAATTCGAATCAGAGGTTTACGTATTAACAAAAGATGAAGGTGGACGACACACTCCATTTTTCAAGGGCTACAAACCACAATTCTATATCAGAACAACCGATGTAACAGGATCCGTAGAACTTCCTAAAGATGTAGAAATGGTTATGCCGGGTGATAACATACAAATGACAATTACGCTGGGCGCACCAATCGCTATGGACGCCGGAACACGTTTTGCTATCCGTGAAGGAGGCCGCACAGTCGGCGCCGGAGTGGTTGCAAAGATTTTAGAGTAACAGAAATTTTTCGTCAGAAAAATTTCCTAGATTCAATTCACAAAAACTTAAAAACCCCAGGCTTTAGCCGGGGGTTTTTTTATGTCTCAACATCCGTTAGGACCACCGTCACTTTCAGCAGCAGAAAATTTCCTACACGCTTCCCTAGTACCAGCCACCCCATCACTAATAACTTCCAACAACCCACCTTCACCACGAGCTGCCATAGAATTTCCTGTAGAATCCACTCCGGCCTCACCCACACCTCCGGAAATTTCAACAAGCGTTCCATCCCCACCTCGTCTATCGCCTTGTTCAGATACAAATCCTTTATGACATTCTCTCTCTGCTCTAGCCATAAAATTTAGGTTAAAAATTATTTTTAAATAATCCCTTAAGCCAATCTGTCCAAAAATCTGTTCCACCAATTATCACACCTTCGTCCTTACTATTTCCATCGCCATTGTCATCCCAACAGCAATAAACAGTCAACACATTTCCGCAAACATCCCCCTTCGTTGCTTCAAGCAAATCCCCTATCTCTAAATCCGGCACAAATACATCTGCTTCTTTACCTCCTCCACTGGTATTCCTACCATTCTCACTCTCATTCTCCATTCCCTCTGTTGAATTAGCCCCACCTGCCTCCATTCTTAATAAATATAAAAAACAAGACACAATACTAGGATTTAATCACCGATTAGTCAAATTTCCCCAAAAACCACAATTTTTAAAGAAACACTAAATTGACTTTAAAGCATAAATAGCTGATAATACCGCCCTTTTTTGTACAAAATATGCGAAAAAACCCTACGTTATCCGAACGACCTGCCGACCAGTGCGAAAACCCAAAAAGAAGATTAATTCTTGGATTGGCGATTGGGACGGTAGTTGCTGCTACAACACGCTCAATCTTTATTGCATTACAGCCAACTGATGAAAGCAATCCTACCGAAAGCACTGTAGAGAAAAAAACAGAATCATTTATAATCCCGGAAGACGAAAGAACAGGACAGGATATATTATTGACAGCGACTTATGATTCTTACGTAGAAATTAATGGAGCTAACTGTTTTACTCAGGAACCTCTGACAACATGGACTTCAATTCTTAAAAAATTGCCTGCAGGAACAAATGTTAGATTATTAGTTCCTATTAATTTTGCTGATTGGTGCACGAAAATGCTCCAAGAAAATTACCCAAATTTAAATATTTCCACATACAATTTAAACGCACTCCCGGAACACATTACCGCTCATTTAGCATATCCCCAAGATTACATTTTCCCTACAGGAAGAGTGGACAAAAATGGCAGATTTATAATTGCAACTGGCACACTGGATTTTGATTTTTTAGAAATCAAATATGAGATATTTGGATCGCCCGAGGAAAAAGCTGAAAGTGAAGACGATAAGCTGTTCAGAAAGCTAAGATTTGCAGGTGATGATGTGTTAGTAAATATGCATCCCGACACGTTTGTCGCCGAATACATCCCTATCTTTTGTCCCGGAGGAGACCTTCAAGTCGTAAGATTACCCGATGGAAGATCTGCCGCCATTGTTGGAAAATCGAATATTGCCAATAGCTGTATGATTTTAAGATATCTTACAGGAGAAAAACGTAAGGAATTTTTATCAAAACCTATAACCTTGGATGAACTGGAGTCTGTTAAAAAAACATATAAAGATGCATTAAAAGTTAATGAGGTCATATTTATAGACAAACAGCATACTTTTGAAGAAGCCGAAAACGGGAATATTGATCCGAGAAACATGACTTACGGATCTGCGTTTTTTCACAGTGATATGATAGTTAAGACAGCAACAGATCCAAAGAATCCAAATGAACGATTGGCTTTTTATAATAATATTCCGAGCCTTCTTGGAATATCCACTAGAGCGCAGGCATTTTTTGAAGATATTCGCTATCTCAATAGGGTTCATGATCAATTTCAGGGGTTGGGATATGAGATGGTTGGGTTGCCTTGCGGCCCACGAAGTGTCTTAAATTATGTTAATTGTACGATGTTCACCAAAGATGGCATACATTACGTAATGGTTCCTCAGTATGGCATTTTAGAAGATGAAAAGGCCGTAGAAATTTATGAACAAAGGGGATTTAAAGTTGTTAAAGTCGACATGTCTTATTTAATCATGAGAGGCGAAGAAGCCATGTCGAAAGGCGGCTCTGTTCATTGCGGAATGGTAGTGCTGAAATAGCAGCAAAAAAATTTAGCCACTTAGTCAAATTTTTGTTTGACTTCAGTGCCGTAACCCTATATAAACATTACACAAACAAGCGAACCATGAAATGGTTTGCTAATAAATAAACTGTCCGCCTTTGGCGGACTCCAAATCGATTTTCTGTTTTTAGAAAATCGCTCCCGCCTTTGGCGGGGGACAGCTCGCTTCCAAATCACCCACTACACACAAAGCCGAGCCGTAAAAAATCTCGGTTTTTTAATCTTTTACCCACAATCCCATGGCAGCAAAGCAAAAAATCAGAATCAAAATAAAATCATTCGATCACAAAGTAATCGACGAAACTTCAAAATTAATAATAGACACAGCAGAACGAACAGGCGCAATGGTTGCAGGTCCCATCCCACTTCCAACAAAAATTGAAAAATTCACGGTAAATAAATCCACATTCGTTCACAAAAACGCCCGCGAACAATTTGAAATGCGAACACATTGTCGACTAATCGACATAACGGAAAGCACTTCACATACAATAGAATCGCTCTCCAGTCTTAGCCTTCCGGCAGGCGTAGAGATCGAGATTAAAATGTTGGCGTAAAGCTCAAAAAAAATTCTATTGACTACCCAAAACTCTATCTGTATATTCTAACGGCATTTTGACAATGCATGTTAACAGAGCCTTTATTGGGTAGATGTCGACAATCTAAATAGGCCAACCCGCAATCTGAGGATTTAAACTCAACAACATATGTCAGGAATA
>ERZ1292630.4106-Hain-H41-02um-R3-4106-length-12463-cov-5_pt1 | contig 12463 bp, 11 predicted proteins | sample MGYA00564408_ERZ1292630 | MGnify/ENA primary metagenome ERZ1292630 (study PRJEB36523, sample SAMEA6512641) | groundwater metagenome | collected 2019-01-08 | study: AquaDiva: Metagenomics assemblies of 32 groundwater samples | reverse complement strand
CCAGATCCGCAGGCTTTGCGGGTCTGGACGAAGTTTGCAGGACGCGCAGTATCTACCGCCGTTTCTTTTGCGGAGACGAGCCTCGCAAGGGGGATCGTCGTGGTGCATGACTGGCTTTGCCAAGGGTTTATTTTGGAGGAACTCCTTTAAACGTCGGAGTACAAGTTGATAAGCGGGCGGAGAATTCTCGCCATTAACCCACCGTTGTACGTTTGGTATCGAAGCTTCGAGCCCTTGAGCGAGCTCACGTAGTTTGTCGGGGTTTTGCTTTAGGTAAGAGTTCAATAACTTATACAACGTAGTTCGCTTCGGATCCATTATTGTTACCCCCAAGTGAGTTTGGCTACCAAAAACCGTATCATGGCGGGTATTTGCTGTCAAGGTAATAATCCACAAAACCCACTTGCCAAAAATACTCGAATAAGATAAGATGAGGCAACATTTCAGCCTAGTATATTCCTATATATTGTATGTCCAAAAAGTTTCGACCAACGGGGGGAACGGTAACTAAGGCCAGCGTGCGATCAAAATTCTACGGGATTATCGCGCTCGCGATATTCTGTCTGTTGGTAGTCATGCCGACCTATGCCAATCGCGGAATTGATTTGATAAATAAAAAAGCCAACCTCGGCATTCCTCGTTTGCCGGACACGGGATTCAATCTTGGCCTTGATCTGCAGGGCGGGGCGCATCTGATCTACGAAGCCAAGACGGAGAAGATTCCTTCCGGAGACGTCGCCAGTGCGGTAGAGGGCGTCCGTGATGTCATCGAGCGACGCGTTCGCGGCGGGCTTGGCGTTTCTGAGCCGATGGTTCAGACCACCAGGATCGCGAATAGCTATCGCATTATGGTTGATCTGCCAGGCGTCACTGACGTCAATCAGGCGATCAAGATGATCGGCGAGACACCAATTTTGGAATTTAAAGAAGTTAATAATGAGCCGGCGCGCGATCTGACCGAACAGGAGAAGAAGGATATGGATGCTTATAATGAGTCGCTGAAAGCCAAGGCCAAAGCCGCTTATAAAGATCTTTCAGTCGGAGTGCCGTTCCAGGTAGTAGTCAGTGAGAAATCTGACGATGTCACCAGTACTAGGAAGGCCGGGGGTGATCTTGGTTTTATTACTGAAAAGGATTATCCATTATTGTATGCCTGGGCCAAGACTGTGAAAGATGGCACGCTCAATAATATCGCCATTAATGACGGACTCGGCTTCAATATCGTGAAGAGAATCGGTGAGAAAGATGGCGAGACTGAAATTAGCGCGTCGCATCTGCTGATTTGTTATACTGGAGCGCAGGGCTGCACTTCCACTTCTACCAAGGAGCAGGCACTCGCCAAAATCAATGATATTAAATCGAAAATTAACACGCTGAATTTTTCAGTATTGGCAAAATTAAATTCCACTGAGCCAGGCGCGGACACCAGCGGTGGCGACCTAGGCTTCTTCAAGAAGGGACAAATGGTTCCGGAGTTTGAGAATGCCGTCTGGAACGCCGCCACTAACACTATTGTTGGTCCGATCGAAACACAGTTTGGCTATCACTTGATCTATCGCAAAGTCGCGCGAACTCAGAAAGTTTATGACGTGGCGCGAATATTCCTTCGCTTTCGCCAGAAGTCAGACATCGTCCCGCCAGCCGAGGGTTGGAAATTTTCCGGCCTTTCCGGTAAACAATTGAAACGCGCCGAAGTCACGACTGATAATCAAACCGGACAGGTCCAGGTCAGCCTCCAATTCAACGACGAAGGCACGAAACTTTTTGCTGAGATTACCGGCCGCAATGTTGGTAAGCAGGTGGCGATCTATCTCGATGGCCAGCCGATCAGCATCCCGCGCGTCAATGAAGCCATCACCGGTGGTAGCGCCGTAATCAATGGCAGTTTTAGCATTACTGAAGCTAAATTGCTGTCTCAGAGGTTGAATTCCGGCGCCTTGCCGGTACCGGTTGAACTCCTTAGCCAGCAGAAAGTTGACGCCACGCTGGGTGCTGACTCTCTGCAGAAAAGTTTCAAGGCTGGTATCGCCGGTCTGATCTTGGTTATGATTTTTATGACACTTTATTATCGATTGCCCGGTTTACTTTCCGTAGGTTCACTCCTGCTTTATACGGTTCTTAACCTTGCGATTTTCAAGCTACTCGGTGTAACACTTACTCTCTCCGGTATCGCCGGCTTTATCCTCTCGATCGGTATGGCGGTAGACGCGAACGTGCTGGTGTTTGAACGTCTGAAGGAAGAACTTAGAGCCGGCAAATCTCTGAAGGCCGCGATGGAGGAAGCCTTCCTTCGCGCCTGGCCCTCGATCCGGGATGGTCACGTGACGACACTCATCAGCTCATTGGTGTTGGTTTGGTTTGGCAGCGGCTTCGTGCAGGGTTTCGCAGTCGTGCTTGGCACGGGCGTACTCGTCAGCCTCTTCACTGCCGTGACAATCACGCGTACGATTATGCGTCTTGTCCTTGGCTGGTTTGGCGAGGGACGACCATTATTTTTCTTAGGTGGTAAATCAGTAACAAAATAGTATATGCTAAAGATTCCTTTTGTTAAATACGCCAACGTTTGGTACGCAATCACAGCGTTGACTGTAGTTATTTCCGTAGCCGCGCTTGCTACCTGGGGGTTGAAATTGGGTATTGATTTTACGGGTGGCAGTCTAGTTGAAGTTTCATTTTCCAAAAATCGTCCGACGGTCGAGGAGGTTCAGAAAACACTTGAGGACGCGGATCTCAACCAACACATCGTACAAGGCGCGGGGTCTGATCGTTACATTATTCGCACGAGTTTCTTGACTGAGGATCAGCATCAGGCGCTCACCAAAAAATTTGAATCGGTGTTTGGGCAGAACGGAAATATTGTTCATGAGGAAAGTTTTCAGACGATTGGTTCCTCGGTTAGCGATAACCTGCGTCAGAGGGCGGTGGGCGCTATCATCTGGGTAAATATTGCGATTATTATTTATGTCGCCTATGCTTTTCGCGGCGTTTCCCGTCCGGTTGCCAGCTGGAAGTATGGAGCGCTCGCGATCGTGGCCTTGATTCATGATATTTTTGTGGTGTTGGGTGTGTTTGCTTTTCTTGGTCATTTTAAGGGGATTGAAATTCAAACTGACTTTGTTCTGGCGCTTCTGACGGTGCTAGGCTTCTCGGTCACGGATACGATCGTCGTTTATGATCGTATTCGGGAAAATATTATCCATCATACCGCGGAGAATTTCCCTGAGACGGTAAACGTCGCCCTGAATGAAACCTTGATGCGTTCCCTTAATACTACTCTCACCGTCCTTCTACCGTTATTTGCTCTGTACTTTATCGGCGGTGAATCGATTCATAATTTTGCGCTGGCGTTGCTTATCGGTCTCGCCAGTGGAGCGTATTCATCAATTTTCATCGCCAGTCCACTTTTGGTCTTGGTTGAACAGCGACAGAGACGCAAAAAGGAACGCGCTCTGGCTTAACAAATCAATTAAAACCAGCCCCACATAGCGGGGCTGTTTTATTTATCCGATTTTATGCTATAATAAACAAGTATTTATACTATATATGAATGATACAATTGTTCGTCATTTGGTGGCTCTCATCGCCACGATTGTCGCCGGGCTCGCGTATTACGCCGGGTATATTTCGGGCGGCTATGGGTGGTGGTGGACGATTTTCTCGGTTCTGATTGTTTACGGCGTTGTGTATTCGATCGTCAATGCCGGCAGTCCTCCGCATAAATAAAGTTTGTAAAAAACTTACTTTAGTATGGAATTTTTTGGGGCGACGATAGATTTATCATTTTGGCAGTGGCTCTACGACCAGCCTCCCACTGAGCAGGCGCTGGTTCTTTTTGCGCTGGGCGGCTGGGTTTTTCTTACCTATTATTTATTACTCGGCATGGCCGAGCTGTGGGCCGAATATCGCACCCATACGAAATATTCAAATCGGTTCGAATGGGTCCTGCTTGCGATCGATGTTCCGCCAATGTTCGTTCAGACGCCAAAGGCGGTCGAGCAGATTTTCGCGCACTTGACCGGCTCCCTCGCCCACATCAGCGTTGGCGATAAGTTTTGGATGGGTAAAATTCAGAAAAGTTTTAGTCTTGAGATTATCAGCATCGAGGGTTATATTCAATTTCTGGTTCGGACTGAAGAGGAGTATCGCGATTTGGTCGAAGCTTCGATCTATGCGCAGTATCCCGAGGCTGAGATCACCGAGGTGGAGGATTACATTATCAATATACCTGATAAGTTTCCAAATGAGGAATATGATGTCGCCGGTATTGAATTTAAGCTGACAAATGATAACGCTTATCCGATTCGTACTTATCAGGAATTTGAATACAGCCTAAGTAAGGAAGCGGTATTCAGCGATCCGATGGCGGCAATCCTTGAAAATTTCACCAGGATCGGACACGGCGAGAATCTTTGGCTTCAGATCATCGTCGAGCCGGTGGGTAGTGAGTGGAAGGAGAAGGGCATCGCGCTGGCGAAAAAGTTACTAAAAGGCGAAGGCGCCGAAAAATATGAAATCGGCGGTATAGGTAGTTACCTGATTAAATTTCTTAATTTTTTTGCAACGGAAATGGGAAACGCCATTCAGTGGAATTTTGAACCCAAGGATCCGAAAGATAAAAAGAAAGAGGAGAAGAAAGGCGAGGGCGTCACGCCCGGGATGAAGAAGACCGTCGAGGCGATCGAGGAAAAAATTTCCAAAGTTGGGTTCAAAAATAAGCTCAGAATACTCTATGCGGCGCGTAAGGAGGTATTCAAGCCAAGTAGCTGCATCAGCGGCGTAGTCGGCGCGATGAATCAATTTCAAATTCAGGATCGGAATGGAATCGTGCCGGTAGCATCCACTTCGGCCCACTATGATCCGAAACACAAGAAGAGCAATCTTCTGAAGACCAGCTTCGTCAAAGCGTTCAAGGCGCGGAAAATGAAATGGAAGAAGTATGGCGGTTATATTATGAATACCGAGGAGATGGCGACCCTGTGGCACTTCCCACTGCCATTTGTGAAGACGCCGCTCCTGCATAAAGCCGGACACAAACGCGCGGAGGCGCCCGCCGGACTTCCCATCGAAGTTTTTGAGAGCCCTCTGAAGCCAAAAATATCGGGACAAACATCACCAGAAGAGACGCCGAAGGCCACGTCCCCGGAGGAGTTGCCGTTCGGTTAATCTAGGAATTCTTTTATAATTTTTTCGACTTCGTCGGAATTTTTTGTTTCCATCAGTTTTATCCGTAATTCTTTCGCACAATTGAAGCCGGCAACATAAGCTTTGAAATGTTTCTTCATGATATCGAAGCTTTTGTGCTCGACAAGCATCTTTTCAAATAGGTAAGTGTGCTCAACAAGAGCCAGGAGTTTGTTTTCGATGGTTGAAGTAAAATCAGGTTTGAAAAACCAAGGATTACCGAATAATCCGCGTCCGACCATAACGCCGTCGGCGCCGGTTTCAGTCGCTTTTTTTATTCCGTCTGCGTAGCTTGTGATGTCGCCGTTTCCCAATATTAGGGTTTCGCTTTTTGCTTCGTCCCTAATTTTTACGGCATCTTTGATATGCTCCCAGCGCGCGGGCACATCGGACATTTCCTTCCTCGTGCGGGCGTGAATGATTATCGCAGCCGGCTCGGTTTCAAGTAGGGCAGGCAGCCATGTCGAAAGTTCGTTTTTATTATAGCCAATTCGGGTTTTTATCGAGACCGGCAATTTGCCGGCGCCACGCATTGTCTCACGGATAATTTCCTGCGCTAATTTTGGATTTTTCATGAGGGCCGCGCCCGCGCCTTGCTTCTCGACATTTCGATCGGGACATCCCATATTGATGTCAATGCCGTCAAAGCCGAGCTCTTGCAGAAGCTGGGCGGTTTTATAAAAGTTCTCCGGCTTTGATCCAAATATTTGAGCGACGATTGGTCGCTCGGATTTATCAAATTTTAAATCAATCAAAATATTATTTTTTCCTTTGGAGGTGAGTCCGTCGGTTGAGACAAATTCCGTCCACATCACATCCGGCTTGCCATATTTCGCGAGCACCAGCCGGAAAGCGGCGTCGGTAACATTGGCCATCGGGGCGATGGTCATAATGGGTTTCTTTCCGCCAGAGGCGGATCCACCTTGGGCGGATAGTTTTTTCCAGAAGCCTTGCATTGGCATATATAAAATTAGGGAAGCCAGCGCGGTTGCGCTGGCGTTGACCCCTTTAGACTAGCTGGTAGACCGGACGGGCTCATCCTGCGGGTCGGGCGGCGTGGCAGGCTTGACTGGTTGTTTCGGCAACGGTTCGCGATTGATCAGCCTTTGCCCGTACTTGAGGAGCTGATTGGTGAGCTTGGGTTCGCTCTCCTTGATCTGCTGGTCGATGTCATAGAGAGCTTTCTTTCGCTCTTCGGGAGTTTTGTGGGCGATCTTGAGCAGAGCCTCGATGCGGCGCGAGGTGCTGTTGTGTTCGTAGAAAGCGCCACTCTTGGACTTCTTCTGCTCGATCATAAGGGCTTCTTGCTTAGTCTGCGAATTGCCACGCAAAGTCATCCACTGAAGGATTTTCCAGAGAGTTTCAGGGACGCGGAGCTTATGGTCGGCCCCTGTCTTGTTGTCTCTGAGCTCGATGGTGGTATAGCTTTCGCAAGCCTTGAAGCTGATCTCGTTGCGGATCACCTTTCCGCATTTGTCATCGTCTTTCAGTTGCTTTTTGACGACGAGAAGGACCGCCGCCTTCAGGCGCATCTTGTCTTCTTCGAGCTTCAGCTTCTTTTCCTCTTTCTGCCTGGTTTCGTTACGCCAGGCCAGGTAGAAGAGGGTGACAAAAACGAGAGAGACAAAAACCGCGAGAACTTGCCAATCAGTCATGGTTTTGACCTCCAAATGGTTGAGCTGTTTGTCTAAAGGGCATACCAAAGCGAAATGCTATGGCGACAGTAAGGTAGCACAAAAACCGCCCTTTGTCAATGTACGGGTTAGGGTTGTCAACAGGAAGTTAATCTGTCACCCCTGGACAGGAAGTTAAAATGTCCTAGTGTGAGTTAATTTAGCTTGTAAGGCGGCAGCCTTCATTTGGAGTCGCCACGGATGGTTAGCTGGCGGCTTAGCTATTGGTCGTTCATTGGCCGGCAATACCCAGGGCTGTTTCTTTAATACCTTAGGTGGCCGGTTCGGCAGGGCATGATAGTTTAAATATTTCCCTCGTAATCGAATTTGAATTGGTCCGCTTCGCCTCTCCTCGACGATAACGATATCCTTTTTACAAACATTGACCGGCTGTGTCGCAATTAGTTGGTACCAGCCGGTGTTATAACTGATCGTAAAGTCACATCGTACGGTTCTCTCTTCCTGGCGGCAAAGGATGGCTGACAAATTATTTGACTCACGTTGAATGAGCGTTCGATGATGGTCGGCTGCTGTTTTTGGTTCAACCGCGAATTTGGCATTGAAGGCGGGAATAAATTTCTTAATCAGGAATTCATTTGCGGATTCAATGTTCGAGATGTTGTTTAGTCGTAGTTCTTTGATTAGTCGATCTTGTAGGGTTTGAAATAGTCGCTCCACTCGACCTTTAGCCTGCGGGCTGTTCGCGTGAATAACTTCGATGCGAAGTTCTTGCATTGCCCTGCCAAACTGAGTTAGGGTGTCGGCGTTCTCTTTGGCCAAAGGATGATTCATCCGGTAGGTGCTGAATTTATCGAGGTATATAGCCAAGGGTTTGCCATTTTTAGTTAGGTATGATTCCCAGAAACCACAGACCGGCGAGAGCCCTTCGTCATAATCAAACGTCGCCTGAACTATCCGACCGGTGGAATCATCAATGGCGGCGAGCAGACAAGCTTCGCCGGTGCCATCCCGATCCTCGAACCAATGTTCGTATGAGCCATCAAACTGGACGAGGTCGCCGTAGGCTGGACGGCGTTCGCGCCAGCTTCGGTGTTGTTCTTTTTTTCGTTTCACTGGTTTTGTCCAAACACCAGAATTAATCAGGATAGCTTGAATGGTTTTTGGATCATGCGTGATGTGGTGAACTTCCGAGAGTTTTTCGGCGGCGAAGGTGGGTGTGAAATCCAAATATTTCTCGCTGACGAGCGCCGCGATCTTGACGCGCTCCGAGTCTGGCAAACGATTTGGGCTGGGCTTGCCGCGATTGCCATGAAGTAACGCCGGCAGGCCGCTCTTTCTAGCTTTGGCTTTCAATCGTTTCAAGTGCCTGGTCGAAAGTCGCAGTTGTAACGCCGCGGTAGCAATTGTTAGTCCGCCACGCAGTAATCGTTGTACAATGTCTCGCCGTTCAAGATCTTTAGTTGTCATACGCAGGAAGTTGTCGTTATCCATAGTAGTGTTGAGTTAATATTTAACTCATCATTCTACCATAGGGGTGACATTTTAACTTCCTTCAGAAGGTGACATTATCACTTCCGTGTGACATGTACGGGTTAGGGTTTGCGTTCGGCGCAAATTACGGTATTTAGAAGCAGGCGGGCGACCGTGATCGGGCCGATGCCACCCGGAGTGGGAGTAATAAAGCCGGCGACGTCCTTCACTTCATCGAAATTTACGTCGCCCATGAGTTTGCCACCTTCATAAACAAAGCCGGTATCAATCACGATCGCTCCGGGCTTAACCATGTTGCCACGAAGGATGTCTTTCTTTCCAACGCCGGTAATTATAATGTCGGCGCCGAGACATTTTTCTTTAATGTTAGTAGTGCGACTGTTGCAGGTAGTAACGCTGGCGCCTTCGTTTACAAGCATAATCGCGAGTGGCTTGCCGACGAGGGCGCCCATGCCGATGAGGGTGATGTTCCTGCCGGCCAAATTTATTTTCAGATCTTCAAGAACGGCGAGAGCGGCAGCCGGCGTCGGCGGCGTTACGAAATTTGTCCGCATCACGAGCCGCCCGAGATTCTCATGAGTCAGGCAGTCGACGTCAATATTTGGATTGATGCCGTTTAAAATATCCGGAGTGTATAAATTTTCCGGAAGCGGTAATTGGATTATTAGGCCGGAGGAACCTTTTTGAATCGCCTTTATTTTTTTTAATAAGGCAACTTTGGATACAGAGGCGGGGAGGGTGTGCAGCCGGAAATCGATGCCGACTCGTTTGGCGGCCTCACCTTTTCGATTTACATAGGTTGCCGACGCGCGATCATCGCCGACTAAAATAACATCGAGGCGGACTTTCTTGCCTTTCTTATTTAGTTTAGCAACTCTGGCTTTCACTCCTGATTCAATTTTTTCGGCGATGGCTTTGCCGTTGACAATATTTGACATGGGGCTATCCTAACATTAATTTGATCTTTGGTAAAGTGTTCTTGGCGTCTTAAATCTAGGTATGCTATAATATTTACAGCTTAATTTTTAAATTAAATTCGTATGTGCGACGATAAAAAGGGCTGTTGTAAAGATGGCGGAATGGGTCATGGCGCTGAAATGAGCCAGGGTCAGGGATGTCACTGGAATCACACCTGTGGGTGTCCACACCATAAGCTGATGCCGATGTTGCTCGTGGCTCTCGGTTTAACCTTTCTGCTCGGCAACCTGGGGCTGGTCTCGAGTAGTTTTGTAGATATGGCGTGGCCGATACTGTTAATTTTAATGGGACTTCAGAAAATGCTTGGTTCGATGTGCAAGTGCTGGGGAAAAATGATGATGAAGGATGGAGAAAAAATGTAATTTGTTAGTCCGAAAAAGCGCTCGCATCCGGCGAGAGCTTTTTTTATTTTGTTTGAAAAGTCGATTGATAAATTTAGATTTTTTTGGGGAACATTAATGATAAAATAATCGATGTGCCGAGCGCCAGTATTATTATGGCAAATGATACCGATGACTCTATATGCAACCCGAATATTCCGGAAAGCATTTTTAATCCAATAAATAACAGGATAACCGCCAAACCCTTCTGTAGGTGATGAAAGCGATGTAAAACATTCTCAATCAGGAAGAATAACGCCCGGAGGCCCATGATTGCGAAAATATTCGAAGTAAATACGATAAACGGGTTTTGTGTAATCGCGAATACAGCCGGGATGGAATCTACCGCGAAGACAATATCCGTACCCTCGATGAGGAGCATTACCAAAAATAACGAAGTGAACATAAATTTGCCGTTTTCAAAGCAAAAAAATTTTCCGTTGTGGTGATTCGCCGTGAAGGGCAAATATCTGTGGGCGAATTTGGCAATTTTGCTGTTATGAAAATCAATATGCTCCTCTTTTTTATCGCGAAGCAGTTTAATGCCGGTATAAAGTAAAATTGCTCCGAAAAAATATAAAATCCAGTAGAACCGCCCAATCAATAGCGCGCCGGCCCCGATAAAAATGCCGCGAAAAACCACCGCTCCCATGATGCCCCAGAATAGAACCCGATGGTGGTAAGCTTCCTCAAGTTTAAAAAAATTGAAGATCAGCATCATCACAAATAAGTTATCAACGGACAGCATTTCCTCCGTTATGTAGGCGCTCAAAAATTCTATAGCTAGAGTTTTGCTTAGAAATATGAAAATCAGACAACCGTACAAAAGCGCGATGGAGACCCAAAATATAGATTGATAAAGAGCTGGCTTGAATTCAACCCGATGGCTTTTCTTATTTAGAAAGCCAAGATCGACAATCAGAAATCCGACAATTAGAAAAATGAACAATATTATGAGGTTGGTTTGAGCATCCATAGGATTTTATTATGTTCCGAGACTAGGATTCGAACCTAGATAATGAGATTCAGAGTCTCATGTCCTGCCATTAGACGATCTCGGAGTGGGTGATTGCGGGACCTCATCCTAGCCTTCTCCTTGAAGGAGAAGGAAGCGTCGTTTCCCCTCTCCTCATAAGGAGAGGCGGGGTGAGGTCTTGCGTTTATTTTTTAATGGTTTCGCCGCCGGCCATTTGATCCAAAGCATCTTTGTCAATCGTCTTCACCAAACTCCATTTCCAGCGATGATTTCCAAAAACCGCCGGGTTGGAAATGTAGTATTTCTTGTTATCGCGGACGAGGTAAATCCGGCCTGAGCCGGGCGCTTTGACGATTGACTTTGGCGATGTAAATACGACTCTGGCCGGGCCGTCGGCCTTTTTTGTTTTGTGGTTAAAATCGTGCAGAGTAGACAGAATAGTATCATATTTATAGCGAAAGTCAATGCCATCCGGAAGCTCGGAATCATTCACCAAAAATTCTCCCTTGGTATCGTCATAGCCGGTGATTGCCATCACATGATACGAAGACCCGCCACGTCGGAAGCGGTGGCGGGGGTTATTTAAATCGTAGCCAAAATGCAGGGTAATGACAGGGCGACCGGCGGCCAGCTCTGCTTTTATTTCTTCCAGGGTCGGGTTATCCTTCAGGGTTGCTTCAAATGACGAATAATCATTGATCAGTCGAACAATCTCCGCTCCGTCAGTGTCTGAATTATAACCGAAAATCCGATCTTCAATTTTAAAAAGAGGTGCCATCGTAGTCTTGGCGAAAGATTTCTTAACTATGACTTTTGGTTGTCTTAGATAGTAGCCTTCGACCGCGACAATGCTCGCCTCTTCGCACGCTCCGCTCCAGGGTGGGACCCAGATTCCATCCGGTATCTCCCAGTAAAAGGGGACCGGTAGAGTTACTTTTGACGGTGACTCGGCAAAGACAAAAGTCGGTATAAATAAAAAAAATAAACTCGAAATTATAATTTTTAACATAAAATATTTAGACGACCACTCCACCGAAATCGGCGGCAAGATTTGAAATATTTACTTCGCCGAGTTCGTTTTTCGGAGAAACAATCGCATAATTCAAACTTAGTTTTTCGGCGAAGGTAGTTTCAAGGCATTGCTCGAGGGTGGATTTATTTTTGGCGGATTCAAGCTTATCTTTGTGGAGCTGGTAAGGCACTGCCAGGGTCAGGACATTGCCATTGATTTCCTTCAGTGTGCACATCGAAAGGATGAAGCCAAGCGAGGGTACTATGTTTGATGCATTTTTAACTAATTCGGACCAGCGGCTTTGAATTTGAGAGAAGGTGGTTTTGATGGTCTTGGCTAATTCCCCGCTTGGGCGGGGTAGGGGTGGGTTCGCCAGAGTTGTAGTTTGACTAACTACGTTGACCAACCCACCCCCGGCCTTGAGGCCGACCCCGCCCGAGCGGGGAATTGATTTGGCGACCAGGGCCACTTGACTGGAAGGCAGGGCTGGACTCGAGGCAATCATCGCCGCCCCCTCCACCGCCAGAAGTTCGAGCGGCAATTGCGGCATCGGAGCGTATTTTATTTCACCGCGGCGCTTCAGCGCGAGATCCATCAGAGTTACAAGTTTGTTTGCCTGAAGCTCCGTCGCTAGAGCGCGCATCTCCTTCATTGTTTCGTCGCTGTATTCTGATTTTATCGCGTTTTTGTCGGCGTTCATTAGTAGTAGCAGCATCGACCGCAGTGTTTCCAAGAGCTCAAAAGCGAACTGATCGAGATTAACTCCTTCCTCGGCCTGTTCGTTGATTGAGACGATCGCGGCGCCGGGATT
>ERZ1292630.4104-Hain-H41-02um-R3-4104-length-12466-cov-5_pt1 | contig 12466 bp, 10 predicted proteins | sample MGYA00564408_ERZ1292630 | MGnify/ENA primary metagenome ERZ1292630 (study PRJEB36523, sample SAMEA6512641) | groundwater metagenome | collected 2019-01-08 | study: AquaDiva: Metagenomics assemblies of 32 groundwater samples | reverse complement strand
ATGCTAGCCCGATAGCCATATCTGTATACCCTGAAAAATCAAAATACAATTGTAGTGAATATGCAATTACACCAATTGCAACCTCGATAACTGACATGCTCAGAATATCCAGGGAACTTTTACTAAATAGTCCTTGCACTAGATTATCTAACGAATCAGCCAAAAGCAGTTTTTTACTTAAGCCAATAATAAATACAAATATACCTAAATAAAAATAATGCCTGAGCATGAAAAACTTACGAATAGATGCAAATTGAGGGATAAGAGTTTTATACTCAACTAGGGGGCCCGCAATTAGGTGCGGAAAAAAAACAACTGAGGTAGCATAAGTAGTAAATGAATTGACTATATGTGACTGTCTATACTGATATACTATAAAAGCAATTTGCTGAAATGTAAAAAAAGAAATCGCTAGTGGCAGACTTTTATTCGATGAAAACCCATAATCTGCAGCACTATTAATTAAGCCGACATAAACAAACTGTTCAATAATAAAGCTAGCATATTTATAGTATATGAGCACCAATAAATTAAGACTGATGGCCGTTATAAATAAAAATCGTTTAAACAATTGAGTTTTTCCAGCAAAAGATTTAGAAAATAAATAGTTTATAGAAATCGATGCGATTATTAAAAATACGTTCTTAGAATTATCATTTCCATAAAAAATCAAAGAAGTTAAAATTAAAAACCAATTAATGACCGACTGTCTTTTTGTTAACCTTAGTATGTAATAAAGCACTAGTACCAGTGGCAGAAATCGAAATAAGAACTCATACGAATTGAAAAGCATTAGTTTTGTTTTTCCGCGATCAGCTTGAGTTGTTCGGCTAGACTTTGCGTAAAATATTGTGCCCCAATTAAATTCATGTGATCGTAATCGTAAGCATCGTTAATTATATCAGGAGTATTTAATTGCTTTGCACCATGTGCGGTTAGCCACTCTTCTTTCAATGAACGGTTTAAAAAATATCTATTATCATTTGATTTTTTAAAAATATTTTTATCAAGGAACGCTATAGCACACTTCTTAAGGTTTTTCTTTATAACTTCATAGTCTTGACGCTGCCGAGGACTGTAACGCTCACTAAGGAAAGGGCTCTCAGGTATATCAATTAGTATCAACTTAATTTTATTTGCATTTATGTGATCACAAAATTCCCGCACCAGGTTATTAATTTTCGGGCTTGTCTGCGCCATCGCTAAGTAGGTTTTCCAACTAGAGGAACTCACATTTTGAATGCTTTTAAATATTTTACTTACAGCACTTGTTTTTAAACTATTGATAAATGACGTCCACTTATCAGTTGTTTTGCCATACTCTTTTAAAATATTTTTGTGCCTGTCATTTTCAATTATTTGTCTCATAAGATTATTGATATGATTAGTCCGTGAGGTCTCAATAGAATCAATATCCGAAATCATTTTCATATGTTCATCAATTTGTGATGCTTTGTTTTTGCCATTGGTAAATTGCCGATAAGATAGCCCATATAGAATATATTTGGAGTTACTAATAATTTTATGGGTTGACTTTATAAAGTGAATCATGGTTTCGAAATAATACCCACCCAGTGTGCAAGTACCTATTTTTTTAGTATCGAGTAATCGAGATAGCTTTAAAAAATCATATGCTGTGTAAGAATGTGAATCTCCAACTACTAGGTAGTCTAATTTATTACCAGAAAGCGTAGAGCAACCTATGGTAGAATTTTCACGTAAGCTATAAAAATAGTAGTCATTTTTAGTTAAATTATAATCAGTAATTATTTGGGGCATATATAAGTATATTAATGTAGTAAACACACATAACAATAATGCAGGAGAACTTATAATTAATAGCTCCTTTTTTTTTATTTTAAATCGAGATAAAATTTCCTTAATCATTATTAATACTAGCTATCATGGATTATTATAAATCATAGCCACTAACACTGGCCCCTTGAGCGCTTCAAATGGGATTACATTACCGCAATAATAACTTTCTAAACGTATACTGCTTTGATCGCTGTTTTTCAAAATTAACCAATTTTCCTTAGAAGCTGGCGTACAACTAATACTTTTATTTTGAGTTGGATCAAGTAAGAGATATGATGATGTATCGTCTTGAATTCTTGCAAGTATTCTTACTCTTGGATCAATCCACTTTTTTGCAAACTCAGGTTCAATTAATAGGTGGGAAAAAAAATTCCTTAGCCTGCTGGGTTTTGGTGTATTATTCACGGCTTGTCGAAGATCCAAAAGATTCTGCCCATTGATACTATTTGACACCTGTGTAACTTTCCAATTGCCATCTAAAACTTTCCATCCATTCTGTGCGCGACTAATCCAACGTATATCAGATTTTAGGTTAGTAAAATGAAATCTCAAAAAGAAATCAATATTTTTATGCTCACGGGCCTGCAATAGAAGTTCAGATGATAAACGCCTTTCTGCGTCCACATCAAGCCCCTGCAAATAATTAGTAAATATCAAAGTGTAGTCTCTTTGTCCTGGGTAGGATTGTTTTAAAAAGGCCCTTTCATTGCCATAGGAAAACTGTGAATTGTTGTAAGCGAGAGAAATATTTATCAGGTTAATAGTTACCAGATATGTAACAATGACTACACCAGACCACTTAAACCTAAGTTTGTAATTCCATAGAAATCCTAAGGCAAAAATTATAATAAGGTGGGCAATTGGTTCATACCAAACTATATCGTGCCTTGATGCGTCTCGGACCACAAAACATAAATTAAACAAAACTAAGCCCAGCAAGACGCTTAAACCTAGCTTAAATCGTAATTTAGTTGAATCTTTTCTATAACTCAGCAGAACCAAAAAATAACTTATTAACACGGGCACTAAAATAGGATGCGATTCTGAAAAAACAGAAATGACCTTATCTAGTGTGGGTGCAATCTGCAGACTTAAACCACTATAAATCTTAGTCATAACAACTGACTGAAAATTGACTAAAGTCAGCTCGATACCTTTTGAAATACTGGAGTACTGCAGCAGTGGAAGTAAAAATGAAGCAACAAAGCCCAAGGCTACCAGAGTACAAAAGTAAAATTTGCTGGACCATGCGACAGGTCTAAAGCAAATAACAAAAAGAAAAGAAAATGAAAAAAATAACAGTAATCCTTGTTTGGTAACGGTGACTTTATCCCGAAAATGTTCAATATAAGTATCCGGAGGAAAACCGTAAAATAACGAGGCTACAATTAAAAAAATAAAAACAAACAGCGCAGCGCCCGAAATGCGCTTATAAAAGTGACTTTCAATCGGCAACTCGGTCTCGTTATAAATAAAATAAATTACTATAGGCAAAATTAAACTTGGTAGCGATTGAATTTTTGTATAATAAGCTAGCCCCAAAAAAAGTCCCAAAAGAAATAACATTAATTTTTTTTTGAATAACAACTGACTTCTTGCAGCTAGTGCAGATGATAAACACGACAAAGAAAGAAACAACCACGCGTAAGTTTCTGTTCTTATAAAAGTGGCCTGTTGAGTTACCCAATAGCCAGAAAAAATAAGCAGTAATGCGAGCATTCTTAAAAAAATTGAAGTTTGACTAATTAGTATGACCGTTAAACATAAGAAAATGCAAATTGCCGTGACAATATAAGGACTTACCGCTCTTAAATATGCTGTTAATTGAGCCACCACCAAAGATGGGTTGTGTGCTACTGACAAATCTGAAAGGCTTAATGAGTCCACAAATCCCAGTTGGTAACCAATAAAATGAATCGGTTTTAAGATCATATACATACCAGTACCCGGATGAGCAAAATGCACATGCAGTCTTTGACTTTGAGTAATTAATAAATCAATGGTTGTGGTTAAATCCATATCCCAGGAAAGGTAATAGGGGTAAGCTAAGTTGGATTCTTTAAGAAAGCTAAATATAACAATTAAACTAAAAAACAATGCTATTACTTCAATAATTCTCTTTTGCAGATGTGTCATAGCTTATTATCCTTAATTGTAATTTTATTTCGGAACATGGCTACTGTTTTTCAATTCGAAAAGATAATTTATTTTATTGTCTTCAGAATCATTAATTAAATACTCAGTTTCTAGAAATTCCTTAAGCAAGGGAGCTTCAATATCATCGTTATAGTATAAAATGTTAAGTGACCCCTGATTCCTTTCGAGTATATCTTTATTTTTAATACGTCCAGGTAGGTATATAATCTTACACCCTGCTAAAAGAGCCTCTAATAAGGCCGCGCTAGCAGAGCTGACAAATATAGAACTTCTCTGCACAGATTCCTGCATTGGTACAACTTCAGGGTACTCCGGTTTGACCTGTATTTTTAAAGATTCAATCGAAGAAAGATCTTTCTTTAAATCATTAAGTACTGCAGGCCATGACGACCTGTCCACCGGATGCGGCCTGAGTAATACTGTCCACTCAGAATTCAGTTGACGCAATAAACGGAGCAAATATTCATATTCTATTTTACCTTTTTGCACACCCGAATGAATCAATACAGTAATGTGCTTATTATTTATTTTTGGTGAATGTCTTATTTCATTGTAAAACCTTTTAAAAACGTCTGGCGCTCGAGTGAAAAACATATCGCTCTGACAGTTTTTCTCAACTTGAATATTTTTAAAAAACTCACCCCAAATGACGTATCTATCAAAATTAGCGTAGGCACTATAACAATCATATTTAAAATGTTCACCATGAGCATAATTCCAGTGTTGTATATGGTAACAATGAAGATATTCAGTTAAAAGTGAGCATGAGGCAGTGCCCTCAAAAAAGGTGACAATGGTTTTTGGTTTACAATATCGAACAACCCACGCATAAGCAGAAAGCCATCTCAAAATATTAACCAGTAATTTTGGATGCAATAAATATTGTGGTTGTTTCAATATTGACCTAAATAAAAAATTAATTTCAAACCACCCCAACTTACTTCCTACGGTCGAACCTGCTGCGCCCGTAAGGATTTTTCTGTTTTTAAAGTCAGATCGCACATAATCTAAATCTCCGTATTCAAAAACAAATACATCGCAGACGTTTGTCGTACTATTTTTAAAACTTTTAAGTAAAAAAAACATAGCTACAAACGGCAGAGCCAGGCTGAATAATATTTTTGAAATGATCTTTTGTGCAGCATTGGTATAGAGTGATTCCTGACATAAAAACTGAGCCAAACTTCGATCGATATTTGATAACTTTTTATAAACACCAAAACGAGTATTCATCTTATCTAAAATTAAACGATTTTTAACCTGATCAGCCTCTAAATGTAATTCTTTTAACCCAATAATACCCAAATAACGTAAAGGATTGTTTTTATATACAAGATATTTAACTAAACTTTCCATAACATACTAGCCTTTGAAAAGTATATAATAACAAAAGCTGTTAGTGCCAACAAGAGCGGCCATGGAAGTATTTTAAATAGCGATCTTTTTATCTTTGTAGCCTTGTAAACATCATAACATAACAAGAAAGAAATCCCAAAACAGCCGACTTGCGCCAGAAACATAGATTTGGCCAGATTAACAGCTAAATCCGCCGAGCGTGAAGATGAATAGCTATAAAAATAAAATGTGGCTGAACCCATAACTACTACTAATGTAATAAATTTACCGACTAATAAATGCACCCCTCTGTTTTTAACCAGAAGTATTGAATCAAAAATCATACTCGCAGCAAAAAACAATTCACCTAGAATTAAATATGGTACAATGTTTACAGCATGTTTTTGTAAAGGGAAAAATAGTTCTAGAATGTATGGACTGATGGAAAATGCTAATAATGCTCCGGCACTTGCGACAATGCATGATATCAAACCCGTACTGTTTACTATCTTGATAAACTCTGAGTCAGAATCAGACTTAAGCGAGTAGATATAGGGATTAACAACAGTGCAGAGTATAAAAGGAATTATGCTCACAGCTAATGCGAATAAAGACGCCGCATGATAAGACCCCAATATTTCATCTGGGCCATTAAGAAAAAGAAAAACCGTACGGTCGAAATTGTGTAAAGCAATATTCAACAACCCAAAGCACATGAGAAGTATTGAGCTTAAAAGCAGATTTTTTAAAGTAACAAAAGAATATTTAAATTTAATACTTACTGGCTTATTATAATTCATTGCCACAGCTGTTATAAAAATAGCCAGAACCGTGCCTGATAATAATCCTTCCACACCCCAGAAATAAGCTCCGGTAATTGCTAATATGAGATCAAGTATGCTTAAACAAGCAAGCCACAGTCCTGCGGCTTTAACCTGATCGAAACCCAATAATAGTGCATTAAAGTACTTGTATGATTTTTCAAAACATATAAATAAAATCATCAACGATAAGGCTATCCAACTGATATCGTCAGTTTTGAAGCCCTCCGGTTTAATCAATAGGACCCAGAGTAACACGAATGCCGTTCCTATGATCGTACCAAATACCGCGAGACCTGACAGCTCCGAGGCTTGAGCTTTATCGTCTTTAATTTTTGGTAACTCACGAGCCAGTCCGTTCATCAGTCCCGCATCAGAATAATTTCCATACTGGCGCAAAATGTTTAGTGCCGCCCAGGCTCCGAACGACCCAGCACCTAGAATACGGGCTAGCAGCAAATCTCGCAATAAGCGTCCCCCCAAAAAAGCGACATAACCCACTCCAAAAGACATTGTTTTACCGGTTATAAATAACTTAAGTCTTTCTTTAGAAATCAACTTCGAAATTGTATGTTTCATTTTTTCCCAAAAGCCTGCTTTTCAAGAAGTCCGAACATAAAAAATAAAATACACATCAGATAGGGAGTATTATACGCACCGGGATTTCGAATTGCTAAATTAATCCCCTGAGCGTGCGCCAGTATTAAAGTTAAAAGAACTGCAAACGCGACAATTAAACTTTTCCTGCGAAAGAAACTATTCAAAATGTAATATATGGCTACAATCAAAACTAAGCCAAACATGATGGCAGCGCCGAGACCATTTTCATACAGCTCGGTTAACAGCATATTATGTAAGTCAGTAAAGCCCTCTGAGTGATGAAATTTAGTTAGCCCATAGCCAACTCCATAAAATGGGTTACCACTTGTGGCGGAAGCCCAATAGACGCCAAAAGCTTCAATACGCCTCTGAATAGCGTAATCCATTTGGGTAAATCTGGTCGTCCATATATAGCCAACATGTGTAAATGAAACCACCAGCATACCGGATATTCCTAATATAACACTGACAACATAAAACCACGGTCTTAAGAACATTGATTTTAAATCTAATTTAAAATGCACAATCACCGTTAGCAAATAGACTGCTGCAGGAACAACGGCTGATCGAGACAGACTCAGGGCAAACATAAATGGCGGAAGCAGCCAAAATATCCAGTTAATAATTTTATTTTTTCTAACTTCAAAGCTAGCTAAGGGCACATATAAAATCAGCATCTGTAATAAACCAGTAATCGATAAAATACTGCCGTAAGATCTGGTATAAAATAGTGAATAGGCCATGCCGGTTACTAATGCAAACATCACGATTGAAAAGCTAAGCAGACAACTGAAGATAACCGACAACGTCAGAGGAATTGATGTTGATTCATCTTCAGCTTTTCTGCCGGCAATAAAAAATATAAACCCGAACGGAATCGTCCACAATATCGCATAAAGACCCCACTGTGGGTTATCACTGAAAACAGCACTGATGATACATAATATTGAATAGGCGAAATAGGCGATCATCAATGGGCTTAAAGCGACATTAATTTTATCTTTCTGCTGTATAAAAAATCTTATCGTGGCTGCAGATAATATTGCTAGAGATATAAAAACCGGCAGCATCAGAAACCATCTAGGCTCCGTAAAAGATTTTTTATCTAAGTTGTGATGCAAAAACATAACAACAGGCGCCTGTGGCATGATCGCCAGATGGTGCTTAACAAGTTCATAGTAGTTATCTCTTTTTATGTAGCTTACATATAAAAATAAGATACTAAAAACGAGAGAAGCTAAAATTCCAATCACTTTTTACTATTAACCATTTGAATCTGAATAAATGCACTTACCAACACTAAACCGATAAAAGCTCCGATAAAAAGACCAAATATTATGTCGCGTAAAGGTAGGCTTGTAGGCTGTATAGCAAATGGTTTGATTGCAATAATTTTCATGGCTACAGTTTCTTTAACCATTTGTTGTTTAACATTAATCAGTTCAGCTTCAATTTGGATACATTTCGCGTTGTCTTCTAATGATTTTTTTTCAAGATTACGACAAAAAATATTGCGGCGGGTTTTCAGATTTTCTAATTGATCCTTATAGAGTTCCTTACTCTGGCCGTAGATATCTTCTAGACTCTTGTTTGAATCATCCACCCATTGACGGAATTTAGCTTCAACGTCATTTTCCGATTCTGCGGAAACTTTCATTATGCTTGATCCCGAATAAGTGATACCAATCTTCAAATGTGAACCGGACTCAGTCAAAAAGATAAATACTTCGGAGTTCACTGAGCTAAATAAAGTGGCCTGAATTTTTTCTTTTTGTGGCAATTCTTTACGCCAATTCAGCGAAAGTGCTCCACCGACAATTGAAAAAATTAATATAATCCACCATCTTTTTGCCAGATTGCGCAAAAGTTTCAAACTTAATACTTGCGTGTCTTGATTTGTCATGAAATGAAACTTAACATACAGACATTAAAAAGCAACTATTGAGTGCTTAATATAGATTCAGCAAAGGGGTGGCATTTGAAAATTCTTTTAATCGGTGCAGGCCAGATCGGAAGCCGCCATTTGCAGGGTTTGGCCTTGCTTAATAATGGCGCAAAAATTGATATTGTTGATCCATCAAAAGAATCATTAGCTACAGCTAAACAACGTTATGAGGATGTCAAAAATGACAGCTCCCCCATTGATCTAAATTTTTACACAAGCCTAACGGACTTGGACAAAAACACAGCCTATGATTTTGCCATTATTGCCACTGATGCACGTATTCGTAAAGGGGTCACAGTAAATTTATTAAGCACACTAGCTATAAAAAAAATTATTTTTGAAAAAGTTCTGTTTCAGAAAAAAACGGATTACCTCGAGATTGACCAGCTTTTAAAAAAACATCAGGTGAAAGCTTGGGTTAACTGTCCTATGCGAGAGTGGCCCGGTTACAAGACTTTAAAAAAACAAATCGCTCAACATGAAAGCAAACCCACTTCATACAAGATGACAGTGACCGGCGGTGACTGGGGTCTGGCTTGCAATTCCATTCATTATGTTGATTTATTTACGCATCTGACCGGCTTAACACCCACTGCTTTTTCAACAGATTTTTTAGAAACTGAAATCCGCGCTTCAAAAAGAGCGGGCTTCTATGAGTTAACCGGAGAGCTGAACGTTATGTTTGCTGATCAAAGCAAAGTAACTCTGTTCTGTGACTTTAATTCGACAAAGCCCGTACAACTGACAATTGAGACCGGACAACAACGTCATATTATTAAAGAAGATTTGAAGTGCTGCTACAGCTCCTATGCCTCTTCAAACTGGAAATTCGAAAAATGGGATCTTGAAATGCCCTACCAGAGTCAACTGACCGGTCTGATCCTGAATGAGCTAACGCAAACCGGCCGCACAGATTTACCAACCTACCAGGAATCCATGAATATCCATTTACCTATGATCGAAAGCTTTACTGAGTTTTTTAAAATTCACCTGAAAACTGATACGAAGGGAGATTTGTCATGTCCAATAACTTAAATAAAGTAACTCTTGTTGGACTTGGCGCCATCGCTCTTGAATATACTAAAGTTCTAAAAAGTCTGAATTCTGAAATCACGGCGATCGGAAGAAGTGAATCCTCATGTGAAAAATTCACCAAAGATACCGATATAAAAAGTTTTGTAGGCGGGGTTTTAAAAAACAAAGAACTGATTTCTGATACAGCAATCGTATCTGCCAGTGTGGAGTCTCTAGCCGAAATCACAATGCAACTGATTGAGTCCGGTGCAAAAAAAATACTGGTGGAAAAACCCGGAGCCTTGAACGCCGAAGATCTGATAAAAATTAAAACTCTAGCCGAAAAAGCCAACTCTCAGGTTTATATTGCGTACAATCGACGCTTTCTGCCCTCAACATTAGAACTCATTAAAAAGGTCAAAGCCGAAGGCGGTGCCCAGACCGGTTTTTTCGAGTTCACCGAGTGGTCACATGTTATTGATAAACTCCCCGATTCACCTGCAAAACAAACAACGTTTCTGTCGAATTCAACTCATATCATTGATCTTGCATTTTTTCTTATGGGCGCACCCAAAGAATATTCAACTTATACAACAGGTGAAAATAAATTTACGTGGAATAAAGGCCCCTCGCAATTTGTCGGCTCAGGTATTACCAAGAATGATGTTTTATTCTGCTATCATGCCAACTGGACTTCTGCCGGACGCTGGGGTGTCGAGGTTCTGACCAAAGAATCCCGTTATATTTTAAGACCGGTAGAAAAACTGTTTCGTCAACCCGTCGGGTCTATTAAGATAGAAGAAATAACTCTTAGTAATACTGAACCAGCTGATCTGAAGCCAGGACTGTATAATCAGGTTTCGCAGTTTTTAAACACGCATGAAAATACTGAGAATTATCTGGTTACACTGAATGAGCAAATCGAAATGTACAAACACTATAATAAAATTAATTTTTCTAATGCCCACGAAAAAAGATAAATCATGGCGCATAAAAATACTGTGAAAGTTCTCATGGAAAACAACACTAACTTTTCCACACCAAGAGTATCCCAGTTGATTAATGAAATACAGATCGTACCTGTGCAAGCGTCTCACATTGAAGATATTGCTCGCCTTCACTTCAAACTTTTATCTTGGTCTTTTAACGGTCAATTTGGCTTAGAACATATGATAGAGATCTACAGGGCTCTGTTCAACAGTCAGTATACTTTCGGTTATGTTTACTATAATAATACTAAATTGGTTGGATTTGTAACCGCAACAACCAACTATGAGGATACAAGGCGCCATGTTGTTGCGGTTTACAAAAAAAAATTATTTCAAACATTAAAAATTTTACTCCGCAATCCTGCATATCTCTTAAGTATCATAGAATCCAAATTAATAGTTCCAATCGTATTTCGCTATTTCGGAGTTAAGTCAGAATGGCTGACATTTGTTACAGACACCTCAAACATTGCTCTAAGCCCATTAGTGGCTCTTCGCATGATTGATGGAGTTCGAGACCATTTCAGAGACTTAGGTATAAAATCATATATGGCTCAAGGGGTTAAAAACAACCCACGAGCAATTCGTATGTATAATAAGTTAAAATGGCGTTTAGCTGCAAGATTGCCAATTCACAATATTTATTTTTACTCCACAGAGAAAACCCATGTCTAATAATATCGATTTATTTACGATTGGTAGCAAATACACAGTGTCGTTAACAGCGACCCCAGAGCTAATGAATCAATACCGTCAACTGTCCGGAGATGAAAATCCAGTTCATCATGATAAAAATTTTGCTATTGCTCGGGGTTTTGAAGGTCCGATAGTCTATGGTAATCTACTTGGTGCGATGGTCTCAAAATTAATTGGCGTGGCTTTGCCCACACCTGAAATCGTAATTCTTCGCCAGTCATTAGATTTTCGAAAGCCTGCGTATGTAGGTCAAGAAATAACACTAGTCGCAGAGGTTACCGCTCTGCATGTTGCAGTACAATCAGTACAATTTATGCTTGCGTTCAATTCAACAACAACAAATTCATTCTGTACTGGACAGTGTTTAATCAAATGTCTGTAATAAATAATTCTATTGCCGATTCTATTTCCGCATTTAAAGAATTACTTCGAATCTCAAAATTACGTTCAATGCAACCGCGAGATTTGCTATTACAAGCCTCACGCTTCTCTAAAATCGAAAGTCTCTTTATCGAACAACTCACTGCTGGAAAAACTGTTAGTATTTCAGTGCTGGCAACATTATCCACACAACATTTTTTATCAGTTTTTAAACTATTTTTATATGCCGAAGGATTAGTTCCTAAAATAAACGCCAGTGAATTCGATGGAATTATGTCTGAAGGTCTGGATCCAGAATCAAAAATATGGGAACATCCGCCAGAGGTTCTGTTAATTCTTCCTGCACTTGATGATATTAAAGTATGGCCACGGATGTTTGCAACCACAGAAGAGATTGAGACCTGGATAAAGGAACAAGCAGAACCTTACAAAAATATCTGGCGTATTGCTCGACAGCGCCACCCGATGGTTAAAATTTACCAGGGACTATTTGTTCCACCTATAGAGCGACAGTTGGGTAATTTAGAAAAAGCTTACGCTTTTTCTAAAACGAATTGTCTAGAAAAGTTAAATAAGCACTTACTTTGCGAAGGCTCGGCTTCCATTACGCTTATTGATTTGGAAGCAATCAGTTCATTAATTGGAAGTAAAAATTGGTTTGATGAAACGGCTTATTTTCTTAGTAAGCAGCCATTTGCAATACGCGAAAT
>ERZ1292630.4102-Hain-H41-02um-R3-4102-length-12467-cov-7_pt1 | contig 12467 bp, 4 predicted proteins | sample MGYA00564408_ERZ1292630 | MGnify/ENA primary metagenome ERZ1292630 (study PRJEB36523, sample SAMEA6512641) | groundwater metagenome | collected 2019-01-08 | study: AquaDiva: Metagenomics assemblies of 32 groundwater samples | reverse complement strand
GAGTCGGGCGCGCCCGTCGCGATCAAAGTGATCCGGCTGGCGGACGCGGCGGCGGCGCGCGACATGGAGCGCGAGGTGTCGGTCTTTGCGTCGCTGTCGCACATCAACGTCGCGAACTACGTGAGCGTGGCGGCGCAGGGCGCGTTCCTGTGCATCGTGATGGAGTACGTGTCCGGGGGCTCGCTGTCGAAGCTGGTGGCGACGTTCGGGCCGCTGACGGAGCGGTGCGCGCGGCGCTACATCGGCGACGTCGTGCAGGGCCTGGCGTACCTGCACGAGCACGGGGTCGCGCACTGCGACATCAAGACGCAGAACCTGCAGCTGGGGTGCGACCACTCGTGCAAGCTGCTGGACTTCGGGTCCGCGGTCGTGGCAGACGCGGACGGGACGTTCGCGGAGGCGGGCGCGGGGCCGGACGGGCAGCCGATCTTCCGCGGGACGCCGGCGTACGCGGCGCCGGAGATGGCGCTGGGGCACGTGTCGGGCGCGGTTGACGTGTGGAGCCTCGGCGTGTCGGTCTTCGAGGTGCTGACGGGGCGGCTGCCGTGGGCGCTGCCGATCGGCAACGAGATGATGTTCATGCGCGACCTGGTGCGCGGGACGCGGATCCCAGAGCTGCTTCCGCCCGGCTTCTCCGACCAGGCGCGCGATTTCGTCCGCCGCTGCCTTGATCGTGACCCGCTGCGCCGAGTCACCGTTGCGGAACTGGCCTGTCACCCCTGGCTTGGTACCAGAAAGACGGTTTAGGAATTTCGCCACATTTATTATCTCTCTCTCTCGCTCTCTCTCTCTCACTTTCTTTCGGTTTTTCTCTTCATTTTTCCCCGCGCGTTCCATCACACTCACTCCTACGTTCGCAATTTTTCGACGCGTATCGCCGTTCGGTCGTTGGTGTGCTTTGGTGACTCGACACCTCACCTCACATCGATGAAATAATGTCCCACTCCCCAGTCGATTGCCGTCAAAGGACGACCCTTCCCGCTCATCTTTTCTTGTCGCGTCGAATCCTCTATCGGCTGGTTTCGCGCCGATCGCCTTCCTCCCCCCAACCTCCCTCCCCCTCCGGCCGTTGGCACACGGCCTTCTACAAGCAAAGGAAAGAAAGAGGGACGGCGTTTCATTTTGCTTTGCTCTCGGGCAACACACACCGCCGCTTCGACTACGACGACGACTCCGCGAGGTCGCTCGGAAAATCATCGTTTATAAACCGGTCCGTGCATTTTTTTTCCCCCTCCATTCCCCCCGCAGTGCGGCTACACGCGAAGAGGGTGTGCGAAGCAGCGACAACGGACCTGCTAGCGCGATGGACATGGAAACAATTCAAGTGCGAGAAACACCCGCAAAGCACGAAGAGGGTGTGCTGCGCAGACACAACACCCCCTCGTTGCAATCCATTTTTCGGGCGATGGAAATGGAATCAGTTTCAACGTGCGAGACACCCATTGCATTCTGTTGCAAAAGCTGCTGGGGGTGGGGGAGCTCTTTGTTTTTGGGCACAAAAAAGCTCTTTGTTTTTGATTCTCTTCTCGTCACACTTATCATCTTGGTGACCCCTCTCCCCCCCCTCCCTCCCCTTTTTATGGTCATCGAGACGAGGGGGGTCACCAAGATGATACCGGCTGCGACGACGACGCCGACGCCTTCGACGATGACGCCTTCGACGACGGCGCCTTCGACGACGGCGCCTTCACTTGCATCGCCGGCCAGCGGCCAAGTGGAAGCTGCGCCGCGGACACCCCACGAGCGACGACGACCACCACGGGAACGACAACGGCCGAACGGGGAGGGTCAGTCACAACATGACGAAGACGATCCCGCACAAACCAGCGTCGCCCTTGGGGGGTCATCATCATCGTATCCTTCTGTCCTTGCGGCGGTTCACGACCGTTTGGAGCGACGCTCTTACAGGTACATCACCTTCGTGACAGTGGTCATTGGCGGTCTCGCGACCTCTGCTGTCGCGTTGCTGCTGCTCGAGACAAACCGCGTCCTCACCGAACCAACCACCACCACCAGTCCAAGGGAAGCGTCGTCGTCGTCGGTGTTGTATTATCTTGTGACGGACGCGACGTGGATGATTGAGTGTATTGTCGGTACTGTCGCTTTCGCCATGAGCATGGCGCTGATCATCAACATCTATCGACCGGTTTTCTGTCAGCCCTGGGACAGCGGCGGCAGCGGGGGGAGGGTCGTTCTTCCTGTGTGGGACGCGGTCGCCGGTCGTCGCCTATTCTTCGTGGGTATCGTGAGATGCGCCTCCATGGCCATACTCGCGTCGCCCCCTTTTCAGCGCTACGACGCGTTGCTCTTAGCCACGACCTTCGCCATCCACTTCGAACTGTCACTGATGGAGAGAGTCGTGGTATTTCTCGTCGGCCTTTCACTGATCGTCACCATGTTCATTCTGAGTGGGCTCGACGTTTATGGTGGGCCGTCTCGAGTGGCACCACAGACGCCCTTCTTCAACTGGTGCATGCCACTTGTCACGGCGATGGGTTGCTTCTCGCTGTTGGAAGTGGGCATGATCCTTCTCCGCGACGGCTATCGCTGGCAGCGTCGATACGAGCAACACTATCGTCGTCTCTTCGTGCTGGTATTGACCTTGGGAACGGGAGGGGGAAGTGGACCGTCGCGTCAACAGCGTTTGCAACGGCGGTTGTTGAAGGACGGGCCCGAGCTTTGTGTGCTGGCGGAGGGGCACGAAAAGTTGTCGTTGATGGTGACGAAGGTTGCTTCGTTCGTCCCGAGCACGATTTCCACGCGACTACGAGCCGCCGCCGCGTGGCGATCGTCACAATCATCGCGTGGCCGCCGGGTCACCGAAGACCGTGACGACGACGACGATTCGCCCGGTTCCTCGCCGCCAGGCGCCTCGCCACCGACACTCAGAACGCTGCCGCCGGCCAACACCCGGACACGAAAAGGTCTGGCCGCAGCAGCATCCTCCCTGGTGTCCTCCGTTTTGTCAAGGCAGCTGCCGCATGGAGCGGCGGCGACGACGACCACCGCGACCGTGGGTGACACCAAGGTCACCCGTCGTTGGGCGACCCTCGTGCGCGTGAAAATTGCCATCGCCGATTATCGCGATGTCGATGCTTGCTCCGCGACGATGACTGCCTTGTCCGGGATCATCGCAGCCGATGCCGCCCAGTACGATGGATCGGTGGACCTGCTGAGTCCGTTCGAAGTCACCGTGACGTTCAACACGCGAATCGCGTGTCCTCGGTATCATGCGAAGATGGCCGTGATGTTCGCGGTCGCGGTGGCCAGCAAGCTGGAGGCCACTCTGCGCTTAACGATGCACGCGGGCGATGACAGTGGCGAATCCGATTCGCTTGGTGCCGCGTCCTTGTCGTCGTCGACCTCCGATCCGACACAGGCGGCGTCGTCGGTCTCGAGCATCGCCACCAGCAGCAACACCGCCGCGTTCCGATCGCGCTCGCAACGAGGCCGTGGGGCCGGTGGTCGCGTGGCTCTACGGTCCAGGACCGACTGGACTGCACCGATTTGTATCGCGATCGACACGTCCGCGATGTTGTTCGGCGAGGTGGGCCACAGACTCTTCGTTAAGAGCCCTTTCGCCGTTGGCTCTGCCTTCGCGGTCTCCTCGGCGTTGATTCAGCTGGGCCGGAAGCTGAGCTGTACGATCCTCACCACGGAACGCACGGTCGCGGCGCTGCGTGGAGACGCGGCGGCAGCGTTGCGGCACTTGGCGCTCTGTCCCATTGACTACATCTCGCTGGACTTGACCGGCGGCACTTCTGGCGAGAGAGACGTTAGCGGCGCCACGGGGTCAAAAACGTCGTCCACCACCGCATCGAAAGGCGATGCCACCGCCCCACATGTCTCGCGTTCTTCGACGATTGTCACTCCCCCGGCTACCTCGACCATGGTGTACGAGGTCCGGCGCGATGCCTTGCCCCTGCTCCTTCCAATGCTCGTCGCCACGGGCATCCACCGCATGGCGTCCGGTAGCCACGGCGAGGCCGCGACCTCGTTCAACGACGCGATGAAGCTGGTGACTCCCTCACTGGTCGGCGGCAGTGGGGGAAGCGGCAGTGTTTCCTCCGCGCCTATGGCTTCGCTTTTTTCGGCTCGTGCCTCCCGGCGATCGCAACTCGTCGCCAGGGCGATGCGACGGCACATTCAACGGCTTGGCCGGATCGCACGCGTCTTGGCCACGATCACGAATAACCGCAGCCTCCGACGGCAGCAGAAGCGGTTATTGCAGCGTCAACGCGGCAACCACCTGGCGAACCAGGAGGTCGAGGATGGTGACGACGACAGCGACAGTGACGATGCGGCAAGTCAAAACAGGCTTTCCTCGGATGGCACGAGAACGGCGGCGCGAAAGTACGTGCGCCGTTACTTGGGCTGGGGAGGGGACTTCGCTCAGCATCCAAATGGGAAGCCGCCACTTCGACGGCAATGCGTAGAGGAGACAGCTGCGCGCTTGGGAGGGGGTGTCAGCATGAAGAACGCGTCGTCGTCGTCGTCGTCGTCGCCCGCCCCTCCAGCCCTCCTCCTGGCGACTCGCCCTTCCATGCGTCAGTCATCGTCGGTCATGGGGAGCATCGGCGGTGGTGGTGGTGCGGCGGCGGCGCCCCACACGTTCGGGGAGGAGAGAGAGGAGCAGTTGTATGGTTCCACGACGACGTTGCCGGGCTCACCGGAAAACGATGGTACAACGGCGATGGGAAGTCCGCGTGGAGGAGCAGGAGGAGGGGGGGGAGGGGCCGGCGCGCCACCCCACACCGATGGTCGGATGATTCGGCGCGTCATTTCGGCGGTCGTGTCGCACGTGGTTCCTCCAACAGAGGCCGCGGGGCCCCCTGCTCCCCCTTTGCCTTCATCATCATCCAAAGGCCACGCTTCAAGATCATTGGCAGTCGACAAGATGCCAGCGTTTCTTCAACCTTGCGACATGCCGTCGTCCCGCCAAGACGGAGGTGACGAAGCAGAGGATCTCCATGACGGCGACTCCGTTATGGTGCCAGAGGAGGACGGTCTCTTTGGCATGTTCGTACCGCCCGAGCCACCTGATGATGTCGATCGCATTACCGAAGTCGGAGGCGTTGATGGAGCGCAAGAACAGACGGCAGCGCGGCGGCTGTTGCCGCCGCAGGCAGGGTCGCAAGAAATTCCAGTCCCCAGAGTCTGCGCCGCCGACCCCCCGCGTGAAATTGTAGATGAAAACGGCGACATGTACCTGCGGAGCCGCAAGGTGATTGGGGAGGGCGCGTTCGGGCGCGTGTACCTGGGCGTCGCGCGAGAGTCGGGCGCGCCCGTCGCGATCAAAGTGATCCGGCTTGCGGACGCGGCGGCGGCGCGCGACATGGAGCGCGAGGTGTCGGTCTTTGCGTCGCTGTCGCACATCAACGTCGCGAACTACGTGAGCGTGGCGGCGCAGGGCGCGTTCCTGTGCATCGTGATGGAGTACGTGTCCGGGGGCTCGCTGTCGAAGCTGGTGGCGACGTTCGGGCCGCTGACGGAGCGGTGCGCGCGGCGCTACATCGGCGACGTCGTGCAGGGCCTGGCGTACCTGCACGAGCACGGGGTCGCGCACTGCGACATCAAGACGCAGAACCTGCAGCTGGGGTGCGACCACTCGTGCAAGCTGCTGGACTTCGGGTCCGCGGTCGTGGCAGACGCGGACGGGACGTTCGCGGAGGCGGGCGCGGGGCCGGACGGGCAGCCGATCTTCCGCGGGACGCCGGCGTACGCGGCGCCGGAGATGGCGCTGGGGCACGTGTCGGGCGCGGTTGACGTGTGGAGCCTCGGCGTGTCGGTCTTCGAGGTGCTGACGGGGCGGCTGCCGTGGGCGCTGCCGATCGGCAACGAGATGATGTTCATGCGCGACCTGGTGCGCGGGACGCGGATCCCAGAGCTGCTGCCGCCCGGCTTCTCCGACCAGGCTCGCGATTTCGTCCGCCGCTGCCTGGATCGCGACCCGCTGCGGCGTTCGTCGACGGCTGAGCTGGCTTGTCACCCCTGGCTACGAACAAAGGTCCAGTGATGTCACTGGACACCAGCGACAGCATCTTCCACTATCTCTACGAGTGCGGGGCCTCTCGTTGCCTTCCTTCCCACTGCAGAAGTCGCGTCGCGTCGTACACAGTGCGCCCGTACACAGTGCGCCAATGTAACCGACTGTATGCCTTCCGGTCCACGGACGACGTCAGTTCCCAAATTAATTGAGGACTGATGTTTTTTGAGCGGAACGTAGGCACACGACAGGATTCGGTGTCGTCGGAAGCGCTCATAAATTTCTCATCCAAGGGCGATTTTTTTCTCAGTGACAAAAATGACATTAGCCCTGTGTTCAAAATGAGGCGCATCGGCGCATTCTCTCTCTCTCTCTCTCTCTCTTTCGTGGAGCAAAAAGTTCAGTTCAACCCCGCCCCCTCCCCCCGCGGCGATCGTTGATGGCCTTTGGGCTTTTATCGTGCGATGCACCCCAATTTTCTCCGCGGTACCTTGTATCCACATCTGCCTTGTTGTCATTTTCAGAATTGGAATATGCGTAGGTGTCCCGATCGATCGCTGCCCCCCGGAAAAGAAAACCAACAATTAGTTGAGTTCCGTTTTCTCTCTGTTAGCGACATCAACAATTGTCGTCGTATCGTATGATGTTGCGAAATGGCAAGCATTTCGCGATGGTATTGTGCCCTGGCAGAGGGACGGCGTGCGGCCGTCACGCGCTGGCCACCACGGCGCCGGTCCTTGGCGTCCGTGTGGCCCATGAGGTCCGACGGCACTTCGCGGCTACCACCGCGATGAACTACCCCCCTGGCGCCGATTATGCCGGAGTGACGCTCACGCCGCCGCTGATCGCCGACGACGTCGCGGCCGTCGCCGCTGCGGCGCCCCCTTTGGACGTGTATCAATCGATGTGTTTGACCGTTAGCGTCTTCTCGGCGATCGTCACCTATGCGATTATGTTCGACTGGATCTACCAGGGGCATTTGGACCTCTGGGCAGGTGACTACGGCGCCGATGACGACGACGACGACGATGACGACGACTGATCTGACGCTTTCCTCCCTCGACGTCGGCGGTTCCCGTCGGAGGGCGAAAGGCGAGGGGAAAGTTCTCTTTTTTTTGTTCCAAAGGAATCATGATGAGTACCTGAAAATATACATTGTGAATTTTTCAAATCAGGGAGCGGCACTATCTTTGTTGTTGTTGTTGTTGACTCTGGTGTTGTGGGGTGCTTTCCCGTCACCAACAGGCAAGTCGCCACATCGCAGAGTAATCGCGTTCTCTCTGCTATCCACCACCTTTCCGCGTCAGAAGGGAAACCGAGGGGGCATTCATTCATGGCCAGCGGCGGTCCTCGGAGTAGCCGGGAGGCGTTGTCGAGAAGGGATTACGAGGAGGTGCGCTTCGTTGGAGTGGCGCGTTTGTCGGCCGTACTCATCGTGTTGCAGCTAATGGATCTCATCCATCTGCCACCGCCGCCTCCGTTTGAATGTCATTCCGCGCAGCGATGCGGCATCAGATCGACATCGTCACGATCGTCGTCGCGTCCGCCCGGCATGGTAGGCGCGTTGGTTGCCGCCTCCGCGATGCGGCATGATCGGGGGAGCAATCAGTCTGTCACAGGGAGCCACTCCTACTCCATCATGTCCTTTTCGTTGACAGCATCGACCACATCGAGTGGGAACACATCGGCATCGGAGTCTTTTTTTACTCACTCGAATGTTGCGTCTGCGACTCGCTCGACGTCTGCGGCCGGCACTACGTCACGTTCTCAGTCAGTGGATGCCACGTCCTCCGCGTCGCCATCCTGGTCCACCACGGGAGCTTCTGACACCGCGTCGAGATTGTCCACGACGGTGCGGCTCTCCGCGTCCTGGACGATCCCTTCCCCGACGATGCCGCCGACGTCACGGTCCGCCACATTTCCTGCGACGTTGAGCGGTTCCGCGTCTCCCTTCTCTCAATCTAAGGCGTCTCTGACGCCGTCCTCGTCAAGACCGAGCACCACGTTCGCAACCGACACAGCCTCGACCTCCGAGAGTACGTCGGGGGCGACACTCACCGACTCGGACCTAACTCAGTCTTGGCATCCGAGTTCGTCGCGAACGAAAGCGACCCAAACCTTGGCGCTCAGCAGCACCTGGACCATACCCTCTCCCACGATGCCGAAAAGCGTGTCCTGGTCGCTGCCGACACGGACGCTGTCTCGTGCTTCGGTCTCATTTCCAAGCGACTCCCTCCCCTCGCCGACGGTGTGGTCCGACTCGATCGCCATGCTGACGGCAACCATCACGAGGCCTGCGTCGCCGTCAAGCACGATTTCCGACGCCAGTGGCTCATTGACGTTTCCGTCGGCGTCTCTCCGCGATACCTTGTCGCGGACACACTCAGCCACTCGGCGAGAACCGAAGCGCCAGCCGCTGCCACCAGGCGTCGTTCCGCTGCCTCCATCGCCCACGTCGACGGACGTTGTGCCGTCCTCGGTGGAGCCCGCGACGCCGTCCCCAACGAGCACAACGGGGCCGGTTCCGACGATGGCGACGACGACTCGTCCACCTGCGCCGCGCCGCAACAAAACCCGTACCCAGAATGTCTCACGCACCACCTCACGTTCACTGTTGGTAACACGCACGCGGCCGTCCCTGTCGTTGCGTGTAAGCATGAGCCGAGCCGTCTCGCTGACCCGGCGGAGCGCGACCCAGTCAAGGACGCAGCAGTTGCCGACATTCGCGATCACCACGGCGATCTTGACCGATGCCATCCCGAGCGACGTGATTCGCAACGTGCTCCTCGCGACTCATTCCGGGCAGTTACCAGCACGGAGTAACAGTAATGGTTTTGGAGGGCAAGACATCATCTTTCCAAATGTGGATACGTTCACGTTCCTTTCGTCGAGGTCACTTTGGGAGTTGGGCGAGAGCTACGTCTCCCTCGTGACGCTCGGCGATGCTGCCGAGGCATCCATCGAGCCGCAATGGCAAGAAGAAGGGGTGGCAAGCCCAGGAGCAAGTGTGCCCTTACCAGCGGCCCCCACCACCACCACGCTTAACAGCACCGGCATTGCACCGGTCAATATCGCCGCCTTCGCGTATCGACAGCTGTTGCAAACTGATGGAGGAGGAGGAACGACGACGACTGTGACTACCACTTCGACGGCGACGAGCTCTCCGTCGGCAGGGTCGTCTGCGGATCCATGCGGCCGCATACGGTTGACGCGGCCGCCATGGGTGCCGCAGCCGGTCGCCAATGGGCTGCTGGCGAGCGGTGCCGCAGTTTCGGTTGTGCGAAGGGGAAAATCGACCACCGACACAATCGCGACGACGGCGACGACGCTTGCGACGGCCAGCACGAGCGTTCTCCAGGGAGCCGAGCCGACGACGTCTGCGGCTCCTGCTGGCACGACCGTTGCGGGACTGTCGGAGAGAGGCCTCCTGCCGTCCGATGGGATCCTTTGGCTGCGGCTTTCGCTTCCGCCTCTCGCAGGTGTGGCGATCTCACGATGGGGCGCCTCGTCGCAGCGCGCTTACGTTCCGCTAGAGGAGGAACAACTGTTAATCGATCTTCCCGCGTCATGCCTCCCTCGCCGCCGCCGCGGAGGAGGAGTGGCACCGAAAGGGAACGACGCTGCCTCCGGCTACGACGATGCGGTCCGGCTGCCGCTGCTGATTGTCGGAAGCGCGCAGTCGACGTCGGCACTGCCCACCGCCGCCTTCGTCGGCTCGTTCGCCCAGCGGCATGGGGTCATCACCGTGTCCAGTGGAGGTGGGCGAGGGGCGCCGACGACGACGACGACGACGGCGACGCTCGAGGCGGAGCAGCGATCCACTCGCGTCATGGCTGGCTTTCAAGCGGCGGCAACGGTTTCGGGAAGCGTGCTGTGGGCCGGGGTGTTGGGGACGACTGCGAAGTCGCCGTACGTGTTCGCCTTGGCAAGTCCGTTGAGCGTGAGCTTCGTAGCGCAGCAGCTGTCATTCTGCTCACCGTTGTTTTCGCCGGGGGGGTCGACCTCCGCCAACGACGCCAACCCTCTTTGGCGCCAGTATGTGTACGGCGACAGCGAGCCGCTCCTCCACTTCGCAACCCCAGTCGATCCGCAAGAGTCTGGGCCACCATCGTGGCTGCCTTGGTTTCGCAACCCCTTGGGGCTCGCGCTGCCCTCGGCGGCGGTCCGTACCTCCACCAACACCAACGTGTTGCGCTACGACGCCGGTCTCGTGGTGGGCAACTCGGTGATGGTCGTGGCGGCGCTGCTCCTCCACGTGCTCATTCTCGAGTTGCTGCTGTGTGTTGTGCCGAGGCAAGAAATGGATGCGCAACAGCTGAGGGAAGGTCGGGGAGGTAACACCTTTCTTCCTGGGGGTAAGCCTACGAACGTCGTGTCCTCCACCTTCGCGTTGTCAGCGTCAAAGGGCAACGGCAAAGGGGAAGGCCAGCAGCCGGAGCAGCAGGGCAATTTTCAGGGCGCAGTAGGGCCCTTCCTGATCGACGATGGCGACGACGAGGACGTCATGAGTCTTGGCGGTGGTGCCGCCGTCGTGGAGGGGATGGTCGACGCGGCTGGAAAGGGGATAAGGGGTGATGCGGGCAGCGGACGAGATGTCGCCAGTGTGAAGACCCCTACTGCTACGGCTCCGCAATCTGCTGCTTCGGAGAAAAGCAGCAGCATTCCGAAAGGGGCCGGTGGTAGTTCCGGAGCCGCTCCAGTGGGTCGTTCCTTTTCGACGGTGGATGCGCCATCAAGGACCTTCGCGGGCACGTTGAAGGGACTGTTCACGACAGACGGGCGGACCCGTCGAGCGCGGATGTACCGTCGGGGCCGCTTTCCGCTGCTCCCGTTTGTCGTCATGTGGTGGCTCTATGTGCCGACGGTTGGGAGCGCCGTGCGGCTCGTCGCGGGCCGCCAGCCACCTTTGGGCGGGGGATCCGGTCCGGCTGCCCTCGGCGTACTTATCGCGTTGGCTTGGACTTGCTTGTTGGTGGCGACGTTCTACTGGGCGGTTGTGCGCGGCGTCGTGTGGCGCGGAAAGGCGTTCATGTTTCCTCGATTCGCAAAGCTCGTGACGATGTCGTCCACAGTCTCGTCGTCGTCGTCTAAATCAAAGCCTAAGGGCGCCGCCCAGCATGCAGCAACTTCCTCGGTCGCCTTCGCAACCGCAGGGTCGAAGACAGGGACAGGAACGGGAGGGTCCTTCGCGGCGCAAACCGTGGGATCCGTCGCGCCAACAACCGTCGTGCCGGACTTAGACGTGGAGAGGCACCACCGATGGCTGCAACTCTGGACCGCGTTCCGGGGTCGCGAACGGTGGCACGAAACGAGCGACTCCGAAGTGAGCAGTGTGGGTTTCTTATCCTGCTGGGGCTGGTGGTTTGGCGCGATGGACGATCGCTGCTTGTGGTTCGGTGCCGTCGAGTTGGTCTTCGCGATGGCCGTCGGCTGCGTGGACGGACTGAGCCGTCTGGATCCATTGGCGTGTCAAACGTTTGCGGTCGCCTTGCTCGTTGTGTGTGGTTTGTGGCTGCTGGCACTCGCTGCCTTGCGACCTTATCGAGCCTTCGTGCCGCGGGTGGTGTTCACAGGTTGCGCGGCCCTCGACTCGTTGACGGTGCTGCTTGTATTCTTAGATTTGCAGACTCGAGACAAGGCTCGCTCGCCTTCCCTCTCCGCGACAAGCTTGACGATACGGGCCACGAACGCGACGTCGACGGTCGTCGCCACATTCGGCCTTTTCCCGGGGACATCGTCCGACCCTACGTCGTCGTCGTCGTCGTCGTTTGTTTCCACATTCATTTCGGAAACACTCATGTCGCTGTTGCAAACGTCGCTCTTGTTGGCGGTCGGTATGATGACGCCTCCGGCTGCCCCCGCCGCCGTGGCGACGACGACATCGGTGGCGGCCCTGTCGCCTGCCGGGCAGGGTGCGTCACAGGGCTGGTGGTTCACCAATCCCGCCACCGTGGCCGCCCTTGGAGGCGATTCTAGTCTCGCGAATGGCATCAACGCCGCCGCCTCGGGATCCTCTTCGACATCCTCATCTAGACGGCCTCTGTTGCTCGTGCCCTCCTACGTGGGACTCGCGCTCCTCACCCTTTGGGGGCTCGTGGATGCGACCCTTTGGTTGCTGATGACGTTGCGGGCAGTCGCGAGGCGCGCCTCTCCGAGTGGAATGATCATGTCGGTAACGACCAGGCTGGACCGCCTCGGCCTTCGCCGCTCCGACGACGTGGAGGCGAAAAAGGGGGGCGGCAAGGGTCATCAGCCACCCCCCTCCTCCTCCTCTCCCTCGTCTGGCGGGCGACTCGACGAACCGCTGCTGCAATTGAGCGGAGGTGACGACGACGATTGTTTTTTCTTGCGTCCGAATCCGTCGCCGCAGTTGTCCCCAGGACGGCGGGGACTGGCACTATTCGGCGTCACGGTCGGACCGGTCGCCCCGTGGCACCGCAGCCACCACAACGATGGTTCGCCAGCTGCCGTTGCCGTGATT
>ERZ1292630.1205-Hain-H41-02um-R3-1205-length-25739-cov-6_pt2 | contig 12467 bp, 11 predicted proteins | sample MGYA00564408_ERZ1292630 | MGnify/ENA primary metagenome ERZ1292630 (study PRJEB36523, sample SAMEA6512641) | groundwater metagenome | collected 2019-01-08 | study: AquaDiva: Metagenomics assemblies of 32 groundwater samples | reverse complement strand
ATCCCAGATATGCCAGGCATTTTTGTAAATGTTGGGGAACCGGATAATGTACTGCGCAATCTATATTGTTTGCCCTTAAGTGCTCTATAAGTCCGTCCCTCTCTTGTACCCTGATTACGTATAGATGGAAAACATGCTTGTTGAATTTTTTTGTCTTTGGTGTTACTAAATTAAGCCCTTTCATTCTCTCAGTATAATACGCAGCCTTTTCCCTTCTCTTTTCACACCAAAGGTCTATATGCCTGAGCTTTTTAATAAGGACGGAGGCCTGTATGGTATCCAGCCTGCCATTTATGCCTAAGACAGGGTAATAATTCTTTGGGTTTCCACCATGAATCCTCAGCATATGAATCAATTCTTCAAGTTCATCACTGTTGCACGTCACCATCCCGCCATCCCCCAAGCCGCCAAGATTCTTACTTGGGAAAAAAGAAAAACATCCCAAATCTCCCATTGAACCTGATTTTCTATCTTTGTATTCAGCGCCGATAGATTGTGCTGAATCCTCTATGACCCTGATATCATGTTTCTTCGCTATTTCCAGTATCGGGTCCATGTCCGCACATTGTCCGTATAAATGAATGGGAATAATGGCTTTTGTTCTTTTGTTTATACATTTTTCTATCAAATCCGGTCTTATGTTGAATGACTCCGGTTCAATATCCACAAAAACAGGTTTTGCGCCTGTATTACAAATAGACCCTGCTGTTGCAAAAAACGTAAAGGGTGATGTAATAACCTCATCACCATCCCCAATTCCCAATGATTTGAGCGCCAGAAGCAGTGCATCGGTTCCCGAAGAGACGCCAATCGCATGTTTCGTGTTACAGTATGATGCAAAAAGATTTTCAAACTCTTTAACCTGAGGGCCTAAAATGAATGCCTGACTTTCAAGGACATCCCGAATGGCAGAGTCTATCTCTTCCTTTATACTATGATATTGACGCTTTAAATCAATTAAGGGAACTCTTATTTTTGTTTTCTCGCTAACGGCAGAACTCATATTATCCTTATTAAATAGCAACTACTCAAATGTAAATTTGATGACCTTTGAGTAGACTTTTCAATATTAGGGCGGGCGGCTCCCGCCCTTTTTTATGGTTTTAATTTCTCCTTCTTCTTGCCCGTCTTTTTAAGATGTATTTCTTCCTGTTAAGCCTGTGTTTCTTTTTCCCTTCAAACCCGTTTGCCATAAAAACCTTTCCTGAAAATTTAATAGATAAAATATAACAATTACTTATTTGAATGTGCCACTACGTTATGGTAATATTTTTAATTAGAGAGGCTTGCAGGACTCTTTTTCTCCTTTACCCTACAGATAATCCATTTGCCTCCCCGATGTATATCCGTAGGCTCTCAATCCTAAAGTCTCTCATAATATCATACCCTTTAAGTCGTTAGCATTATACTATTTGTAATTTATATTACAAGTGATTCTTTTCTAAAGTAGCCTTGATTCCCTTTTAATAAGAAATTACACAGTTTTTGTCTAATTTTAATACACGATGACACATCGCCCTCTTGTGGTTATAACAATTTCTTTCGCAATCGGCATATCTACAAATTGTTTAGTCGATGTTCCGTCTTTTCTTGTTTTTCCCGCCATCCTTTTAACCATAATTGTATACACATTTTTGTTCATTTTTCACTTTAGAGGCGGTGTTTTAACTCTTCTTATTTTAATATTCCTGACAGGTATTTCATATCATCATCTTAGATTTTCTTCTAATGCCGGCAATAACATTTCGAATTTTGTAAATACCGAAACATTTTCCGTTCGCTTACGCGGTATAGTTGTCTCGCAACCCATTGACAAATTTGTACAAGGTCCTCCGTTGTCTTCAATAAAGCATCATAAGGAAATGGCAACTTTTCTACTGCGGTCAGAGGCTATAGAAAGTACCTTGCCGGAATGGAGAAATGTTACGGGGATAATCAAAGTAAATGTTTACCCAACAAAGCGGGAAGAAAGTATGTTGGCCAGTAAAAGGCATTACCTCTCAGATGAGTTAAATTACGGGGATAAGGTAGAATTAATCGGCAATATCTCAATACCTTCAACATCACGCAATCCCGGCCAGTTTGACTATAAAAATTACCTGAAAAGACAGAAACCACGTGTTGATGCTGTAGCCGGTGTTGTAAGTGCGAATAATATAAAGGTCTTATCAGAAGGACATGGAAATTATTTTTTTGAATTTATCTATGACTTGAAGAAAGAATTAAATGCAGTTATTGAAAGACATGTTAAGAAAAGAAGCATTCCTCTCGTTAATAGTATCTTGCTAGGCGATCGTGAGAAAGTACCGGTAAATTTGCTGGATGGTTTTATGGAGACCGGAACCATCCATTTCCTGGCAATAAGTGGTTTAAATGTTGGCATTCTTGTTGTTTCTTTACATTATTTATTAAGCCTGTCCAGACTTAATACAAGATTCCTGGCAATAATTATCATACTGATTGTGTTTTTATATGCGTCCATTACCGGAATGGAGCCTCCAATTATTCGGGCAGGCATAATGGTAGCTGTGTATTATGGCACATTTATAATTAACAGGCGCTGGGACCTTTCTAACAGCATCGCAGCAGCAGTATTTATCATCCTTTTAATAAATCCTTCCGACCTGTTCAACGTCGGCTTTCAGCTTTCGGTGCTTGCTGTGCTTGGGATTATATACACTTCAAACAGGTTTGAAAATTACCTTTGGAAATCAACCCTTCTGGTAGAGAAACTGCAGGCGAAGGAAGAAAGGAACGAGATATGGCTTCGATTTAAAGTATATTGCAGAAAGTCATTTTGTGTATCCCTGGGCGCCTGGGTTGCCGTGATGCCGCTTATAGCGTATTATTTTCATATCGTAACTCCTCTGACAGTACTTTTGAATATTGTAGTCTTTCCGTTAGTCTGGCTTATACTGGTTGGTGGTTTTATTGTTTTAATAGTAGGCCTTGCACTTCCTATTCTGGTTACACCATTTGCATGGCTGGTTTCGTATTCTGAGATTGCGCTGGAAAACCTGATTCTACTTTTTTCAAGAAATCCCAAGACCTTCTTTTATACATCAACACCTTTATGGGTATGGATTGTAATCTATTATCTGATAGTCATTTTTTTCATACTAAGAGAGAGGTTAAAGATCAAAATGGCTCATATGATAATTGCAACCCTGATTATTTCAAATATTTTTGTGTTTTCGGGTTTATTTGGCCGTAGTCAGGATTGTCTTAAACTTACTTGTCTTGATGTGAGGGACGGAGCTTCTTTTTTTATGGAATTTCCCAATGGTAAAAACATGCTTTTTGATACAGGTACGAAGAGTAATTATGATGTTGGGGAATTTGTCGTTGCGCCATTTCTGCGGCAGAAAGGGATAAAGAAGATAGATACTATAGTTATATCTCATGAGCACGACGACCATTGCAATGGCATACCGTCCATTATTGAGAGGTTTAAAGTAGGCAATGTTTTTGTAAATAAATTTTTCTTACAGTCCGGGAGTAAAATTGAGTTATTGAAACTCTTTACAGAAAAGAAAATTGAGACAGGTTTATTGGCAGACGGGCTGGAAATCAAAGGTTATGACCCGGCAAAAATTATGGTACTTAATCCTCCTGATAAGGATACTTTAAGAAATGAGGGCTTCCCGGTAGATCATTTATCCATAAATGATTCATCCAGTGTACTGCTCATTGACTATATGGGCTGCAGGATACTATTGTGCGCTGATTTAGGAAAGTCGGGAATAAAGATGCTTTTGTCAAGAAATGGTGAGCTTGATGCAGACGTAATCCAGGTACCGCATCATGGCGGTTATATAGAGAATACAGAGGCTCTGGTTAGAAGCGTGAGGCCGAAGCACGCAATAATAAGCGGGCCTGCAAAGACGATTTCCGCATCTACAATTGAGGCTTATCAAAAGTATGGGGCTAGTTTATTTAAGACACATGAGGATGGCGCAGTAACATTTACGATAGATAAGGAGGGTATTAAAGTATCTGGATTTCATAGGCAGGATTAACAAGATTTTATATTCATTTTGCTACTCTGTCCGCACTTAAATTATTTTTAGATATTTCTAACTATCTCGTCTCTTATTTCATGTTTACCCTGAACCGTTACGTTTCCGGGCCTTCTGTCTATTGCCAACTGCCAACTCTGGATGATCTTCTTTATTCCATGCACCAAAGCTTTCCTGCAGATTTCTGCTGAGTTTTATTCTTTTAAGCTCTTTCTTCAACGCTTCAGCAACCACTTTGCTTTGTTGCATTCGAGGTACATTCTTTTTAAGGTCATCCAGTATTTCTTTTGGTAACAGAAAATTTGCTTGTTTGGTCAGTGTTTTCATTATTGTGCTCCATTAATACATTGTCCTATATACAGTTAGAATATATCCTATATTTATTTCTATATAAAATCAACTCTTTTTGTTGCAACACTTTTGGTTTTCTGCCAGATTGCGAAGACCTTTTGATGAAGGACTCCTCAGAACAATTTAAATTGTTCTGCCGCATGGTAGGAGCTGCGAACCAGCGGGCCTGATTCTACATGTTTAAAACCCATCTTCTCGCCCTCATATCTTAGCCGTTTAAATTCATCAGGATGGTAGAAACGTTTTATTGGAATGAATTCTTTACCAGGGCTCAGATATTGCCCAATAGTAAGTATATCACACCCTGCTGCTCTTAAATCTTTCATCACATCTATTATTTCATCAAATTCTTCTCCCATACCAAGGATAAGGCCGGACTTTGTCGTTAATTCAGGATTGATCTCTTTGGCCATCTCTAACAAATTGAGCGAACGTTCGTAGTCGGCACCTGGTCTTACGTCTGGATATAATCTTGGTACAGTTTCAAGGTTGTGATTGAGTATATTCGGGTTTTCGTCCAGGACAATTTCAAGAGCATTCTTTGAACCTTTGAAGTCAGGAATTAATATTTCTATTGTGCATGTAGGATTGTGAGTACGAATAGTTTTTATTGTCTTTGCATAGTGGTTTGCTCCATCGTCAGGGAGGTCGTCCCTGGTGACGGACGTAATAACGACATGCCTTAAACCTATCTGTTCAACTGCCCGTGCAATCTTTTCAGGTTCTTCTTCATCTGGAACTGCCGGTTTTCCTTTACCAACAGCACAGAAATTGCATTCCCGTGTACAGATGTCTCCAAGTATCAAAAACGTCGCGACCCCCTGTCCGAAGCATTCTCCAATATTTGGACAAACGGCTTCTTCACATACAGTGCGCAGGTTCGCGGTTCTTAATATGTCCTTTAGCCTATTGTATTTTTCGCCTCCCGGCAGTTTAACCCTGAGCCAATCGGGACGTTTTGTTTGCATTTTTTTACTCCAATGTATCTTCCTGATTCATACGCAAGTTCTCAATAAGAAGAGGAAAACCTCCCCTTAGTCCCCTCCTTGGCAAGGAGGGGAAATGGGGCGGTAAAAAAAATTTAAGGTTTTCCTCTTCTTATTGAGAAAATTTTAGTAGCATATTTTTAGAACTGAATTATTATGTATTGCTAGCCACAAATGCTCTTTTATTCAGTGTTGTCCGGTTAGGTTTTTGCGTGTGTGGCTTTTGTCATACCCGAATGCCTTTATCGGGTATCTAAATGCCCGTTTATCCTAGATTCCCGCTAAAAGAATGCGGGAATGACAGCTTTTGGACAATTAATGGAACACATGCAAAAACCTAACCGGACAACACTGTCTTTTATTCAAACTATAAATAACTATAAAGAGAAAGCCTGAAAGAATCCAATAAAAATGCACCCAGGCAAAATCTTTATTGCGTGTAAATCGTTAAATGGTTACACGGCAATATCATAGCTGATTATTTTTTCTGGTATCAAATACTTATTGTCATATTATATTGCTTGACACTTTTACGTAAGTTGTTAAAATTTTTAGTAGCAAGTTTTTTAAAGATATGGTTTGGTTATGGGAAAGATTGTTGCAATTTGCATAAGCAAGAAAAAGGGCGTTCAAAAAGAAGGTGTGAAACAGTGTAAGTTGATTGAAAACCACGGCTTAGAGGGTGACGCACACGCCGGTTCCTGGCACCGCCAGGTCAGTCTGCTTTCAAAAGAAGCCAGGTTAGTTATGGAAAATAAGGGGGTAAAACTCGACGCCGGTGATTTTGGAGAAAACGTGCTGACAGAAGGCGTTGATTTTGTTAACATTAAGGTGGGCAACAAGTTACGGCTAGGCAAGGATGTCATGGTAAGGATTACTCAGATTGGCAAGGAATGTCACGATAGATGCAATATTTATTATCAGGTTGGTGATTGTATCATGCCCAGGGAAGGCATATTTGCGGAAGTTTTAAAGGGCGGCATAATTAAAATAAATGATGATATTGAGTTTTTAAATGATAAAGGCGGCAATTCTAACAATTAGCGACAAAGGCTCAAGGGGCGAAAGAGAAGACAAGAGCGGCGAAGTGATCAAGGAGAAATTGAGTCACATTAACGCTGAAGTTGTCGCATATGAGATAGTGCCGGATGAGCGGGAAATTATCTCTCAAAGGCTTAGGAGCTTTGCCGAAAAGGCGAATCTAATATTGACTACAGGAGGAACGGGAGTCAGTCCCAGAGATGTTACGCCTGAAGCAACTAAAGACGTGATAGAAAGAGAGTTGCCCGGTTTCTCGGAAGCCATGAGGGCAGAAAGTTTTAAGGTCACGCCAAGGTCAATAGGATCACGGGCAGTGTCAGGGATGTATAAGGATACGCTGATTATCAATCTACCCGGAAGCCCTAAAGGAGTTTCAGAGTGTTTAGGGGTTGTGCTGGAAGCAATCCCACATGTTCTGGAAGTGGCAAAGGGAAAGGTTGTTGATTGCGGCAAGGATGTAAAGCCGCATAGCTGAAAACCAAGCTTATTAAAGGCGAGAGATGACATTTCAGGAAATAATACTTAATCTCCAAAAATATTGGTCAGACAACGGATGCGTTATAATGCAGCCGTATGACATAGAGGTTGGCGCAGGCACTTTCAACCCATCAACCTTTCTAAAGGTTCTTGGCGGAAAGACATGGAAATGTGCTTATGTTGAACCTTCGAGAAGGCCAACAGATGGGCGTTATGGCGAGAATCCAAACAGATTGCAGCATTATTATCAGTTTCAGACAATCATAAAACCATCTCCAGACAATTCCAAGTCCTTATATTTAGATAGTTTACGTTTCCTCGGGATTGATTTGATTAAACACGATGTTCGTTTTGTAGAAGACGATTGGGAGTCGCCAACTTTAGGCGCTACCGGGTTGGGCTGGGAAGTTTGGCTTGACGGTATGGAAATAACACAGTTTACATATTTCCAGCAGGTTGGCGGGATAGAATTAGATGTTATTTCACTTGAACTGACTTATGGTCTTGAAAGGATTGCTATGTTTATCCAGGAAAAGGAATCCGTGTACGATTTGGAATGGGCAGACGGATGTACCTATGGAGATGTGCACAAGTTAGATGAAGTGCAATTTTCCAGGTATAATTTTGAAGTTGCAGACACTTCCATGCTTCTTAAGCAATTCGACATGTACGAACAAGAGTGCAAGAAACTATTGGAGGAGGACATCGTCATACCGGCATATGATTATGTATTAAAATGTTCACATGCATTCAATATGCTGGACGCCAGGAAATCAATAGGCGTTGCACAGCGTACTAGATATATTGGGAGAGTGAGGAGCCTAGCCAAAGGCTGTGCTGAGGGATACTTAAGATTAATAGCCGAACCGGACATCTAAAGATACTCATTATGAACTCGCTACATATTCCGAAGTCTTCAATTTGCATATTACCACATACAAGGCGTTTCATAGAAAAGTTAAAATCTCTTTTTGAAGATTATTGCGAGTGCTACCCTGTCAAGACCTTTAACTTTGCTAAAATACTTTCGAATTGAGCGTTATTGGAAAATTCAATTGTAATTTTCCCTTTTCCATTTTTCTCCATAATCGAAACCCTTGTCCCTACAATTCTTCTTAGCTTATCCTCTAAGTCCAGAATTTGGGGCGATTTAATTAATGTATGGGCCAGTTTGATGCCCATAGGCGCTTTTAAAGGATCCACATGGTTTTCTTTGCCAGAAACGATTAGCTCTACTTCGCGAACAGAGAGATCGTCTTTTACTATCTTCTCGCTAAGGGCTATTTGCTTTTTTGGGTCTTTTAGAGACAAAAGGGAGCGTGCGTGGCCCATTGAGATTGTTCCACGTGAAACAAAATCTTGTACTTCTTCCGGCAGGTCAAGCAAGCGGAGGGTATTTGCTATAGTAGATCTGTCTTGACCAACCTTTGCCGCTATTTGTTCTTGTGTTAATCCGAAATTACTTTTTAATTCCGAAAAAGCGGTGGCCTTTTCGATTGGGTTTAGATCTTCTCTTTGTATGTTTTCTACCAATGCCAGTTCAATAGTCTTTAAACCGTCAGCGTTTTTAACGATTACCGGCAATTCCTTTATCCCTAATTGTTTTGACGCTCTCCAGCGTCTCTCTCCGGCTATTATTTTATACCCCTTACTTGTGAGGCGCACTATAATAGGTTGCAAAACTCCATGTTCTCGTATAGAATCTACTAATGAGTCCATTTGGGCTTGTGCAAATTGCTTGCGGGGTTGCGCTTCGTTTGGCTGGATTTCTGTCACTTTGAGTCGCATGATTTTTTCGCCAGATTCGATGCCAATCGCCTCTCCCAGCAAAGATTCCAATCCACGTCCGAGTGTTTCTTTATTAGCCATTTTTCTTCTTTCTAAGTTGCAGGCTCAGGTTTTAAAAGTTTTGATTCAAATAAGGAAGGTGTTAAGTAGCAGATTGTGTGTCAAAGTTCAAGGAAAATATTATAAAATCAATAAAAAATTAGATTTTTAGTTGGAAGAAATGGTATTATGTTGCATTATATGGGCTTTTTATAGCCTGGTACTGGATGACTATTTTTTAGCGCCAGTTACCTGAGTACATTGTGTTTACAGGTAGCGCATTGTCTTGTATGTGGTTTTCTTCATTTGTGTGTTCTATTTCAGTCATTATCCAAAAAATATTTCATGGTGAAACTTCTAATTCCGTTAGCTATTAACAGTTTTAAGGAAATCGTTAGACAGCCTTTCTATTATGTTATTCTCTTTTCAGGTTGTTTAATTACGTTAATGTCATTTGCATTTACTTTCTTTGCATTTGGAGAAGAGGCAAGGATGATAAGGGATATGGGCATTTCAACAATTACCATTAGCGGCCTCTTAGCTGGGTGCCTGTCTTCTTCTCTCTTAATCGCAAATGAATTTGAAAGGCAAACGACGCTGGCAGCATTAAGCAAACCAATAACGAGGATGCATTTTGTCTTAGGAAAATATTTGGGAATTATTGCGGCTGCTACCGTATTAATTGTTTTTCAAGGTCTGGTTCTGGAAATAGCACTGATAATTAATAAATGTACTAAGATTTCAAGCGGCGCGGCCACTGCTTCCGGTCTGGTAGATTACGTTTGTTTGCTGGGGATTTATTTTGCCTTATTACAGATTTTAATCCTTACCGCAATATCCCTGGTTTTGTCAATTTATCTTAATATGGTGGCAAATTTAACTGCATGTTTCCTCATTTTTATTTTTTGCCACACCTTTAGTTATATTCTACCATTCCACAGCAACGAACCTGGCATCGCAAGTGTAATTATATCAATATGTTACATAATATTCCCAAACCTTCAAAACCTGAATACAATGTCTATAAATGAGATTGTTGCCAGTCCTGGATTATTCTGGCACAAAGGCATCATGGCACAATATATCGTGTATAATTCTCTGTATAGTGCTGTATATTGTATCGCTGTTATATGTCTCGCTGTTATTATCTTTAAAAGAAAGGAAATTGCCTAGCCCGAATAAGTCGGATTTATAAATATTGAAGGATGAGGGATTCCCCAATTCATGCATTCTTGAATTCCCAAATTCTTAAATTACAAATGGAAACAGTATATTACGTTTAGTTTCTAAAAGTTATTCGTGATAATTGACATTTATTCAGTTTTTGTTTAAATGAAGAATTAGTTTTTTTATTTCGAGCAAACAATTAAGTCAAGTGTAGGAAGGTAAATTATTATGACAGTCGAAAAAATGGAATTTAAGACAGAAATAAAACAGATCCTCGATTTAATGGTACACTCTCTTTATTCTCATAAAGAGATTTTTCTCAGAGAAGTTATTTCCAATGCCTCGGATGCCATTGATAAGGCGCATTACGAGTCTTTGACAAACAAAGAAATCCTTGAAGGTGAAAAGGACTGGAAGATTAAGATCACTCCTGACAAAGATGCCGGTATACTGACAATCAGTGATAACGGAATCGGTATGACTAAAGGTGAAACGATTAAGGAACTTGGTACGATTGCTCATTCCGGTACAAAAGAGTTTATTGCTGCTTTAAAAAGCAAGAAGGTAAAAGACAACCCGGAACTGATTGGTCAATTTGGAGTCGGGTTTTATTCGACATTTATGGTTGCGGAAAAGGTTACTGTAGTTTCAAGAAAGGCAGGCGCTGGTGATAAAAAAGGCGTTAAGTGGGAATCTACCGCAGACGGTTCATTTACAGTGGAAGAGGTAGAAAAAGAAAATAAAGGTACTGACATAATCCTTCATCTCAAGGAAGAGGAGAAGAAATATCTGGACGAGTGGGAGATAAAGAGCATAGTCAAGAAATATTCTGATTTTATCGCGCATCCTATCGCAATGGATATTGAACGGGAGAAGGAAAGCAAACTGGATAAAACTCAGAAGGTCAAAGTAAAGGAAGAAGAAACCCTGAATTCACGAAAGGCTATCTGGCTTAAGAATAAATCGGACATAACCGAAACCGAGTATAATGAATTTTACAAACACGTTTCTCATGATTTCACGGAACCGGCAAAGGTGGTTCACTACAAGGCGGAGGGGGCTTCAGAGTTTTCGGCCCTTCTTTACATTCCTTCAATGAGGCCTGTCGATATCTACTATAAAGAGTACAAGATCGGCCCGACTCTTTACGTTAAAAGGGTAAAAATAATTGATCACTGTGAAGAGTTAATACCGCCATACCTGCGGTTTGTAAAGGGGGTGGTGGACTCTTCAGATTTACCGTTAAATGTTTCAAGAGAAATACTACAGAACAACCGGCAGATTGAAGTGATAAAAAACAGTATCACAAAGAAGGCTCTTGATACATTAAGCGATATGAAGGAAAAAGAGTTTAATAAATACGTGAACTTTTACAAAGAATTCGGCAGGGTCCTGAAGGAAGGTGTTCATATGGATTTTTCCAGAAGGGAGGCTATTGGAGAACTCCTTCTCTTCCCTTCCACAAAAACTGAAAAGGATAAATTTAGAACCATTCCGGAATACGTTAATAATATGAAGGAAGGTCAGGAAGATATATATTATATTACAGGTACGTCTCTGGATGAAACATTGAAGTCTCCCTACCTTGAAGCATTTAAGGAAAAGGATTACGAGGTCCTCATTATGCTTGATGATATTGATGACGTTATCATGAGCAGTTTTGAATACAAGGGGAAGAAGTTCAAATCTGCCATTAAGGGTGATGTTACGCTGGATAAATCTGAAAAAGAGGAGAAGGAGAAGGCAGGAAAAAAATACAGAAAACTCCTTGACCTTATACAGGGCCGTCTCGACGACGTTAAGGAAGTAAGGCTTTCTGGGAGACTGAAAGACTCTGCCTGCTGCCTTGTCGGCGATGAGGGAGAGATGGATCCACAGATGGAGAAGCTCTTAAAATCTATGGGCCAGGACGTGCCTGAAAGAAAAAGGATCCTGGAAATTAATCCGTCGCACCCAATCTTTGAAGCCATGAATAAGATATTTGAAGAAGACAGGAAGAGCAAGATCCTGGAGGATTATACAGACCTCCTTTATGACCAGGCGCTTTTACTGGAAGGCTCAAAACCAAAAGACTCTGCCGCCTTTGCAAAGGCTATCTCAAGGCTTATGGTAGAGAACGTTCAACATATAAAGACCTAAGTGTGTTAGAGGTTAAACAACTTCAGACAATTTTTTGTGGATACTGAGGAAGAGGTGTAGACATGCAGGATGGGTTAATCCCTGTGGAGTAGAGCTACTATATTACTCCACAGGGATTAACCCATCATTATTAATATTTGTTGGGGGCTGGAGAAAAAATTAAGCTGAATTATTATGCATATTCATACAGAGGAACAGTTCCTGCAGGAGTTTCGGATCTTTTCAATATCTGTTCAATGTGCCGAACTGTCTCTGGCCTTAAAAGGACATCGTCGCATACAGAACATACTACAGCAGGAACTTGATCAATAACTACAACTTGCCCCTTATAACGAACAGTATGTAAAATACTTTTTCCCTCATACTCTCCAGGACACCCTTTAATACTACATTTCATTTCATTGTCTCCTTTGAATTGGTGTAACCCATTTTGGCAGTTTTGGTCTATATGCAGTAATAA
>ERZ1292630.2423-Hain-H41-02um-R3-2423-length-17250-cov-9_pt1 | contig 12469 bp, 9 predicted proteins | sample MGYA00564408_ERZ1292630 | MGnify/ENA primary metagenome ERZ1292630 (study PRJEB36523, sample SAMEA6512641) | groundwater metagenome | collected 2019-01-08 | study: AquaDiva: Metagenomics assemblies of 32 groundwater samples | reverse complement strand
GCATCGTCGTCGTGTTACACGCGATTTGCTTTGCCACTGCGCCAAAGGGTATTCCCGAACAAGACACTCGCTGTGGTCGACCGGCGTTTTGCGTGGGACAAAGAGAAAGAGAGAGAGAGAGAGAGAGAGAGACGAAATCGTTCGGAGCCATAAGGCCATAAGGCGACTGGAATATTTGCGGCCCCCCCCCCCTCACACATAGTGGGTTTTACTGAGGGACCGTCGTGAATTCGATGTGGGTGTCCTCCCCGTAAAGGAACTCGACGCCACCCGAAAGTGGATCTGTGTTGACCGGTACCCACAGCGCATTTCGAAGGGTGAATCCGACTGCTAGATTGTAGCCCGCGGGCACGTCGGCGCAGAACGAATGAGAGGCGATGGACGTGAGATGGTACTCACCGTAGCTGTTGGCCTGGACTTCGGCGTCGTCGTAGTGAGTGAAATAGCCATCGGATAACAGCACTCCCGTGTTGCCGCCGCCTTGAACCGCGTACAGAAAGAAGTAGATCTGCCACGGCGCGGGCGTTCCAACCGGCGCCGTGCGGTTCGGAAGGCACACAGAGAACGAAATCCTCGGGGTTCCGCAAAGCCGCGTCGTACTTGACGACACTGGTTGCGGGGTGACGTACACGATGTTGTTGTCGGTGGTCACGGCGCCCAGGTCCGTGATCACCGGGCCCAGGACATCGCTGATAATGGGAATGCCATCGGATAGACAGGCCGCCGAGGCGGAGTACCGGATGATGTCGGGCACGTTCTCCCGAAGACTGGACAAAAACGAGGTCGTGAGCGACCCAAACGGGCTCGACCCTCGGGGCTGCAAGTAGAGTTTCAACGTCTGGGTTTCCGTTGTCGGAGCCGGCCACGTCGTGAACTGCTGGTAGCCGGACGAGTCGAATAAAGGCTGCTGCTTCTTGCGATTGAAGTTGCTGTTCTTCGCCGTAGGCTGAAGGGGGGTCTGCCACGAAGGCAGCTGCAACACCTGCATGTGAACGTTCGGTTCCTCCATGATTCCGGTCGGAATGTCCTTCAAAAAGTAGTCGAGCCAAAGCCGAACCTTTCCCCAAATGTACGTCTTGCTGAAAAACAAGCCCACTGATTCGGCCATGGCGTGAGGACCTTGATTCATCAGCAGGAACGTTGGCGATGGCGACGCCGCCTTGCCACTTCCCTGCTTCAGCGACTCGTAGAAATGCAGCATGTGCTGAGGTCGGAAAAAGCGATCAAGGAAATTGCTGCTCAGAAACAGCGGCACCTTGCGCGGGATGAATACCGAGTCCACGAATCGCTGCGGACTGCGTTGCGTCAGGAAGGATTCCACCCATGTCATGTTCTGGTGCTTCAGGATGTCATTCATGAGGTTGCTCAGGTCCGCGGACGGGTGGCCAACAATGTCCGCTGCCAGCTCCAAGAGCGCTCCCCAGACCAAGTTTGGCGTTTCGTGGTCGTACGCCATTTGCGTAAGATTATTCCAGCCACTCAACGAAACGGCGGTTGAAATGCGGGGATCATGCGCCGCCGCGACCAAGGCGATGCCGGCGCCTTGTGATATCCCGACGAAGGCAATCTTGTGCCTGTTCACGCTCCACTGCACACCCATTGACAAGACGTAGTCGACGATGTCGAACGCATCCTGCACGTCCATGGGTCCCGCGGTGTCGATATGGCCGCCACTGCCATACCAGCCACGCACCTCATACTCAAGCGAGATGTATCCCTTCTCGGCAAAGTTGAGGTCTTTCAGCAAGTACTCGATATCGGGCATGCCCCAAGACGTGGGAAAAATGAGCACGGGAAACGTTTCGTTCTCGACCTGTGGAATCGGGGTGTAGGCATTCGCACGGATCGTCGCGTTGTGGGAGCACTGAATGGTGAGCCCGCCGTGAAACAGCACTTGGTACGACGTCGCCGGCATGACGGCATGAGCCGCCGCACCACGCTCATGGGAGGGACGGAAGGCAGTTGCGCCGATAGCGATGAACATGACGCACAGTAGGAGCGCCACCACGACAGGACGCGTCGCCGCTGTCATGTCGTGAGGCGTTGGTGAATTGGAGTTGCACGTCAAAAATATCCTATGAGATAATTTGGTCCGGACCAAAAAAACACCTTACAATCGTCGAATGCAAACGCTCGGATAGGTCAAGACAACGTCGCCCTGTGTTGAAATGAATAACGGAAAAAAAGCTTTGTTCGTTGAGACGCGAAAGGAAGGAAGGCAAAAGGTGTGCCGCACGATGCCACGCCCGCACCACCGGTTCACCTTTGCGCTGAGCAAAAGGCAAAAATAGGACCGAGAAGGAAGGTTGCGAGAGAGAAAGAGAGTTCCAACGACACGAAAAAGTGTCAAGGAAAGGCGGAGAATCGATCCTCACGAAATAGGGAGAGCGAGACAAGGGAAGGGAGGGAAGGAGAGGGCGAGCGAGAAAGAAGACCTCCCCGACCAAATGCCACACGTTCACTACTGTTCGAAATGTGGCGGGAAATGAGTCATCAGCAGTGCACGCATGGTGATGATCGACGAGGAACGACGGCGGCTTTTCCTCCCGTTCAACAATAACAACTATTTTGTCGTCCGCAGGCACCTACTGTTTTTTTTTTCGGTGTTCTGGCAGATCCCAGCGGCAAGGCCGCTGCGTACCCCTGCCCCTTCGCTTAGCGTCTCGCATGGATCGCCGCGATCAAATCGGCCTTCTCAAGGCACCCAGCGTCGCTAATGCCGCGGCCCGTCATTAGGGCTTTTAGCTCTTTAACTGACATGCGCGACAAGGCTGCGTCGTCGGGGAGCGCACCGCTGAAGGCTGGCGATGCTTGCGGCACTGGGGCTGTGGCTGCCGATGCCGGAGGCGGGGATCGCGCTTGTGCACTAGCAGGATTTTGCGCCGGCGGGCGACCCGCTGCCTGAGACGGACGTGCACCCGCCGACCCTGCGGTCCCGCTTCCAAAGCCGCCCCCCGGTTTGTTGCCCTGGGGAGGCTGCGGCACTCGGGACATCATCGCCTGGTACAACGCGTCCGGGCAGAACGTCCCGCCGACCCGTGCCGCCCGGTTGACGTAAGACGGCACCGTCATCGGCACATTGAACTCCTTGCTGAGCCCGTCGACCAAAGCCGTGGAAAAATGGTTGCAGTTGTGCTTGAGGAGGTGATAGGTGGAGGCCGCCCACTGGGGCGAGAGCGCCGTCAGGACGGACTGAATGCGCGGCCCGGTCGTCCCGTCCATAGGCAAATGCCCGAGGACGTGCGACGCGTGCAACTGTTGCGGTGGCAGGACCATCTTTGGCGGCAGGGCGAAGACCCCTGACGTCGCCGGCGCCGCGTTTGGGTGACCACCGAAGGCGATTTCGTAGCCAAAAATTTCGACGCCACTATGGTAGAAGCCGAAGCCGAGGCTCTGATTGATGGTAGGTGCGCCGGTGGCAGGACCCTGCAGATTGTACACATGTAGGGTGACCGGAACGGCGCCCGTTGCCGGTGGCGGTGTCGTGCCACTGGTCCCTGCAGCCGCGGTCCCCGTTTGAGGCCCCTGTGCATGGGGTGCAGACGCTTCGTTTCCCATCAGCTGTTCAACGTTGTTTGAACAAAGAACAAGACGTTTGTTTGTTGCACCGATGTCGATCGACGCAGAAATGAAGAAATAAATCTGTAAAGGGGGTCAAGTCACCGTCATTTCACCTGCAAGTTCATTCCTCGAATCGGGTTCACACAGCAAGACAGATCAACAGGGGCTGGATTTTCCGCGAGAACAGAGTACATGTGACACCATGCGCGTCATGCATACATCCACCAACCCACCATACGCGCACGCTCGAGGAGTGCAATCCCCCCGTCCTCCTCGTGTAAGGATCGCCAAACAGGGCTCCTCTATCTACTGCCTAGGGCCTACGCTTGCTGCACAAACTGCCCATAAAACAGAGCTGCGACGTCGTCGGCAGCATCTTCGGGAAGGTCGGTGCAGTACAACCCATTGTGGGCAACGTCTAATCCGAAGCGGGCGCGGAGGGAGGCCGGTCGCAGCACCTTTGCGATCGAGGGGTCGAAGGGTCCCGCTACCGTCCTCACATTCTCGACGAACGTGGCAGCGTCCGAGGTGGTGTTCTGACCGACGAGCTGAATTGCCCAGAGGGTACCAGCGCTCAGCTGCTCGACCGTCCCTCGATACATTTCTCCAATGATGCCCTTGTATGGCTGGGTGAACTGATCGGCCTGCGCACTCGACAGCGCAAGCTGAGAAATCGCTTGCAACCGTCCTCCAAATTCTGAACAGTTCTGCAGGAGCAGATGCAGTGCCTCCCCACCGCGGCGGCTACGAAGCACGTGGGGCTTGACGACAACGACGGATGACGACGCGGCGGAACCGGCTCCGGCTGTGGCCGCATTCGCTAACGAGAACAGGTAGCTAGCCTCCTCCACTTCGCTCTTGTCGCGCGCGACCCACATGACCCCTGATTGTCCTGCGAGGCGGGCTGGGAGTTCTTGGCTTCGCTGAATCGCATTGTCGCGAATCAATCGCATGACGACCGCGCGTCGACCGCGGAACACGGCGGGGAGCTGCAGCGAGCCTTTGGCGCCGACGGCTCCCGACAAGGGCACGACCACAGTCTGCATGCCAGCCACGGAATACGAGCACTCCTGAATCAGCACGTCTAGGTGCTTGCCAAGCGCCGGGAAGGCGTCCTCGCTGAACACGGCGCATGTCGCCTCGCCTGTTTTCTCACACAACTGCTCGGTCACAACGTCACCGTATGCGTACAACTTCAGAATTTTACCGAAGACGACGATGGACGACCCCAAGAATAGTTGATCAATGCTCAAGTTTTGGCAGCCACCCGTTCGCTTCAAAATCGTCTTTTGACTCTTCGAGTCGATGAGTTCCACGGTGCCGTCCGTGAAGTAAAGGACTAAGAAGTGGTGGTCGATTTCGGAATGCGGGTCATGGTAGCTGGCATGAAACGTGAGACGCGGATCGGTCACCGAACGCGACATGAGCGGAAAATAAACGGTTTGATACTCTTCTCCAGGAAAGGTCTGACCTGGGCGAAAAGAGAGGGAGTGAGGGTGAAGGTAGGACGGGGACACACAAAATATAGCATTGCTTTTGTTGTGCACCGGCGTTTCCCGTGCGAGATCGCACTCACGAGTGGAAAACGTGCGGACATACTTGCACGACGATCAGTCAAACGATAGCGCCGGCAGCGACGCGTATCCCGCGAGCGGCGGTCCACAAGGGAGGAGGAGCAGACAGTCGTCCTCTGCTTCACGGCACCTCGCCGCCGCTTGTGCTGGGTCGGCATCGGCGGGGGTGACCACATGCTCCCGTCGAGGCGGCGGCCGACGATGCCCATGTTCGTTGGGCAGCACCCCAAACGTTGGCAAATTCGCGGCCGTGATGTGCCGTGGCAGGGCCGCCGACGCTGAGCCGATGGCACCATCCGCCGGCAGCATTTCGTGCCGATCGACGCAATACTTCTTCTCACAGGCGCAGTCCTTCAAAAAGGCTGAGCAGTAGCGGGACGGCACAAGCGCGGCGGTGAGGACGAACCGCAACCATGCGGCACCCGTCGGAGGCCGCCGGCACGGCGTGTTCAGGGGTGAGCAAGCCACCGGCATCACGATGCCTGTGGTCGCCTGCCCGACGGGGCTGGCAGCTTCCCCGTCCTCCTCACGATTGAGCCGTGCCCCGCGCCCTTGCGGACGGCTGCGGCGACACGCTCCGAGCGGCCCAGCAGGCACGACGACCGGTACTCCCGCGGCCCGAATCGCGGCACTTGGCCACCTGAACTCACAACCGTCGAACGCCGCAACTGCGCTCGCCGCGTCATCTGCTTTACGGTAGCGAACGACGCCCATGCCGTCCCGCCGACTGAGCATCGCTCCGGACATGCGCCCAAACTGCCCCATCCACAGCGGGCCGACGAAGTCGTCGAAGCTGATCGCGGTGAAATACTGCTGCTGCCTCAGATCGCTCGGAAGCGTCTCGCGAGACTCGGTCGCGGATTCGACCGCTCCAGCAGCGGAGGACGTGGGCTTCCACACCGGCAAGCCGCGCACCGCGACAACGCATCGATCGAGAAAGCAGAGGTCAGCTATCTTTTCTTTTCCGGGTGCGGCTTTGCGGAGAGCCCGCGGCGGAGCGGCGACGCGCTGCGCGAGCACGGCTTGCACATCGTAGTCCGCGCGGCAGTTCGGGCACCGAGGCGCGAGCCCGTCAGTGGCCAGAGTGTTCATGGTGTGCCAGCACCACACGCAAATGCGGTAGCCACACGGGCACGGCCGAAACTGCAGATCCGTAGCGGACCATGGCGTGATACACAAGGGGCACTCATCTGGCACCCACATTGCCGTCGATCGCGAGAGGGAGACGAAGGCCGCCAACGATATCGTCACAATGGACCAAAAAAAAACACAGAAAAAGGCTGGGTGGGTCAAGCGAGTCTGGGAGTGAGCGAGGAATTCTGCTGCTCAACCGCAAGTACCTCTCATGCGAGTTGACTTGTCGCGGGAGGGTGAACATGAAAGAGCGGGCCCATAGCGAGAGCATTTTTGCATACATCGAGACACCCAGGGTGACACAACGGCTCGGGAGAACAGCGAAATTGGGAAACGGAAGGGAAGTGTACATACATAATTCAGACAGATAATTGAGAACAACGCCAGTTCAAGGGTTAAAAACCCCACTGCCTCTCGATTTGCTGCAAGAAGGCAGCGTCCGTTTTAGACTGCTTTGACACCGGAAAGAACCACTCCTCGAATTCGAAGTAGTCGACTCTAGCGGACGGGGCACGTCGCTCGTCCCAGGCGTCGAAAAATTGTGAAACTTCGTCGCCCTTAAGACCTGCAGCATTGTTCGACACGCCACTGCTCATCGACGCCCCCTTGCGCGTACCGCCGCTGCCGCTTTCCACGACGCTGCCCTTGAACCGGCTAATCACTTGGTGAATGGTCACAGAGGACAAAGTGCCTGCCATCGCGAACCACGCGCTGTCGACGGCGGCCTGGCGGGGCGCCGGCAACGTGCCGTTCAGCGCGCAAAGGTACGTGAGGTAGTCGATCTGGACGTCACCGCCCGTGACCTTGACGCCGAGGAACGTGTGTGGAAGGTCAGGTGCCGGGAAGTAGAGGCGTAGCGTGCTGAGTTTGTCGAGGAAAACGGAAAGAGGAAGGAAGCCGGTGTGGTTCGGATCCTCAGCTCTGAGAGCACAGCCGACGGCGCGTGAACCGCCAGGATTGGATAGCACGACTCTGGCATGCTCCTCGATAGACACGTCCAGCGCCTGCTTAAGCGCAAGGCGGCGCAGGCGATCGGCCTTTGCCTCGAAGCCCGACGAGGACGTCATGCTGACATTGGGATCCTCTGGGCTTTGAAGGAACTCGTCGATCACACTCGAATGCACGCCGGGAATCCGCCAAACGCCAAGCATGTAGGCGGCGAAGTGGCTGTTGCTGTCCATCGACGCGCTGACCCCCGCCAGAATGAGCTCAAACTCGGACCACGAACATGATCCGTCGGGGAATCGAGCGGGCGAAAACATGTCTTTGTGCGCGGTGGCGACCGTGGCCGCGTCGACAGCGCCCATGCGAACGCGAGGATGAGCGTTGAAATTTAACGTGGCCAGCGCCTTTGTGAGTGGCACCCGGCTCGTGGAACCGTCCTTCGGCAGTCCGAGATAGGCGCGTCGGACAAGCGACCGTCGCTGCGGATCGGCGATGTGCCGGAGCGACGACGCGAATTCACTAACCGAAAAAAAGCCCTCGGCCGATCGGTCTAGCCACGAGAACAGCGACTTGACTTCGAGATCGTTCAGTTTGATGCCAAACCGCTCTAAGATGGTGATAAAGTCTCCGCGCTTGACCGTGATGAGTCGGTCATCCAGTTGGAGCGGCTGCGCACCCATGGCTCGGACGAGCTCGAGCGAGGCAACGACGCCACCCTGACGTATCGCGCAGCGCTTGATTTTGGCCACCGTGGCGGTGCACGTGGCGAGAATGCCAGCGGCCGTTTCGAGAGCGGCGGCCATGAGTTTTTCTTTCTCGGTTTGGGGGGCTTTTCCTTTGCTGGAATCGCACTGACGGAACGAAAAAAATATGCATCGACGAGGAGGAGGTTTGCGCGTCGACGAGGGGAAGGGGGGATGCGGCAAACTTTGGGCTCTACACGGCGGACTGCAGTCGGCGAAGCCGTTCTAGCGCGGATTCCGCCTCTGGCGCGCTCAGCGATAATGCGGCGATGCGCAGCGCAGGTGGCTGCTGTAACAGGGCTTGCTCGGCCGCCCTCTTCGACGGTCGGTGCAGCGGCCGTCCACCGCTATGGAGCGCCGTGGCAGGCGCGACGGAGTACAGCGACGCCGCAAAACGCTCGGCAACGGAGTTGCGCTCGGACGCCGTCAGCGGTGCAGCAGCTGCCATGCGGGGCTTCGTCACCTTATTTGGCTCAGCAACCACCTCCTCGGCCGCATGGTCCGCGTTCGCTGACAGCATCGAGCGGCCCGACACGCCGGCAAGCGCGGCGGGGGCGGTCATGACTGGGTCGAACATGGACGATGAGGGTCGCACCCGGCCGGCAACGGCGCCCGGGCGCCGGTACCCTCTGCTCGCGGAACGAGCATTGGCAGCTTCCGTGGCGCGACTCAGCAGTGCCTTCGGTCGCATGAGGATATCCCGCGACGACATGGGACGACTCGAATTTGCGCTCGACGGTTCCACCGCACCATGATGCCTCGGCGTGTACACACTGTGGATCGTAGGCCCTCTCACGAGGTCGACATCGAGGCCTTCCCGCGGCGAGCCCCTTGCCGCTGACGCGTCACCCCCAACGAGGAAACGACGGTCGTCGGCTGCCACCCCTCCAGAACTGCCGTCTGATTCGATGACAAATGGATGAATGACGGTGACCATTTTCGCACCGCCTCCCGTCCCCGTCGTTGCGGGGGCTGTCGCATTGGCGACTCGAACGTGGTCTTTGAAAACTGGAAGGGCTGCGTCGGCCACTCCCTCCGGCTCATCGTCGTCGTCGTCGTTAGGAACATCGTCAAGCACCGCCGCCTCCGTTCCTTTCAATGTGACCCCGCCATCGCATCGCGCGACGGCCGAATTCGGCCTCGTGCCGCAGGGCGACTCCGTCGTGACGAGCGCCTGTCCGATGACCGAGGCATTCGCCGAGGCGACGGCCCGAGGGGCGGTTTTGTCTCGTCGAATAATGGCACTTTGGGGTCGGCGAGGTGCTGCGACGATGACCGTTCCAGGTGGAGCCTGCTTCGCGCTGGTAGGCCGCAACGCTGGCGGCTCGGTTGGCGTCCGAGATGCCGGGTACCAAGATCGCCACCACGGACCGCCGCCCTCTGGAGGGGTCAATAGAGAGGCACCGCCGAGAGGAAGCGAAGCCGGCGGGTAGACCCCTGCTGCCGCGATCGCGTCAAGTTCGCTGGCAGCCACAAAGCCTTGTGAGGAGAAATCTGCCGCGCGGTGCGGTGCAGCTGGCCGGCGTTCGACCAAAATTGGCTCGGTGCGACCTGACGGAGGATGCCGGTACGGGGCGACGCACACGACCATCGAAGCACCGTGTGTGGTGGATGCCGGTGAAGCCCCCACGCCGTCGTGCACGAAGTTCGTCGTGCCAGCCGCCGCGGCGGACACCAACGGATGGGCTGAAATGGGGTGTGGCATCGCGACGTTAGACGACCCAACGGTGAGCGTTGCTTGAACGAACTTGATGGGGTGACCATTGTCCATGTCCTCTCTTGGTGCGGCGTCGTCGCACCTCGGCTCGTGTTGGCCAGCTGGCTCGTGAGGCTCCGCAGCGGTCTGCTGCTCGTTACCCGTGGTCATCCCGTCGCGCGTGTCCCTCGCGAGCAGCGATGACGGGCCAGATTGGACCCGGCGGGGCGCGCCGCCAGCGATGGACGTTGGATGGCTCATGCTTCTCCCGACGCTTTCGGATGCTCGTGGGACCGCTGCGCTGGGAACGGTTTGCGCGAGGCGCAAGTAAACAACCGGTGTTCGTTGCACCGCAAACTCACCACTCGCATGGAGCCCCGTTGAATCGAATCGGCTGGAGGAGGAGGACGATGGTAGCCTACACGTCGCCGACGTTGGCCGATGCAGCCCTCGGATGAGACTTGCGGCCCGGTATGGTGGTACAAAGAACACGCTGCTGTCGGTCGGGGTCGGTGGTCCACGTCGCAACCGCTCTGCGGCGTCCTGATGCTGTCGGTGGTAGCGGTGATCGTCAGCGGTGAGGCCCGCTCGGACTGCGACCACACTGCTGCCGTCTTCGACCATCTTTTGGTGAACCTCTCGGAGCACTTTCAGCAGCCGGAGGTTCCAGCGCACATCATCCGCACCAGTGAGCTGCCGCATGGAGGCATCGACGGACGGTGAACGCGCCGTTCCTCCCAGATACGCGGGAAGGGGAGCGATCGCGGCGGCTGACAAGTTGGGCGGTCGGCACCCCTCTGCAGCGTACACCGACACGATCCGCTGCCGATCAGGGAAGGGTACTCCCCGAGGTGAGGCGGCCATGACGGTACTTCACCAAAACAACCGTCACTTCAAATCTGGCACCACCAGCCGCTCTCACAGAAAGCAAAACCGCTGAAAAAAAAGAAAAAAAACCCCTACAGCTTACTGCGTCGTTGTGCAACTGCATCGCTGGAACGACGTCCGCCACGCAAAACGTAACGCCCATCTTGCGTCACCATGACCAAAACTACAAAACGAATTTCACATTTCCGACTCAAGGACCTTGTGACCGACGCCAAGTAATGGCCGATCCAATGCGGGGACCACCGTTGACACAGGGACACTGCAAGCAGTTGGCCCCTGATGGTATGTCGTAGGGATCGTGGCGCCATACGTGTATGGCTGAACGGACATTTCCTCCGCAGGCACGCCGTAGCTACCAGCAGGCGGGGTGGACGGAGCGCCAAACGGGAGCGGCTGCCCGTAATGGCCCGTGGGTGTCCCGTACGCAATTTTCTCGCCGTCGAACGGCTTGGCGAGCCAGCCCGCCCACACGGCGGCCGGCAGCGCTTCACTGACTGGCCCGATGGGGGCGTACCCCTGGCCGCCAGCGGGTGGTGCGTAGGCAAACATTTCGGGCATGCCCAGCGGCAGCGCAGATGCTTGGCCCCATGGCATTTCAAGATAATAGCCGCTGGTGGTATACGACATCATCCGCCCCGGTTGCGGGGCAGGGGCCGGGACGTACGTGGCGGCCTCATGCACGCACTGCAGCAGTTGCACTGGGAGTTTCAACACTTCGTCTTCGGCAATGCCCGTGCAGCCACAAGAGCCCTCCGCACTGACATCCAACTGCACTTCGAGCCAATAGCTGACGGAGAATTGATCCACCTGTGCTGTGTGAAAGTGCTTCGTTCGCGACGCATCGATGGGCAGCACAGAAGCAAAATGGACGGGACCACCATGGCCGCCCGCGAAGGGCACACGCACATGGGCAATGACCGACTTGATGTCACGGAACGGCGCGTGGCGTCGGATTCCGGTAGGATCGAAACGGCGAACGAGTTGAACTTGCAAAGGGGTGCCAGCGTGGCCGATCAGCGTGAAGGGGATGACCGGATCGTGGCCGAACGCGTACGTCACCTTCGGCACGGACAGCGTCCCTTCGAAGGTGGTGGACGGATCGCGGCAGCCGCAGCCGGGGCAGCACGACAGGCAGTTCCGCGTGTGGATAGCGCCGCCGGTCGACACAGAGAAGGGTGCGCTGGCCAGCACCTGCTGTGGATGGGCAGCCCGCAGCACCGTGATCGGCCACGACGTGTGCTTATCCTTGAACGAGTACGGGATGATGACTTTGACCGACAGCACGTGCATCAGCGAGAAGAAGAAGCGCTTGCCGCCGCAGCAAAAGCAGCAGCACTTGCAGCACGTCGTATCGTCGCCGACGTACCCCCCAGGGATGCTCCCCGGCATGCCTGGGTGCACCGGGATGCAAAACGGGTACACGAAGCGACCCGGGGTCATCGTCAGCTGCCCGGAGCTGCGGTTGCCCACAAGTAGGTAGCTCATGTGATGAAGCGGCGTGGAGTCGAAGAGGTCGATGTCGTCCTCCCCTTGCTTCGCGAGCTGACCCTCCGTGAGGACCATCGCGGCATTTTCTAGTACCGGGAGGACTCGTTTCATGACTCGGTAGCTGAAGCTGATCCCGCGGATGTTGGCCTGTTCGGTGCATGTGACCACGATTCGGCCGGAAATGGTGGCACCAACGACGAAGACGCCGTTGCCGTCGAGTTCGATTTGAACGTCAAATTTATTCGCATCGAAGAAAACCATGTGTCAGTAAAAAAAAAAACAGCTATTTTGATGCGTGAAGGCGTTACCTTCCAAGCAAAGGCCACGTATACTTGCGCACAACTATCAGTGCTGTAAACCGGTGGCATCGGCCGCTCAATCGCACCAACGGAACACACCGAAAGCAACTGTGGTCGTAGCAAGGAAAAATGGAGCGATTT
>ERZ1292630.4099-Hain-H41-02um-R3-4099-length-12471-cov-5_pt1 | contig 12471 bp, 10 predicted proteins | sample MGYA00564408_ERZ1292630 | MGnify/ENA primary metagenome ERZ1292630 (study PRJEB36523, sample SAMEA6512641) | groundwater metagenome | collected 2019-01-08 | study: AquaDiva: Metagenomics assemblies of 32 groundwater samples | reverse complement strand
GGCCGGATCGGGCGAATGGTCGCGGGCAGACCGTTCTTCAATTTCCACGAGGAGATGTATTTGGTCGGATAAGATCGGATGGCGAGCTTGGGCAATTCGGCTTCCGGTGTTTTGAGATCGTGCAGGATGACGCGGGCGTCGAGCGCCACCAGATCGTCGGCGGAGGCGAATAGGGGATTGATGTCAATCTCCTTGATCCAGCGTTGCTCGGCGACGAGCTGGCTGAAGCCCACCATTAATTTTTCCAGCGCCACGAGGTCAACAGGTTTGCGCCCGCGTACGCCTTTGAACGCGTGATAAATCTTGGTCGCCTCCATCATGCGCCGCGCGAGCGTGGTGTTCAATGGCGGCAAGGCGAGGGCTTTGTCCTTGAAGATTTCCACCAGTTGTCCGCCCATGCCGAAGAGCAGCACCGGCCCAAACTGCGGATCAATGCTGCTGCCGAGGATGATTTCGTAACCTTCGCTGAGCTTGATCATCTTCTGCACCGTCACGCCTTGAAAATGTTGTGCGCCGGCTTTTTCAGTGCAACCGGTCTTGATCGAATTGAACGCGCGCTTCACGTCCGACTCATCCTGAAGATTCAATTGCACGCCGCCGACATCGGTCTTGTGCGTGATGGTTTCGGAATACAGCTTCAGCACGATGGGGAAACCAATTTCCTTGGCGAGCTTGGCGGCTTCCGCTTCGGAGGTGGCGGTCTTGGTGACAACGGTCGGGATCTGATAACAGGCGAGCAGGTCTTTGGATTCCGCTTCCGTCAGAATGGTGCGACCGGCCTGCTTCACGGTTTCAATCAAAGCCTTGGCTTTGGCGCGACCGGATTTGAGGTCGTCGGCATCGGCGGAGGGCAGGGGAGTTTCGTAGAGGGCGCGCAGGTTTTCGGCGTAACGCCACATCTGACTGAACACGCGCGCCGCAGTGTCCGGGTAGGGGAAGGTTGGAATGCCGACGCGATTCAATACGGCTTCACCCTCTGCCACATCCTTGCCGCCCATCCAACTCGCGAGCACCGGTTTTCCTTCCACATGACCAAACTCTTTGAGCTTTTCCGCCGTGCCCGTGCAATCCGTCATCGCTTGCGGCGTAAGAATTACCAGCAAGCCATCGCTGTTCGGGTCGCGTCCAGCGATTTCAAGCGTCTTCGCATAGACATCTGCGCTGGCGTCGCCCAGAACGTCCACGGGATTGTTGTGCGACCAGGCGGACGGAAGAATCTTGTTCAACTCGCTGATTGTGCCCGGCGAAACTTCCGCAAGCGCGCCGCCGCTGGTGATGAGCGCGTCGGTCGCCAGCACGCCGGGGCCACCAGCGTTGGTGATCATCGTCAGGCGATTTCCTTTCGGGCGCGGTTGCCGGCCCAGAACTTCGGACATGTAGAACAGATCGGAAATGTTGTTCACGCGCAACACGCCGCAGCGCTTGAACGCCGCATCCAGCACGTCGTCGCTCCCGGTCAACGAACCGGTGTGCGAGGCTGCAGCTTTGGCCGCGCCTTCAGTACGACCGGGTTTGATGACGATGATGGGTTTGGTCAACGCGACTTCGCGCGCGGCGGACAGGAAGGCGCGGGCGTTGCCGATGGTTTCCATGTAGATGACGATGCTCTTGGTGTTCGGATCGTCGCCGAGATAATAAATCAAGTCACCCCAGCCAACATCGAGCATCGAGCCGATGGAAATAAACGCGCTGAAGCCGACGTTCTCCTTCAAGCTCCAGTCGAGCACTGCCGTGCAAAGCGCGCCGCTCTGGCTGAGAAACGCCACGTTGCCCGGCTTGGCGATGGCGGTGGCGAACGTGGCGTTCAATCCTTTCTGCGGCATCATCACGCCGAGACAGTTCGGGCCGACTATGCGCATTCCCGCCTGGCGCGCGTCGGCGAGAATCTGTTGTTCGAGCTTCACGCCTTCCGGCCCGGTTTCCTTGAAGCCGGCGGAGATGATCACCGCGCCCGGCACGCCGGCCTTGATACATTCTTGAATGATGCCGGGCACACTTTTCGCAGGGGTGCAGATGACGGCGAGATCAACTCGCTCCGGCACGGCGGCGATGTTGGGATACGCTTTGACAGAGAGCACCGAGTTGCGTTTGGGATTCACAGGGTAAACCACGCCATCAAATCCACCTCGACCGAGATTCTGAAAAATGGTGCGTCCCACGCTGCCGGGATTTTCCGTCGCCCCAATGAGCGCGATGACCTTCGGCTTGAAAATGGCATCCAGCGGATGTTGGCGACCTCCGTGGAGAATATCTTGGGCGGTGGAGATGGGTTTTGGATTGGGGGTGGTTTGCATGGAGGTGAAAGGTTTTGGGGCGGGCCTCGACAGAGGACGCGTAAAGCTGACAGTTTGTTCGCTCATCATTTGACACCGTTTTACGGTGACACTGCTAGCATGCCAGAACGACCGCCGGTTGCTAACCGTCCGTTGCAGTTTTTAGCGCAAGCTTTGCGGACAGAATAACCTTTTGCCGCCGAGGAAGCCAATTGCCAGCAAGAACAGCGCGCCACTGCCCGGTTCCGGCACCAACGTGTAACCCATCACATCAAACGCCCGCAGGTCCGTGCCGGAGAGGATCAGCAATTCGCCTGTAAATGCCGTCGGGTCCATGATGCCGATGCCGAGAAAATCTTTCCAATGACTCGCCTGATTGCCGTCGCCATTGATGACGCCGGTGGAGAGTTGTCCGATCGAAGTGTTCCCGCCGTCCACGGAGAAATACTTTGCCCGGTTGTCGGCGGTGTAATCGGTGTAGCCCGGCCCGGCGGCGAGACTGGCGGCGGAATAACGAAACAAGTCCGGCAGGTTGGAACTGAAGGCCCCGTCCGGCAACACGCCCCCAACCTGGTCAACGTCATCCACTCCGCTCACGAATCCGAGCGCGTGTCCGAGTTCATGCATGGCGGCTCCGACAAAATCGAACTGACTCATCGTGATGCCGTTGCCGGGATCAAAATCAAAACCGAGATCGGAGTTGAACCGGATGAGCGCGTCGAGCGTGGTGGTCGGGCCGAGCAAACCGATGGCTTTGGCGTTGGCCGTGGTCATGCCGACGCGATCCATGCTGCTCACGTAGGGGGTCGCGCTGTTCGCGCCGTTGGGATTGTTGCTGGTGCGATTGATCAGGCGATTAAAACTCGCGCCGGGTTGCAGGGCGGCATGGGAAGAATAATCATCCGCCGAGACACGCTGCGCGCCCAACGCCGTCGTGGTATCGGTGTACGAATATTCTCGGAAATCGCTCCCCGCCTGGCCGATGATGAATTGTCCGAGCGAGGAAAAGCCGATCTGCACATTCACCGTGATGTCATCTGCCAGCACTGTGGACCACCGGTTTGCGGCGGCAGCGAAGCCATCAATCGCGAACTGCGGCGTGCCCGCCTCGGGGATCAGATTGAACACGACGTTCGCGCGCGTGTTCTGAGTAGAGAAAGCCAGCGCCAAGGCGAGGGCAGAACTCAGATGTGGCTTGAGTTTCATGATGCAAATAGCTCCGGGTTTGGGACGGAACTGAGCAAGAGTCTCCCAATTTGTGGGATTCCGCAATCCGTCAATCCACGGATTGGCGGGTGGTCTTGCGCTTGGCGGGCGGAGCGACGCACTATTTGACCGGCGAATAATCCGTGGCGGAAAGGAATACGGATTCGATCTTCTCCACAAGCTTGCCGTTCACTTCGGATTCCTTGTGCGCCTTCTTCCAATCGGGATCGGCAACGAATGAAGCCCAAGATTTCTTCGCTTCCTCGCGACTCTTGTGGGCGATGATATAAACCAACTTGTTACTCGCGCCTTTGTCGGCATCGGTAGGAATCCAGTAACCAATATTTTCCATGCCATGCTTCTTGAACAGCCCGCAGGTGTGATCGCGGAAGCGCGCATTCAACGCCTCCAGCTTGCCGGGCATGGCATAGTAGGTGCGCATCTCGAAACAGCGCGAATCTTTGGCGATGGACGGGCTGGCCGTCGCGACGTTGGTTTCAGCGGCGAAGCTGACGGCGATGGAAGCACTGATGAGCAGGACGGCGATGATGGCTTTCATGGTTTTGGTCTGGTGATTGTTTGTTTCGGTTTCTGCTGTGGGAACAAGATGACGTAAAGGTCGGTTAGAGTCGAGATTGTGAAGTCCGGTCCGTGATTTTCGCCGGTGCCATTGCGGCCGAGAAAGGCGGACAAAACTCCGGCTTGCCCTGCGCCAATGACATCTTTGGCTTCATTGCCGACGTATAACATTTCATCCGACGCAACACCTAGGCGCTTCGCGAGCTCGTGGTATCCGGTTGGCTCGGGTTTGCGCACCCCCACCTCAACGGAAGTCAGCAGGATGTCAAACAAGCCTGTGATGCCGGCGCCGGCGATGTCGCGCTCCACAAATGCGCGCGGCATGCCGTAAGCCACATCGGTCAGAATGCCGGTCGGGATGTTCTGCGCCCGCAAAGTCTGAAGGACGGACACGGTTTCGGGATAGGCACTCAGGCGCTGTTGAAAGAATGAGAAGAAGGCTTCGATGGCTGCGCTGGAATGTTTGGCCGGATCAAGTTTCCACGCATCCAAAATCGAACCTAGAATCGTTTCTGCGGGAATCTCCCGGGTGCGCGGCACGACGCGGGTGTTGTGTTGCGTCAGGATTTCCTTGGCGCGTTCGAACTGTTCTGCGGTTGGCTGCACCTTGCAGCGTTTCGCCACTGCAGCCAGTGCGTCGGGGTACAAGGCCACCCAACTCATGGGTGTGTCGCGATAAAAGAGCAGGGTGTCGCCCAGATCAAAACCAACAGCTCGAATGGTTGTCTGCATTTCAGGTCACTTCGGTTTCAACTGCGGGAACAGGATCATGACGCGGATGCTTCCATCGCAACCAAGATGGATTTTGGGAATCTGCTTATAGTTCAATGTCACTCGTAAACAGGCGGCTTTATGCTATGGCGTTTTGCAGCCTCCGGGTCAATTGCCTGAATTGCGAATGCAACACTTGTCCGAACCTTTTCGATAGGGTCGTTAGCGATCATTAGAAGAGCCGGGATAGCAGTCTTTGCGTTTGGACCATAAATCTTGAGCGCTTCGACGGCGCACCATCTTGTTGTGTCATCCTGTGACTTGAGGAGCGGGATTACGTCTGCAACAAATTCGTTGCCGTTGGTTGAAACGACTCTTAGCGCCACCAAAGCTTGCGCATCCACTGTTTTGGAGCCCTTGATAAGGGCTCGAATTGCTGGAAGCGCAACTTGTAGGTCAGCGGGCGAATTTGTGCTTAAGGCAAACCCGATAATTTTCCCCAGAGCATTTTCGCGGATTCGATGATCTTGATTTGTAAGACATGCTACAAAGATCGGGACGGTTTCTCTTCCGACTAGAAACAGCGCATTGCATGCATCAGTGCTGTAATTTGCATCGTTCGCTAATGCGCTTAGTTTCGGAATAGCCGGCCTTGCAGTTTGTCCCAATATGTCAAACGCACGATATGCCACGCTGCTGTCATGCGGGCTAAACGCAGAGCCGACAGAAGTTACATAGTCCAACATCGCTGGAATGGCGTTCGTTCCAATTAACAGAAGCTCGCTTTCAGCTCTAACTCGTTGTTCTGGTTGATCGCTCACTAGGTCGTTAAGCCATGAGTGGATAGATCTGCCCTTGTGCAAAGAATCATTGGCAATGCAAACACATTGCAATGCAACGGCGGCAATTATGCATGCCAGTAACGTTCTCACTTCGGCTTCAACTGCGGAAACAGGATCACGTCGCGGATGCTTTCCTGGCCGAGGAGCATCATGCACAGACGGTCAATGCCGATGCCGATGCCGCCTGCCGGGGGCATGCCGTGTTCGAGCGCGACGAGGAAATCTTCGTCCAACTTCTGTTGCTCGCCGCCGGCTTGGTGTTCCAGCGTGGCGCGTTGCGCGATGGGATCGTTCTGCTCGGTGTAGCCGGGCGAAATCTCCTGGCCGTTGATGCAGCACTCGAAGACTTCGACGGTCGTCGGGTCGTCGGGCGAAAGCTTGGCGAGCGGCACGAGTTCCTTGGGCAGATGCGTGACGAAGGTCGGGTTGATGAGCGTTGGCTCGATGAATTTGGAGAACACGGCATTCGTGACTTCAAAGTCTTCAAACTCCTTGCCGATCTCCGCGCCCATGTCGTGCGCTTTTTGACGACGTTCGGCAGCGGAAATGGTGAACCAATCTGCGCCAGCTTTTTCTTTGATGAGGTCGTTGTATTTCACGCGCCGCCAGTTTGGAGTAAGGCTTATCACTTTTGGTTTTTCAAAGGTGCGTATCTCCTCGATGAATTTATACTGAAAAACAATCCAACGGCGACCAATTGAAAGCATTAGACTAGGAACAGAATCCAGGTTTTCGTCCTTTTCAACGCGGTCTTTATCAACTGTAACGCCGACCTCTATTGAGAGTTTCCCGATAGAGCTGATGATTTCTGAAGCCAAACCTTCTATCGGTTCGGAGTCTGCGCGCTGCCGATATGTTTGCAAAGCCACTCGGCGTTTTTGCAACTCTTCAACAGGAAAGTCGAGTGAGTTCTTAAATGCAGTTCCGGCTGATTTTGAGAAGACCTCATCCATTTCTTGAATTGCTCGATCAAGTGCGAGTGTAAATGCGCTTCTGCGGCAATGTTTAATTTCAAGTGTCCCCAAAACCTTCTTAGCGACGTGTTTGATGAGCGACTCGACGGTTTCCATCATCGTCTCGTAATCGCCGAAGGCCTGATACGCTTCGAGCATCGTGAACTCGGGATTGTGCCGGCGCGAGAGACCTTCGTTGCGGAAGTTCTTGCCGATCTCGAACAGTTTATCAATGCCGCCCACGAGCAGCCGCTTGTGATAAAGCTCCAGCGCGATGCGCAGATAAAATTCGCAGCCGAGCGCGTTGTGAAAGGTCTTGAACGGTTGCGCCGCCGCGCCGCCGGGAATCGCCTGCATCGCGGGCGTCTCCACCTCCACGTAGCCGCGACTGTGAAAGAACGCGCGAATCTCATGCACGATGGCGCTGCGCTTGAGGAAAACTTCCTTCACCTCGGGATTGCCGATGAGATCGAGGTACCGCTGGCGATAACGAATCTCGGTGTCCTCCAGCCCGTGCCATTTGGCGGGCGGCGGACGGAGCGCCTTGGAGAGAATGGTGAAGGACTCGAGCTTGAGGCTGGGTTCGCCGGTCTTGGTGCGGAACAGCGTGCCGGTCACGCCGATGAAATCGCCGAGGTCAAGGTGCGTGAAGATATTCCATTGCTCATCGCCGAGGGCATTTTTCTGCGCGTAGATCTGGATGCGCCCGCTCTGATCGCGCACATCTACGAAGATGGACTTGCCCATCTCGCGGTGCGCGGTGATGCGGCCGGCCACGGAGACTTTCGTGCCTTCGGGCAGTGTGCCGGTGTCAAACCCGCTGCGCGCGTCGTTGCACTTGGTCTCGGGCGTGAATTTGTTGCGGAACGGGTCAATGCCTTTGCTCTTGAGGGCGGTGAGCTTGGCTTTGCGTTGTTCGATGAGTGAATTCGTATCTTCGGCGGACATGCGGCGGGAAATAGAACACGAATTGGCCCGGGAAACCAAGCAAACAAAACGGAGCGGAAAGCCACAGATGGCCACACATGAAACACAGATTTGATTGTAGCGTCGGTCTGTGACCGACGACGCCGCTGACACAGCGCCGCTACAAACCAACGGCTCGCGGGGACGCTCGCCCCACCTTCAGAACGGGCATCTGTGTTTCATCTGTGCCAATCTGTGGCTGATGAACCGGTGGGCTATGGTAAAAGTCAGCGCCCCTTCAACCACGGCGGGGTGAGCAAGGTGCGGTCAATCACCATCTGCCCGACGAAATGGTCGGCTTCAGAACGGTCGGCCAAGACCTTGGCGACGAGGCGGCGATGGGATTTTTCCAGGACTTCGTAAGCGAGTTGGAGCTTGGCCAACTCCACCCGGATTTCTTCGAGGGACGATTTCTCGGTCATAATTTGAACTTTCTTGGAGTAACGATGCTTGCAGGCGCGACGATCCTCGGTCGGAATTGAAGCATAGCCGACGCCAAATCCCGCGATGAATACCCCCCGGGGGACACCGGCCATTATCCACAGATTACGCAGAGGGTCGCAGATTTAGGGTGCAAAACAAAAAATGTGTGGTGGTAGGACGCGTCACAAATCTGCGGTCATCTGTGTAATCTGCGGACACATCCCGCTGTAACCGATTTGTGACATGTTTGTGTCGTGGCAGCAACTGTGAGGTGTTGTTAATTAAAGGGGAAGGGAGGCGAGTAAATTGTCATTCCTGCCGCTAAACACACGTTGCTAAAGTCGTTTTTAAGTCGTTCAAGTCGTAAAAGAAGTATTCTTCTCGTTCTAGCGGTGTGCCTCACTCCAATTTTGATGCCAGCGGCGTTGTTCCTCTACGAACCATTTAACTACGCCAATGGCCCTCTCGTCAGTGTCAGTGGTGGATTATGGAATACACACAGCGGCACGACGGGTGAAGTGGATGTCGTTTCCGGGCGCGTGGATTTGCGTGTGCCATCAACGGAGGATGTGAACGCGGTTCTACTTGGCCAGCCCTTTCCCGCCACAACGAACATTTTTTTGTATGCCAGTTTTGTCGTCAACTTTTCCACGTTGCCCTCTGCCGGTGGAGCGTATTTCACACATTTCAAAGGAACGGGTAACACCATCCAACGCGCCAAGGTTTTTGCCCTGACATCAGGCGCAAGCCCGGGCCAGTACCGGATCGGTCTGGCGAACGCGGCGAATACTGCGGCCATCGCGACGGCTTCGAGTTTCAACGCGAACGCAGATTATCGAATTTATGTCCGTTACGTTTTGAGCAATGCCACCAGCACGGTTTGGGTGAATCCCACCTCGGAAGCGTCGCCTTCAATCACGGCCACGGACATTGTCGGGTCGCCCGGAACAATTACATCTTTCGCGCTGCGTCAAGATACGGGCATTGGAGTATTGGAGATTGATGATCTGAAAGTGGGTACGTCCTTTGCCGATGTGTTCGATGCGCCGGTGACGAATCCGCCAGTCATCTCGCAACAACCGGTCAGCACGTCCGCGATCGAAGGCGGGGCGGCGACGTTTGTGGCCGCTGCCACGGGCACGGCCCCGTTGAGTTTTCAATGGCGCTTCAATAACAATCCCATCTCCGGTGCGACGAATACCACGCTCACGTTGACCGGGCTGGCCACCAATGCAGCGGGGCTTTACAGCCTCACGGTCACCAATGCGGCGGGCGCGACGAACAGTGCGGCGGCGGCGCTCACCGTCATCCAGCCCAACGCCAGCGGGACGTTGACGTTGGTGCATTACAATGTGAAGGGGAACTTCGCAGCGGATTGGACCACGAATGCCGCGCAGGTGCAGGCCATCGCGCGGCAGTTGCGCTATCTCAATCCCGATGTCATCACGCTGAACGAAATCCCCAACGGGTTTCGGCACGAGATGACGAACTGGATGATCGCGTTCTTTCCGACGTATCAACTGGCGGTGAGTCCGGGCACGGATGGCGTGTTGCGCAGCGGCGTCATCAGCCGGTATCCCATCACGCGGTCGAAATCTTATTTCGAGAACGCGAGCCTGACGAACTTCGGTTACAGCGGCACGTTCACGCGGGACTTGGGCGAGGCAGAAATCACCGTGCCAGGCGCGACCGAACCATTGCACGGCTTCACCACGCATCTGAAATCTGCCGAGGACCCGGACAGCCAGCAACGGCGCGCGGCGGAATGCAGCATGATCTCCAATTACTTCGCCACAGTGTTCATTCCCACCAACGGCTGGCGACCGTATCTGCTCTCGGGAGATTTCAACGAAGACATCGCCATTCCGATGAACCAGAATCTGCTGCCGATCCAACGGCTCACCAACGCGACAGGGCTCAAGCTGACCACGCCGTTGAATCCATTCACGCTCTCGCGCTTCACTCATTCTATCCAAGGCAGCATGGATGCGCGGTTCGATTACGTGCTGCCGTCGGGGCTGCTTTTTTCCAACACGGTGAACAGCCAAGTGTTCCGCACCGACTTGTTGCCGCCACCGTTGCCGCTCAATCTCAACAGCAACGATAACATCATCGCCTCGGATCATCTGCCGGTGGTGCTGGTGTTCAACTATCCTGATCCGCCGTTGCGCGCGACGCTCAGCGTGAGCAATCAGACCGCGACGTTGCAATGGCCGGCGTTGGTGGGGCGGAAATTCACCGTGCAAGCGAGCACGAATCTGGCGACGTGGACGGTGGCGGCCTCGAATATCGTCGCGCAAACCGCGCAACCGACGTGGACGGCTTCAACGACGAACGTGGCGCGGTTCTATCGGGTGATCCGCGTGCCGTAGCGGGTGACTGAATCCGGTGGGGCGAGGCTCCTGACGAGCCGCAGGAACGGGGAAAAGTTGATTGGGGAACGACTCGCGAAGACGCTCGCCCCACCAAACATTCTGGCTGACTCACTTGATTTCTTTTCTTTCGCTCCCCGCCGACGCTTGGTTTACTGAAAGCGATGAACGTCGAAGACAGCATCTGGGACAAGCTCACCCGCGTGGTGATCGGCTTGTTGTTGCTGGCTTTTTTGGTGGCGGTCGGCGTGTGGTATCTGCCGCTCATCCAACACAACGCGCGGATGCGGAAGGAAGTGATGCGGTTGGATGCGCAGGTGCAGAAGGAGGCGGAAGCCAAACGGCAATTGAACGCCGCCGTGGAAGCATTGAGCAATGATCCCAAAGCCATCGAGCGTCTGGCGCGGGAAAAACTGGGTTACGCCAAGCCCGGGGAAACGGTGATCCGTTTCGAGGAAGCTACGAACACTGCGTTGTTGCCGCAGTAACCGTCAGACGGTGAGCAGTTCTTTTTCTTTCGCGACGAAGTGCTTGTCAATTTTCGCGGAGTAATCGTCGGTCAGCTTCTGCAACGCTTTTTCCGCCTTCTCGGTTTCGTCCTCGGTCACACCGCTGTCGTGGCTGTGTTTCTTGAGTTGATCCATCGCATCGCGGCGGACGTGGCGGATGGCCACGCGCCCGTCCTCGGCCATCTTCTTGATGATCTTGACGAATTCCTGACGGCGTTCCTGGCTGAGTTCGGGGAAGAAAATGCGAAGGACCTTGCCTTGCACGGCGGGGGACAGGCCGAGATTGGCTTTCTGGATGGCCTTCTCGATGTGGCCGAGCGTGGAGGCGTCCCACGGTTGGATGGCGAGAGTGCGCGGCTCGGGCGTGGTGATGCCGGCGAGTTCGCGGATGCGCATCTGTGAGCCGTAAGTTTCCACGAGGATGTTTTCGACGAGGGACGCCGAGGCTTTGCCGGTGCGGACGCTGGCGAATTCATTGACCACCACGTGTTCGGTTTTTTCCATCTTCTCTTCCGCTTCCAACAAAATATCGTCGAGTGCCATAGGTCAGTGACGTTAGCAAAGCCACTGAAAATGTATAGCGGCAAAAAGGTGTGAGCGTAGGCGGACGGGGCAGGGGTTCGCTGCAGCGCTCTGGTTAGGCGGCGTCATTTCACTCTCCATCTCGTGGTCCTAAAATCAAATAGTCAACTCGATTGCTAGTCATGCTCAATGTGACTCCGCCGAACCCAACATCGCGAAGCACGTGAACTCGAACCGTCTGTCCGGATAAGCGGGAAAGAAGCTGCTCACGCAAGGATACGTCGAGAATCACTGTGGCAGGCGATTGGTTGGTAGGGAAGGCCCAGACTTGTTGCTGCGTGCCGCCGGAAGACGGGACAGCCATGAAACCAATCTCGCCTTTGTACACTGGGTAAAGGTAAACGGGAAGCCGCATGTCGGGCTCCGTACGCTGACTCTGAGGCTTTCCAAGCCGCTCTTTGGCCGCATCTAAGCTCATCCTGTGATCGAGGCCGTCGAAGAATGAGATGTCCACGACGTTCGTGAGACGTACCCCATCTTGAAGGGTCGCGAAAATCTCAACTACCCTTCCGTTCCACTTGGTGACACTGATCTTTTTGAGTGGAGGCTGACTTGCTGGCTCTTCAAACGTGATGTTTGGAGTGCACGCCGCTAAGGCTAGAATGCCGAACAAAGGTAGTAATCGAACAACATGGGCATACATAAGTGGTGTGGTCGAGCCACCTAACATTACGATTAAGCGACTGGATTGTCGTTCATCAGGTTCATGGTTTTGGACGGTAAAGACAGGTTTCCGGCTTGTCTGGCAGGGACTTTTTCAAGGCTGCGCTTCAAGACGAAAGTAGAGAGAAGCGCTGTTGGTCGGGGGCGGCAGGGTGAAGTTGGCGGTGTAGCTGGTGGGGCGGAGCCAATCGGTGGCGGGTGTCCAGTTCACGAGGTTGGTGCTGGTGAGAACGCGGTAGCCGTGGCCGGGCGCGCTCGGCCAGGTGAGGCGGAGTTGTTTGTTGGGCAGAATGGTGGTGGTGAGTTTGAAGGTGGCGGCCAGTGAACTGGCGGCGGGGGCGGCTTCCACGCGGAAGAATTTGGTCGCGCCGTTCGTGGTGGTGGCGAAGGTG
>ERZ1292630.4096-Hain-H41-02um-R3-4096-length-12476-cov-9_pt1 | contig 12476 bp, 5 predicted proteins | sample MGYA00564408_ERZ1292630 | MGnify/ENA primary metagenome ERZ1292630 (study PRJEB36523, sample SAMEA6512641) | groundwater metagenome | collected 2019-01-08 | study: AquaDiva: Metagenomics assemblies of 32 groundwater samples | reverse complement strand
TATCCGCCTTCATCGCCAGCAGCGACCTGCCCGATGCCGTGCCGCTGATGGGCGGCGATCTGACCTGCCTAGGGGTCAAAGCCGCGGATGAGCTCACACGGGTGTCCGCCGCGGAGCGCCTGGTGATGTTTCGCCGGGCCGCCACGTTCGCCACGATGCCGCGGCAGTATGTGCCCGAGCCCCCTTTCCAAACCGGGAGCCGCATCCTGAAATGCATCGTCGATGAGCCCGTTCCGGAGCATCGCCTCACTAATGGAGGCTCCAATTTGCTATTCCTCACCGGCGGCGGGGGGTCGTTAGACAACACCTCCACCTCTTCTTCTTCCTCCACGGCGGCGGCGGCGCACGCACCTTCCTCCCGGGGTACCCAGGCGTTCTGTGCAGTGTCCGATGGAACGGTGCGGGTCTTTTCTCTGCTCACCGGAAATGAAACCAACACATTGCATTATGCGGACGAGGTCATTACACCCATCATCGATGTGCATCTGGACGTCGAGAGGCGTCACGTGATTCTCGCCGATGCCGCAAATTTCGTGTGGGTCTACGACGCCGACTTCGCCTCCGGACGAACGGGCAACGTCCTCCGATGTTGTTACCTGGGCACGGGACATTTGGGCGGGGCTAGCAACGCCGCGGTGCAAAGCTTGTCTCGGGCCAGCAGTGGACGGTCCAGCAGTAGTCGGCATGGGCAGTCCGCACGTTCCTCCTCGTCCCCGGGTCAAAGCAGCAACAGTGATACAGTACCGACGGATCATAACGGCGGGTCGGCGACAGCGTCGGCCCCCGGAGAAGGGAGCGCTTTTTTTGCCGGGCCCACGCGACAAAAAACCGTCGCGTACGACCCTCATCGAATGAACGTGGAGCCACTGGCCTTCGCAACCGGAAACCACGTGAGCGCAGCTCGCATCGCGCTCCTTGAGTTTGATGTTTTGAGGTTAGGAACGGTCTTCCGCCCAAAGGGCGCGTCTGCGGCGGCCGCGGCGGCCACCAACCTCGGCAACAACCAGCCCACAGCGACAACTTCGTCCAGTCGAGACGGCGCCCAGGCAGGACAGGGAGGTGGCAGTGCGGCGGCGGTCGTGGCAGACGCAGCGGCTTCCGCAACAAGTCCCGCCGTCTCGCAGAATTTAGCTTCGGTCGACGTGAGCGGCACCAGCATCACGTGCCTTGCCGTCATCCCTGCCTCGTCGATCGCCATGGTAGCCGCCGCCTTCGTGCCCTCGGCGGACGTCCAACGAGGGGGAGGAGGAGGAGCGAGCGCTCCATCGTCGGGCGGTGGCGGCAACGGTGGAGCGGGAGGGTCCACGTCGCAACGAGAGATGAACTTTCCGCTGTTCGTGGGCACCTCCACCGGGGTCGTCGTGTTGTACCGAAGCCTGTCGCACACCACCTCGCTCTCAGAAACTACAGTGAGCAGAGATGCTTTGGACAGGAGGAAGCCGCCCGTGCCCCTGCAAGGCAGCGGGCGCGCCGCCGTCGCGTCACGCTCAAACGCCACCGTCGTAGCCGACGGAGGGGCAGGAGGCGGCAAGCCGGCGGGCCTCGTCGTTCACCCGTCCGTAGCATGGCGAGCCCACGCAGGCCCCGTGACCCAAATCGTGTGGTGCATTTTGCAGCGCAATCCGCTTGGCGTCGTCGTGTCGTCGTCCACCGATGGCACCGTGCTTCTCTACGACACGCACAAGGAGCTGAAGCTGGTGCAGCTGGCCGTGCCGCCCACTTACGACGGTGCCCTGCCGTCGGTCGCCTCGTTCGCGGTGCTGGGTCAGCGAGGCCTGATTGTGTGCAGGGGATGGAGCCGCCGCGTCTATGTGTGGTCCGTCGATGGTGGTGGTTACCTTCACGCGACGTTTAACGACCATGAAGACAGCGTTGTCTCTGTTCTCGGCGATGACGACCGCGGTACGATCGCATCGTTCGGCAGGGACCGTGTCTTGCGCGTTTACGACGCCAAGTCCTTCAATCCGGTGCAGCTGATTCGCGACCGCGAGGAAAGCCGACCGTTTGGAAATCGGCCGTTGTGCTGCCTGACGTACGCGCACACGAGAGGGGAGATTGTCGGCTGCGCGGGACGGTTATACCTCTATCCGAGAGTGGACGGCTCCGGGGGCGGAGTTCCACCAGGGACGATCGGCTCAATGCGTCACGCCGGCGACGGCGATGCCCTGGATGATGGCGCAGCCGAACCGGTGAGCACCGCGACCTTGGATCCGGAGGATGAAATTAGCATCATTGCCGAGCAGCTCAACGCGAATGCTGCTGCTTCGCCGGTAGCCTCAGGTAGTGGAGGGCATCACGGAAGTCGCCCAGGCTCATCCACGCGGCGGGACGAGGCGGCGAACCTATCGCGGCTCAGCTCCGCCCGCCGTGCGCCGTCCGCTTCTTCCATTCACGCCGCCTCCGCTCTCCGAGGTCAGTCCCACCGAGCTGCCTCCGCCAAGTCACAGGAAACGATCCGAGCCGCTCAAGAGGCTGGCAAGGCGTCCTCGTCCCATGCCGTGGCCGTGAAAGCGTTCCCCTTCGCCGGCGTCGAATGTGTCTTGCAGTGTCTGCACGACGAGTCTCCCCACCAGGACACCTCCTCGGGGGCGCTGCCAACGGGATCGTCGTCTGCGTCCAATGCCGCCGATCTACCGTTGCGTCAGCCCCGGCACCTCCACCCGGTGATCATTCTCGCCCTGCTTCCCTTTTCGGACCCGGCGGCGGGAAGCACAGCTGCGTCAGATAGCAGTGACCGGTCGTCGTGTGGCCCCGTCACAACATGGTTCGTCGTCACCAGCGACGGCGACACTGTAATTCTGTGGGAAAATCACCCGCAGCCGCCTCTGAGGGGGGCCGCAGCAGGCGGAAACTCCGTTGGTTCAGCGACATGTGCGAGCATCACGACGGCCGTCGCCAGTGCGTTCTCACTGCCGCGCAGGGCTCGTGAAGCCTGCGTGGTGGCCGACGTGGTCAGCATGTTCTTCGTGGTCGGCAACACGGTAGAACACTGGTCCCTAAAACCTGCGCGCTGCGTTCGCATTTTTGAATCGCAAGCCCCAGTGCTACTTCGCAATCCGTTGCACGTTCCCTGCGATCCTCCTATGCGTCACTCCTACTGCATGGCCACCGCAGGAGGTCAGGTGCTGTATTGGGTATGTCCGCCGCCGGCAAACGCCTCGACTCGCGGTAGCGTTCCCAGCGTGCAAACCGTGTCGCTGACGTCCTCGACGTGGGTTCATTTGCACTCTGGGGAGCATAAGCACACGGTCGGTGAGTTAGTCACCATCGTGAAACTGCCAAGGACCCCGATGGTGTTGCTCGCCAACATGGCCGGCGACGTCTTCTTAGTCACGTTCGAGGACGAGAGTCTACTGGGGCCGCAATGCTGCGGCTGCTTTCGACTACAGGGCACCGCCGCCGTGGTCGGGCTGCTCAAGCGGCTCGCGCGCGGCAGCGGAAAGCAGCTGCAGCATGGTCCCACCGGCGATGACTCGATCGCTGCGAGTGACATGGTGGACTCGAATGAAGTTCGAATGTCTGCCACGCGAGAGGCCCTCCGGCAACATGTCGCTCACGTCGTTGAGACCGAACGTCGCCTAGGCGCCTCCAAGTTCACGCAATTTCGCCATGCCACTCAACGGCGCTTGCACGAAGCCTTCCAAGATTGCATCGTCGTGAGTCCACGGCACATCTTAGCCACTCGGGGTGATGGAGACGGATACCTACTTGAGGTGCCATCCTTCGCGAGCACCGCGACAGGTCAGCGAAGCTCCGCCAGCATCATCACGGCGCTGTCAGGCAGCATCGCGCCGCTGTCGTCCTCGAACAGCGAGGGTCGGGTGCGCTCCTCCTCCTCCTTCAAACGGGCGCCGACGACGTCGCTCGCCCCGCGCCGCGACAGTGGCCTTGCGACCAGTGGCAGCGACGATCATCCCCCCCTGGCGAGCAACGTCGATGGCGGGGGGGGTGAACCGCAAGGCAGCCGGAAGAGGCAAAACACTACTTCGTACGAGGACATGAGCGGCGACGCCGAAACATCAGGCGACGCAGGTCCCGCGCGAGGAGGAGCGCCGCGGGAGTGGTGCCGCGTCAGCGCCTACTTCCCTCTTTCGTCGTGTCTGGGCGAGTGCACCACCTCGCTTGCGTGGAATGGCGCGGATGGGGCGCCGATCTTGGCCGCCGTCGACACCTTGGGCATTCTTTCCCTCTTTCATCTGGACGTCTGGTGGCGGACTCCCGCGTCGCCGTCAGCGACCGACGACGCCACGGACGGCACGTGGGCGGAACAAGCCCCCGCGTCTCTGATGTCCTTTGAGGCCTCTTGGCGGCCATCCGGCTGCTCCCCTTCATCCCCGATGGGTCGCAGCAGAACGCGTGGTGGTGCGAATGCGGCGGCGGCTGCCAATGGGGGGGTCAACTTCCCCGCCGATCGGCACCCGAGTGGCATGATGTCCTCCGCGACGCGGCCGATGATCCCGGCGTCGGAGGCGGTCGTGTTCGAAGGAAGGCAGTACGACATCCTGCCGCCTGAGTCCCTGCACCTGGTCATGGCGATTTCCACGGCGGCCATGGGTCATGCCGTGTCGGTCCGTTTTCTACATAACCGCGTCGGTGGCGGCAACCATGCCAACACATTCGACAACAACACGAATAACGCCGATAACGCGGACGCGCCAGGGGGCTTCTGGCAGCCCCCTCCCGCCGGCAGTGAAGGCCAACAGCAACAAACGCTTTCATGTCTCATCGGCGCGGCGGATGGTTCGTTGAGCCTTGTCAATATCGTTCTCGGCTGGATTGGCAACGCGGCGAAGGCTGCCTCCACCTCTCACCCGTCGCCGCTCAAACCACTCTATGATACTACGGACGCAGACACACCCAAGCTATTCGAGCGCCGCCTCTGGGACGTGGTGACGTGCGAGTGCTTGTGGACGTCGTCCACGCGGCTTCCCGCCTCCATTTGTCTGCCGGGCGTGCTCTCCGCGTACGTCGACGCCGCGCTGCAGACCGAGGATGACGACGCGCGATACGACATGATATTATCGACCGAGGCAAACGGTAAGAAAAACAACCAACTAGCATCGAGCGACGCGACGTCAAGTCCTTCGGTTCCGGTCAGTAGTGACAAAGGTGGGGTGGTCTCCTCGAGCAGTCAACAAGGTATCCCCCTCAGCGTGGGGCCGGTCTCTCACCCGAGCGCCGCGACGCCGATGTCGACCTCTACCACGACGATGATGGCGCGATCAAGTCGCAGCCGGGGAGGCGGAAATGGGCTGCCGCTCCATCACCACCGCGCCACCGCATCGGATGCGCCCTCCTTGCTGCTCAGCTCGGCCGTGGCGGGTTTCACGATCCGCGCGGTGTCCGGAGTGGATCCTGCGCGGCGGCGCCGAGGGTTGCTTGACACGTTGCATCCTTTTTTCCTTTGTGGCCTCGACATGTTTGGGCGAGCCACGCTTCAAGAGCTGCTGAGCGTCGAAGCCACTGCCATGGCCACCCAAATGCTTCTTCACGGCGACACTCGGTCACGCGGAGGAAGGCAAAGTCCACCCGGTGCCAATCCCGAGTCGCCTCGCAGCTTTTTGCCCGAATTTCACCGCTTCACATCGCTGGTACATCGGCGGGATGTCATGATTCCCTCGCGACCGCACCGTCCTAACCCTTCGTCATCGTCGTCGCCGGCCAAGGCAGCGGCCACCACCTCTGATGCCGCGCCACTCAACCCCAGCCTCCTCGTCTCGATGTCTCTGCCGAACAGCCCAGTGGCCGCAGCCCGAGGAGCGCCGCAAGCGTCTCCAGCTGCGGCGGTCTCCTCTCCAAGGGCAGCAGCTGATGCCTCCGCGGGCCTCGCTCTACTGACACGGGGCTCAGCCGCGCTTATGTTTTCGACGTCGTTTCAGCCTCCTGTCCTTGTTCAACCGTCGAACGCTGCGGCATCGGCCACGACGCTGATGATGTCGTCAATGCCGCCAGAGGCCGACGACGTCTTTCGGATTGGGTATGCACATGACCACTTGGCCGGAGGTGGCACTGGTTCGAAGCGCTCTGAAAAATGGCTGCCGATGCTGCTGGCGCGCATACACGGCGCGACTCACCCTCCGCCCCTCACCGCGGATCGCACGGGTTTCCCCGTCGATGAGGCGGCAGTTGCCGAGGAAAGGACGCCGTTGTCGTCGGCTGCAACCGTCACTATCCTGTCGCGAACCCCCACCGCCCATCGACGCACGTACCGATCGGAGTATCAAGTCAGCCCGACGGCGGCCGCATCCACACCACCGCCTATGCGGCCGTCGTCGCGGCGCTTGTTTCATCGAGGTCATCAATCAAGCGCTCTCCAATCGCCGCTTGCCGCAGCGGCCTCGCCTGGCACGGCGGCTGCTGGGTCGACGTCTGGCTCAATTCCGCCGTACGAGGATCCTCTCATTCGCATCGCTCGCGTGATGTCCCAGCAAGGCAATAACGGCGACCTTGGACGGCGCCTGGATACGTCGTACCGGCGGTTGCGTCTGCCAACGGTGGACGCCGTCGCCCCGCCTCCGCATGCCTCCGCGGCGATGATCGAGCCTAGCCCTGCACCTGTACGGATGAATCGAGTCATTTGAGTTTAGTTGGACGTTGTGGTGTTTTTCTTCAATAGTGTATCGAGACCGTTTCGCGTGCTGTCACACTCTCTGCGTGTCAATCATCGTGGCACGCATCGTACGGTGTGGGACCTACTAATGGGATGACCTCCACAGTCGCCTCCTTTCTTAAAATTTTCGCGCGTCGCATGGCGGAGCCTGCTACGTTGTCGTTGTCTCCGAGTGACGCGCCGGCTGCAGTACTGGTAACTGGGGCGGCTGGCTTCATTGGCTACCACCTCGCCCTGCACCTCATCCATCAGGGCCTCCGCGTGGTCGGTTACGACATTGTGAACGACTACTACGACCCCGCATTGAAGGAAGCTCGCCTGGCAAGCTTAGCTGTGGCGGCGCATGCAGTTGCCAGCGGACCGGGGGGGTCGACGACGTGTTTGACGGCGGCGGAGAGATGGCAGTTCGTCAAGGGTGACCTCGTCGATCTTCCACGGCTCACGTCCTTGTTCCAAGAGCACTCGTTTGGAGTAGTCGTGCACCTCGCCGCGCAGGCCGGTGTGCGCTATAGCATCACGAACCCAGCGGCATACATTTCCAGCAACCTCGTGGGCTTCGCCAACATCCTCGAGCTTTGCAAAAACCACCATGTGAAGCACCTCGTGTATGCTTCCTCGAGTTCGGTCTACGGCGGCAACCGAGTGACCCCGTTCTCGGAGAGTCATGGGGTGGACCATCCTGTCTCCTTGTACGCCGCCACGAAGAAGTCCAACGAGCTCATGGCGCACAGTTACTCGCACCTATTTCAGCTCCCCACCACGGGCTTGCGCTTCTTCACTGTCTACGGTCCATGGGGCAGGCCCGACATGGCGGTCGCGAGCTTCACAAAGAACATTCTTCAAGGCGTTCCCATCGAGTTATTTAACCACGGTAACATGCTCCGTGACTTCACCTATGTGGACGATATCGTCGAGGGGATCGTCCGCGTTATGCAACGGCCGCCGACGCCGCAAAAGCAGCAGACGGACGGTGACAATGCGGCCAGCAACGACGATCCGGGGACGAGCTCGACGGCTCCGTACCGGGTCTTCAACATTGGCAACAGCAGCCCGCAGCCGCTGCTCACGATGGTCGCGACGCTCGAGGAGGTCATTGGCGTGGGAGCGTTGAAGGTCATGAAGCCAATGCAGCCGGGGGACGTGTTGACCACCGCCGCCGACACATCGCGGCTGGAGCTGGCGACGGGGTTCGCGCCCCGCACGTCGCTTCGGGATGGCCTGACGAAGTACGTTCAATGGTATCGGGGGTTTTATGGTCCGTCGTCCTAACGCATCGTCCCCCCGAGTGAAATAGGATGGGGGGATGTGGGTTTCCCTTTTTGTTCACTTTCAATGTCCTTGGAAGTTGATTTGGCACAGGCGACGCAGCTTTGTAACAGGAAAGCATGAACGTAACGTGGAGACCTTTTTGTTTTTCCTATTCGCGATCGGGTGGTCAGGTTATCGAGAGCCGTTGTGTGCGGGAGAGGTTAGGAGACGCTTATGTCATGGAGACGGTGGCTCTTTCTCGTCGTCGCGATCGTCGTGACGGTCACCTGTTTCTGGATGATGATGGTGATCGCGGTGCCGCCGCCGTCGACGGCAACGGCCATAGGCCCCGTTACGGCACATCGGCCACGCGACGACGTTGATGGAGACGACGTGACTGACTTGGGTGGCACCACGCTGAGGACTCATCGCAAGTGGTCTGCAGGGGATGGTCCCCGAGGCGGTTGCTACCCCTCTTTCGTGGCCGAACTGGTTCAGCTTGTCGACGAGCAGTCGCATGTCGCCAGCCTGTACGACCCGGACTTTTACCCTTCTCTGGTGGCGTGCGCGCCGCCGGATACCGCCGCTCTGCGGCTGTCGGCGTGGCTGCCCGAAGAGTTCGAAAAATACAATTGGACCATTCAAGACCGCACAAAATCGCCTCCGAGGCCGACGACGTTCGGGACACTGCCAGACCAGGTGCGTCGCGTCAAGCAGTTCGTGAGTATTGCGCTCGGCCGCCTCGTCGCCGATCCCGTGCTCTCCCTGGAATGGAGCCGCCTCAGTCGACTTCTTGTTCTTGGTCAGCACCAGCTCTCTCGTCCCGGTCAGGAAGATGATGACCAAGATGGCTCCAGGATGATGATGGCGGCCGCCACCTTCGTCAACGCGGTGCTCGATGTCGTCCTCTCAGTGTACCAAGGCGCGTCGATCACGTTGCGCCTTGTGGCTGAAGTGCACGTCGAGCAGACTGGAGGCTCGGCGACCGCGGGAAAATCAGTGATCGATGACGTCCGGGCGCTCATCATGAAAAGCTCCTCAAAGGACAAGGGCGACGACAACAAGGGGAAGGAAGGCACAGGGCGGCCGAAGGCGACGGCGGCGTGTCAGCGTTGGGCCGCACCCTGGCGGCTCGTGAGGCGGCGAGTCGCGATTCGGGCGCGCATGGCCACGGCGTCGATGGCTGCGCAGCACGTCGCCTCCTTCAACGTCGGCGGCACCGTGCTGAAGAATGGCGTCAACCCGGTGCAAGACTCGAAGTACTGGGTGATGGTGCGGCCAACGTTGTCGTGCCGCGGTCTGGTGCGCATGTGCAACGACCCCGAGGGGTGTCGGTTTTTGTGCAATGGAGCCTTCCTCCGCCACGCCCCGCAAGCGGCGGACCTCTCCGTCATCGGGTATCGCTCTTTTTTAGGTCGGGTTAACCGCAATCGTCTTCACGATCTCCACGTCGCAGCCGCTTCGCCTACAACGGTTGAGACGGCCGCAACCACAAAAGCAGCGTTCCTTACGTTTGTGGGGTTCGGGAGCAACAACGAATACGAGTGGGAGGAGGGCATCTTGCGCACGTTCCGTGAGGGCAAACGGGGCGAAAATCTGAACGTCGTGGGCAGCGTGACGGTGTTCGACTGCACATTGGCCGAGTGGCGCCCCCCGGCGACATTGCTGCCGCCCCGGAGCGGGGGCGTGTCGCCGATTGGTCTCGGCGTTGTCAGTCGCTGCCTTGACCGCGAAATTTCGGCCACGGCGTTGAAGATTGCGTCGTTGAACCGCTTGCTCAACGGTGAACGGTCTCGACTGTTCGAGGCTGATGGCAGCGCGCTCCTCGATGGCACCATCCGCGATGCAGGGGGGTCTGCCAGATGGCCTAGTTACGCGACCGCGCCGTCTACAAAAACGAGCGTGCGGTTTCCCGGCGGTCACGTGATTCAAGTCGGCCGATATGGCTCTCCAGCTTGGAGCGACCAAACTGGCAAACAAAGTGGGGGATTACCCGCACGCCTGCGACACATCGCCGTGCTGAAGATGGACGTTGAGAGCTACGAATTCGTCGCCGTGCCGCGGTGGCTACGCGATGACTTGATGGCCGTAGCTCGTCAACCCGCCACCGTTCTTGGAGGCTGTGCCGCAGCGGATGGGCGAGCAGAAGTTGTTGACGACGCAGCAACAACGGCAGCGTCCCGGTCGCCAGAAAGGGGCGACGACGACGACGCCCCGCTGAGCGTGGGATCGCTGCAACTCGAGCTGCATCGCATGGGACACAAGCGAGCGCCTGGGGCGTCCAGCGCGGGGGCGCTGCACACGCACCTGCTCATGCTCAACTTCTACGCCCTGGGGTTCTCGCCGTATGCCATGGAGCCGAACTTCTGGGACCACTGCTGCTTCGAGGTAGCGTGGGAGAGCCACCGTGCCTACGTGATCGGCGAAGTGTGGTCGGTCGCTGCGGTGCCCGATGTTGGTGGTGCATTCTGATGACTTTGAGATGGGCCGCGCTGTCATGTCACTCCGGTCGCCGATCTCTTTTGTGGTGTGGGGGGTAGAAACGCGAAATTTTCGGGTGTGCCTTTGCGAACAGTTCATTTTCTGACGCTCACGCACTTCTCGTCTCAAAAACAATCCGACCCCGTGGAGAAATGTTCGGTGGTTTCGTCTGCAAAGTCGGAGGTCATCAAATCGCGACCGAGAAGCGCCGCCGCTGGCGCCTACCAGACCTCACCACAAAGCGGCGTGAGAAATTGGAACTCGCCGAAGACCGCTCCCGGCGGCAACTCTCCGAGGCGGTCTCTGGACGCGTCAGCCCTCGGTACGACTCATGCTTCAAGCCCCCCTCGTCGGTCGCCGAGGAGTTAGCCGCCGCGGCCGCACACGAATCGCGTAGTGCTATCGATCTCACTCCTATCCAGCCGCAGCGGACCATCGCTGGCGGTGACAAGCGCGAATTTCACGCGGGGTCGAAGCTTTTTTCCTCCGTCTTCGGCGGTCCATCTGGCGGCCAGCTTCACTACGGCATCCTAGGCAACCAAAAGAAGCTGCTCGCTCTACGGAAGGCGATTGACGAGAATCCCCTTACTCACCGAGATCGCCTGGTAAACCGTCGAACGGTGACTGTCTCGGTGAACGATCTTTCGGGTAATCCAGTCGCCACGGGTGGGAGCCTCTCCGCCCGGGTTGGCCCAACCTATTCTCATCCAGCGTCCGTGGCGGTGGGAAACGCCCTCCTCGGGTCGCATCACCACGACGACTCTGCGGTCACCGCGTCGTCGGACGCTGCCAATTCTCACGGCGACCCGCCGCACGGCGAGGCGCCTGAGGCGGCCGCGCAAGACGCGCCGCCGCCCGCCGCCGCCACTGGCGGTACCATGACGATCCACCTGGCGCTCGCGTCGTCGGCGCCCCGAGTACCCCACGCCACCACGACACTTGTCCTGCGGTCGGAGGAGGCCCCGGTCTACGGCGGCATCGCGCACCACCCCCTGCATCAGCACCACATCGTGTATGCACACCCTCAACCCACGGACGCGGGGGGGGTTGTTGGGTCAAATTCGGCCGCAGGCGCCAGCGGGCTCGAGGGCAATGCAAGTGTGCCCGGCGGCTCGCCACCCTCCGCGCTCGCCGTGTCCACAACGTCCGACATGGCGCCGCAAGTCGTGGCGGGGCGGTGGAACGGCGCCGTCGTCCACTCGCCACCCTCGGCGATGAGCGGAGGCGGTGCTGGCGCGTCGCGACGACCGCAACCTCCAAGCTCCTCGGTGGCGACCACGTTGCCCACCAAGCCGCCGCCGCCGCCCGGCGACGACACCCCGCTAGCCGATGCTACGATGACACCGCGGAAGCCAAAATTTCTCAACCGAAGCACCCACGGTGCCTCCTCTCGCAAAGTCCAGCCCCTGCACACCCCGTTGCAGCCCCCGCAGGGCGCTCACCCCTCGACCGTGGCGTCGCAGCCGGGTGCGGAAGCCGCTTCCTTGACCATGATGGGACGTGCGACGAGCCGCTAGTGTGGGGACTGGGGTCGCCTTCCTACCTTTGGCCCGGCACAGCAGCAAAGATCCGGATCCCTTCCTTCCGTGGTCAGCGTCAGTTGTGTTCGTCTCAGTGTTTTTTTTCCGAATCTGTATGTGTGTTAGTCGAGAGGGGGGGATCTGGACAGGATGCGCTGCCGACGTGTTGAACGATATCATCCGACGTGTCCGTGTGAATCCCCCTCTACAGCACCACCAAGTCTTTTCTTGCACCAAGTCCTTCCCTCCTCCGACGGCCATAGCCCGCGGCGGTGCCTGTGGGTGGCGATGATCTCTCAATTTCACTTCTCGGACAATGAGGAAGGAAGAAAAGGAGGAACTGCCGTGATGGACTTGGCCCCTCATTTGCGTAGCATTCCTCTTCGCGATTTTCAATGTCAATGATGACCCCATCTTCACGTTGTAGTGCGCGTCTGAGACTCAAATGAACTTGAAAAACATACAGCGTTTCAACTCATCTGAGTGTCGCACCGTGACCATCAGGAGAGGAGGAGGAGGAGGAGGGAAGAGAGAGGGGACGGGCCTGTGATTACGTCAACTTCATATAGTGCGCGTCACCGGCGGCGGGCGGAAACTTCACAGGGGAACAAAGGGTG
>ERZ1292630.4094-Hain-H41-02um-R3-4094-length-12480-cov-6_pt1 | contig 12480 bp, 10 predicted proteins | sample MGYA00564408_ERZ1292630 | MGnify/ENA primary metagenome ERZ1292630 (study PRJEB36523, sample SAMEA6512641) | groundwater metagenome | collected 2019-01-08 | study: AquaDiva: Metagenomics assemblies of 32 groundwater samples | reverse complement strand
GGACCCTCTTAAGGTCAAGGTTCTCGGTTCGAGTCCGAGATTGCCCAGATGATTTATAGACGCACGAGGACCGAGGCGCCCTCGGTCCTTTTTTTAATGGGCGGGTGGCGGAACGGCAGACGCGCACGGCTTAGGACCGTGTGCCGCAAGGCGTGGGGGTTCAAGTCCCCCCCCGCCCATTCCGCCCGCTAGGAGGCATTTCGTGGGAATATTTTCAGCGCTGAAATCTGACAAGCCGAAATTCAAGAAGACCAAGGAAGAGGGGTGCGTCGTGACTTTCTCCGTGGAAATCGCTCCTCAAGAAGTCGAGGATCGCACCCAAACGGCGCTGATGCGACTGCAGCAGCTGGCGCGCATTCCGGGATTTCGCGCGGGCAAGGCGCCGATCGACATCGTCAAACAGCATTTTTCCGGTCGGGCCCGCGAAGACGCCGTTGACGCTTTGATGCGCAAGCACATTCCCACGGCCATCGAGGAGCTGAAACTGCGCGTGAGCGAGCCCCCGACTGTTGAGGACGTGAAATGGAAGGTCGGCGACCCTCTTGTTTTTTCAGTGTCCGTCGAGGTCTCCCCCACCCCGGTTGCCAAGGACTATATGAAAATCCCGGTCCTGCGCAAACCGACGACCGCCGACGATGCGGCGCTGTCCAAGCGCCTCGAGGAGCTGCGCGACGCGCAGGCCCGTCTTGACGTGTCAACGCAGGATGCGGTCGGCGACACGAGTTTCGTGGTGATCGACTACGCGGGATTTCGAGACGGCAAGCCCTTGGCTGGAGCCAAAGGCTCTTCCGAGTTGATCGATATGTCCTCCGATCAAAGCGTCGAGGGCCTAGGCGCGGGGCTCAAGGGCATGAAGCGCGGCGAGCACAAGACGATTCAAGTCAAGCTCGGCGGCGTGGCGACGGATCTGCAGGTGAGCGTGACCGAAATCAAGACCAAGGTTCTGCCCTCCTTGGACGCCGAATTCGCCAAGGATTTGGGCGTGGGCAGCCTTGATGAGCTCAAGACGAAACTCAAGGAGGTTCTCGACCGGGAGACGCGCTCGGCCTCGGAGGCAGACGTGGTGCGTCAAATCGAAGAGTCGTTGGTCAAGGCCAATGTCTTTGCGCTTCCTCCGTCGATGGTCAAGCGCCAGCTCGAAAGCATGCTCGAGCGGATGCGGCGCCAGATGCGCGGTTCCAACCAGCTCCCCGAGAAAGTTCTCAATGACCTTCAGTCTAAGCTCCATCCCAAGGCTGAAGAGGCGGTGCGGCTGGCGTTCGTGATCTCCGCCATCGCCGAAAAAGAAAAGATCGCCGTCAGCGATGAGGAACTCGCCCGGGAGCTGGAGGCCGTCCTCAAGGATGCTCCCAACGAGGCCAAGAAGAAAGAGCTCTCCGAGATTTTCGAGCAACGCAAGGACCAGCTCGCCCAGATGATCCGGGAGCGCAAGACGCTTAAATTCCTCAAGGATAACGCGGTCTACAAAGACGCGTGAGGACGACTCCCTATTGAGGGGGCCGCTTTAAAAGAGGTATCCTCTCGCCTATGCCCGCCATACTCCCTCAGGTTCTCGAGCGCTGGAATCAGGGCTCCGCCGTCGGGTACGATATTTTTTCGCGCCTGCTCAAGGAGCGCATTGTTTTCGTAGGAGGAGACGGCGGCGCCGTCACCACCGATTCGTCCAATCTATTGATTTCGCAGCTGCTTTATCTCGACGGAGAAGATCCCCAAAAGGAGATTCATCTCTACATCAACTCGCCGGGAGGCATGGTCAGCGCGGGTTTGGCGGTCTACGATACGATGCAGTTCGTGCGCGCTCCCATATCGACTTTGTGCATGGGCATGGCCATGTCCTTTGGCGCCGTCTTGCTGGCCGCCGGAACGAAGGGCAAACGCCTCGTTCTGCCTCACTCGCGGGTGATGATTCATCAGCCGCTCATTCGCGGCGGCCTGGGCGGGCAAGAGAGCGACATCCGCATCGAAGGCACGGAAATGGCTCAAACCCGCAAGCGGCTCTCCGAGATACTCGCCAAACACACGGGGCAGCCTTTTAAGAAGCTGGACGCCGATATCGAACGAAACTTTTACCTCTCCGCCGAGGAAGCGGTCGCCTACGGGTTGGCCGACAAGGTCGTGGCCCCGAGCAAACTGTGACCGAAGCCAAAAAATCCCCCCCCCGTCCCGTCCGCCTTCCTTTGCTCGCCGTTCGAGACGTGGTCGTGTTCCCGCACATGGTGCTGCCTTTGTCCGTGGGGCGCCCTAAATCGGTCAAGGCGATCGAAGCCGCGATGAGCGATCACTCCAAGCTGCTGTGCGTGGTCGCCCAAAAAGACGTGGCGATCGAAGACCCTAAGGCCGAGGAAGTCTATTCGCTTGGCGTTCTCGTCGAGGTCGTCCAATATTTGAAAATGCCCGACGGGACGCTGAAGGTCTTTCTCCAGGCGCACACGCGAGCCGCGGTCAAGGCCCTGGAGTTTTCGACCTCGGGCGGACACTGGGTCGCCAATTTGGCCTATCCGGAATCGGCTCTAAAGAGCGGGGCCGAGGTCAAGGCGTTGATGCGCCACGCCTTGGAAGTCGGAGAAGAGCACGGCAAACTGGCGCGCAGGACGCCCTCCGACCTGCCGATTTTCGCTCAGATTGAGGACCCCTCGGAGCTTTGCGATAAATTGGCCGCGACCACCGTGGCCAAGCCCTCCGATCGCCAGTCTCTTCTTGAGCTGATCGACGCGAAGGCCCGACTTGAAAAGCTGATCGTGATCCTGAAAGCCGACATTGAAATCTTGACGCTCGAACGAAAAATTCACTCCCGGGTCAAGACGCAGATTGAAAAGACCCAAAAGGAGTACTACCTCAACGAGCAGATGAAGGCGATCCAGAAGGAGCTGAGGCAAAAGGACGATTTTGCCCAAGAAATCGAGGACATCAAGAAGGCCATCAAGGACGCCAAGATGCCCGAGGATGCCGAAACGGCCTCGCTCAAGGAATTGGCGCGCCTTGAGAAAATGGCCCCGTTTTCCCCCGAATCCACCGTTTCCAGGACTTACCTGGATTGGATGACGCATCTGCCGTGGTCCAAGCGCACGCGCGACACCATCGATCTCGACAAGGCCCAGGCCGTCCTCGACGCCGATCATGCCGGGCTTCCCAAGGCTAAAGAGCGCATCATCGAATACCTCGCGGTCACGAAGCTGACCAAGGGGCTGCGCGGACCGATCCTGTGCTTCGCGGGCCCCCCGGGAGTGGGAAAAACGTCTTTGGCGAAATCCATCGCTCGCTCGCTTGGCCGCAAGTTTGTGCGCATGTCCTTGGGAGGAGTGCGCGATGAAGCCGAGATCCGGGGACATCGGCGGACCTATATCGGCTCGTTGCCCGGGCGCCTGATTCAAAATCTACGCAAAGCGGGCTCCAAGAACCCCCTGATTCTTCTCGATGAAATCGACAAGATGGGAACCGATTGGCGCGGAGACCCGTCGGCGGCGCTGCTCGAGGTCCTCGACCCCGAGCAGAACTCGACGTTCCTCGATCATTATCTCGACATCGAGTTCGACTTGTCCCAAGTGATGTTCGTGTGCACGGCTAACGAGCTCGAAGGCATCCCCGTCACGCTGCGCGACCGCCTGGAGGTGATCCGCTTTGGGGGCTACACCCAGTCTGAAAAAACCGCCATTGCCCGCACGCACCTGCTTCCCAAGGCGTTCGAAGCCCACGGTTTGAAGCCCGCGCAGCTCGTCATCGACGCTCCCGCCCTCGACCGGGTCGTCGAGGAGTACACGCGCGAGTCCGGCGTGCGTCATCTCGATCGGGAACTGGCGTCGCTTTGCCGCAAGGCCGCGCGCAAAATCCTCGCCGATAAAGTCGAAGTCGTCACCGTCTGCGTCGATGATGTGCCCAAGCTTCTGGGTCCGGCCAAGTTCCCCAGGGATCGCAATTCATTCAATGGCGTCGGAGTCTCGACGGGATTGGCCTGGAGCGAGGTCGGAGGCTCGACTTTGGCCATCGAGGTCGTGGCCGTGCCGGGCAAGGGAGAAGTCAAGATCACAGGCCGATTAGGTGAGGTCATGACGGAGTCGGCCCAGGCCGCCTGGAGCCACGTCAAATCCGTCGCCGCCGAACTGGGCATTCCCGAGGACGCGTTTCGCCGACGCGATTTCCACCTCCACGTCCCCGAAGGCGCCACGCCCAAGGACGGCCCTTCGGCGGGCATCGCGATGGCCACGGCCTTGGCCAGCTTGCTCTCCGGCCGACCCGTCGTCGAGGGCGTGGCCATGACCGGTGAAATCACCCTGCGCGGCCGGGTGCTGCCGATCGGCGGCTTGAAGGAAAAAGTGCTCGCCGCCGACCGGGAGGGCCTGAAAACGGTGTTTTTCCCCGAGGCGAATCGCAAGGATCTCGAAGAAATCCCTGCGGAGGTCCAGGCCCGAGTCAAACTCGTCGCCGTTTCCCATTTCCGCGACGTCGCCGCTTTGGCCCTTGGGGAAAGAGCGGCCTCCCTGCCCCAGACCAAGGCGCCCTGGCTTGCCGGCGTCCAACCGGCCGCCGCTCCCAATCCCACCCGACCCTCATGAACGATCGCAACATCATGCTGACGCCGGGACCGACCCCCTTGCCCCCGCAGGTGCTTGCGGCAATGTCGCGCCCGCTCATCCACCATCGCACCGAGGAGTTCGGCCGCATGTTCGTCTCGGTCATCGAGGACATGAAATGGGTTTACCGAACGAAAAATCCGGTTTTGATGATGACCTGCTCGGGCACCGGGGGCATGGAGTCCGCCGTTCAAAACCTCCTGTCTCCGGGCGACCGTTCGCTGGTGTGCACGACCGGCGCGTTCGGAGATCGCTTTGTCGCCATCCATAAGGCCTTCGGGCTTGAACCCATCGTGCTCCCTTTCGAATGGGGACGTTCGGTGGACCCGGACGCTTTGCGTCAGGCCTTGAGGTCCCACAAGGATCTCAAGACCGTTTTTTTTCAGCACACGGATACCTCGACGGGAGTACTCAACGATGTGAAAACCCTCGCGGCGGTGGTGCGCGAGGAGTCCGACGCCTTGAGCGTCATCGACGCGGTGTCGGGCCTGGCCTGCGAGCCCCTGGAAACGGACGCCTGGGGCCTGGATGTGGTTCTGACCGGATCGCAGAAGGGTCTGATGAACGCTCCCGGCCTGGCCTTCGCCTGCGTCTCGCAACGCGCGTGGGCGCTGAGCGATAAGGCGAAGCTCCCTCGTTTCAATTTCGACTGGCGCTTGATCCGTAAATCGTTGAACGACAAGGAAACGCCATGGACTCCGGCTATTTCTATCGTTGCCGGCCAGGCCGCGGCGCTCAAACTCCTGGTTGCCGAAGGAATGGAAAACGTCTGGAAGCGCCATGACCAATTGGCCGCTTACGCGCGCGAGCGCTTGAGCGCGAGACTCGGGCTCGCCTTCTACGCCAAAAACCCGGCCAATATCCTCACCAGCGTCGTGCTCCCCCAAAGCGTCGACGGAGCGAAACTCTTGGCCGACATCCTGCGCGAAGAGGGCATCTCCATCGCGGGAGGCCAACTCCACCTCAAGGGCAAGATCGCCCGCCTCGCCCACATGGGGTATATCTCGAAAGCCGATCTCGACGCCGGTATCGAGGCGCTCTCTCGAAGGCTTGTCGGGGCAAAGACCTAGCGTGGGCAAGCTTAAAGTTCTCGTCACCGATAAGATCGATCCTCTCGGTTTGAAGCCCCTGGAAATTCATCCCGATATCGAGCTTCGATACGAGGTGGCGCCGACACCGGACGCTTTGGAAAAAGCGCTTATGGGCACCGGAGCCTGGTTGGTGCGTTCGGAAACCAAGGTCACCGCGCAGTGGATCGACAAAGCCCGGGACCTTCGCTTGATCGGCCGCGCGGGCGTGGGAGTCGACAATATCGATTTGGCCGCGGCCACCCGACGAGGGATCGCGGTCGTCAACGCTCCGGCCGCCAACACGCTGGCGGCCGCCGAGCACGCCATGGCGCTCATGCTGTCGATGGCGCGACGGGTGCCGCAGGCCGACGCTTCGATCAAAGCCGGTCAATGGGAGCGCGGTGCGTTCCTGGGCGTCGAACTCTCCGGAAAAACGCTGGGCGTCGTGGGCCTGGGACGCATCGGCCGAGAAGTCGTCAAGCGGGCGCGTTCATTCGGAATGAACATCATCGGCCACGATCCTTTCATCACCGAAACCCAAGCCAGGGAACTCGGCGTGGAGCCCGCCTCCCTCCTCGAGCTGCTGGCCCGCGCCGATTTCGTCACACTTCACGTGCCGGGAGGCGAGAAGACGCGGGGCATGATTTCAACCGCGGCGCTGGCCCAGGCCAAACGCGGCCTGCATTTGATCAATTGCGCCCGAGGCGAACTGATCGATGAGGCCGCCTTGGCGAGCGCGCTCAAGCAGGGCGTCGTCGCCGCGGCGGCTCTCGACGTTTTTTCCAGCGAACCTCTTCCCCCCGGCAGCCCGCTGCGCTCGGCCCCCAACCTCATTATGACTCCTCATCTCGGCGCTTCGACGGCGGAGGCGCAAAGCCGCGTGGCCACCGAATTGGCCCAGGCCGTGGTGGATTTCCACGACAAAGGACTGGCGCCCAACGCTCTCAATCTTCCCGGGTTCGACGTGGAAACGCTCGCGGCTCTGGGCGAGTGGCTGCCGCTTGCCGAGGCCTTGGGCTGTTTTCTGGGGCAGACCCTGGAGGGCGGGGTCAGTGAATTCTCCTGCGTGTTCGAGGGCGAGTTCAAGTCCACGGAGCGCCGCCCCTTGTCCGTCGCCTCATTGAAGGGATTCTTGACTCCCATTCTCGGCCCCGCCGTCAGCTGGATATCCGCTCCCACGGTGGCCGCAGACCGTGGCATTCGCGTCGGCGAATCTTGCGACCCTCGCTGCAACGACGGCCTCAGGCGCGTATTGACGTTGAGCGCCCTCACCGACAAGGGCCCCGTCGCGGTTTCAGGCACCGTGCTGGCCCCCGGTCAGCCGCGCATCATCAAGCTCGGAGATTTGCGCGTCGATGTCCGTCCTCAGGGCAAAATGATCGTCATCTCCAACACCGACGCTCCCGGCGTCATCGGACGGGTGGGCACCTTGCTCGGTCAGGCGGGAGTCAACATCGCCGACATGCGCGTGGGTCGGCGTTCGGCTCACGAGGAGGCCGTGATGGTCCTGACCGTCGACGAGTCCGCCCCCCCCTCGGTTCGCGCCCAGCTCAGCGCCCTCAACGGCATTCGGCGCGTTCACTGGGTGGAAGTGTGACGACTCCCGATTCTTGCCCCGGCTGCGGCACAGAACTGAGCCCCGAAACCGAGAACTGCCCCAACTGCCCCATGTCGTTTATCGAACCCGCCGCCTTGAAAAGCGTTTTTAAGAGCGACGGGTTTCGAGGCCTCGTGCTGCCTCTTTTGTACATCGCATCGATGGGATTGAGCGTATGGCTGCTCGGCCTGTATCTCTGGGACATGGGCCAAACCAACTTGAACGCACGTCAGGTGGCCCGATTGAAGTCCCTGCCCCGTCCCGTCCAGCCAAGAGTCAGCGCGCCTGTGTCCGACGGGGCGGCTCGTCCCGCCCCCTAAACCAGGGTGGCCAACTCGACAGGTTCCTGCCCGATCGATTGCGCGACGGCGGCATGAGTGATATTGCCGCGATAGCAGTTGACGCCCTTGCGCAGCGCCTCATCCTGGAGCACCGCCTGCTCGAGCCCGTGGCGAGCGATGTCTCGCGCGTATTTTAGCGTGACGTTGGTCAGGGCGTAGGTCGACGTATGGCTGACGGCTCCCGGGATATTGGGCACGGCGTAATGCAGCACGCCGTGCTTGAGCATGACAGGCTTGTCGTGAGACGTCGGCTCCGCGGTTTCCACGCAGCCTCCTTGATCGACGGCCACGTCGACGATGACCGACCCAGGCCTCATCTCCTTGACCATCTCCGTTCCCACAAGGGACGGAGCCTTAGCGCCCGGAATGAGCACGGCTCCGATCAGCAGGTCGGAGGACACCACGGAGTTGTGAATATTCTCGTCATGGCTCATCAGGGTCGTCACGGAGTTGCCGAAAACGTCGTCGAGATAAGCCAGGCGCTGCGCCGACACGTCTAGGATGTTGACGCGCGCCCCTATACCGATGGCGATTTTTGCCGCGTTGATGCCCACCACGCCGCCCCCGATGATGGTGACCAGCCCGCGATTGACCCCGGGAACGCCCCCGAGCAACACTCCCCTTCCGCCGTGATGCTTCTCGAGAAATTGAGCGCCGATCTGCACCGCCATCTTGCCGGCGACTTCGCTCATCGGCGTCAACAGCGGCAGGCTGCCGTCCTTGAGCTGAATCGTTTCGTAGGCGACGGCCTTGATCTTCGCCTTGACCAGCGCCTTGGTCAAGGCCGGGGCGGGAGCCAAGTGGAGGTATGTATAGAGAATTTGATCGGCATGGAACAAGCCGTACTCCTCCTCAAGGGGCTCCTTGACCTTGATGACCATCTCGGAATCGGCGAACAGCCTCTTCTTATCGACGATGGCCGCGCCGGCGGTCTTGAACTCCTCATCGGTGATCCCCGATCCCAGCCCCGCTCCTTTCTCGATGAGAACCTTATGCCCGTCCTTGACCAAAGCCCGGGCGCCGCCCGGCACCAAGCCCACCCGATGCTCTCGGTTCTTGATTTCTTTGGGCACTCCGATAATCATAACTGTCTCCTCAAAGCGGCTAAGGTAAGCCGAAAAACGCCGCCAAGTCCTTCATGGAAGCGGCTCCTCGCGGGAAGCCGTCGACGCGCTTGAGAATAGCGCCCTGGCGGTTGGTCACGAGAAACAAGGGCACGCCGCGAACGGGAACCACGCCCTCGACGTCGAGCAGGGAGTCGGATCCGAATTCCGCCGCGAAGCTTTTGATCTTCTCAAGATTATCGAGACCCACCACGACCCGGCTCGAGATTCCCGTGGTGTCGAGGTAACGGCGCAGGAGCACGACGTCGGGCCTGACGGAGTGGCAGACGCCGCACCAGGGCGCGACGATCACCGTCAGGCATTTCTCCGTCGAGCATTTCGACAGGGAGGGCCCCAGCGGGCCGCCCAGAGTGGGCAGGCGGACGTCGGGCAGTTTTGAGACGCTGGCGGCGTTCGTACAGGAGCAGAACGCGAGAACCAGCGCAAGCATTCCGGCGCATTGTCTCATCGCCGGATTTTAGCACTTCCGCCCTTGGGATGCTTCGAATTTTTTGTATTCTCCCGTAATGATCATCACACTGGTCCTGCTCTTTCTTTTCGGGGGTTTCCTCCCGCTTCAGGCCGCGCAGGCGGATTTCGGCGCCCGCCTTTTCGGCAAATTCCAAGCCAAGGCCTGTACGCAGTGCCATGATTTCTTTGAAACCAATCCGCCGGGGCTGCTCGCCGCAAGCCATAAGGGCCGTTCTCCCCGAACGTGCGTCACATGCCACACCTCCAAGGTCACTGGCTTTACGCACGCCGACGACTGGTTCGCCCGTCCCGGCCTTTACACCTCGGCGATGAGCTCGACGACGGTCTGCGAGACGATCAAGAACGATATGCACGCCCAATTTAAGAACGAGTCGCTGAGCGCGCGCGAGATGGAGAAGCACCTCTTGGAGGATCCCCGCGTGCTTTGGGCCATCGAATCGGCCACCTCCAACAGCGGCCGATTGCCCGGAGGGAAAACCGAGACGGGGTTGGTTGCGGGGGGCCTGGCGCAGTGGAAGAAGGACGTTCGAGAATGGATCAAAGGTGGAATGAGCTGCCAGTAGACGGGCTAGAAGAGCGCTTCGCATATAAAATTTACCATCCTTCAAGGTCGAGGTGTAATTTCGCAATGAGAAGGATTTTGGGGGCGCTGATGTTTCTCGCGCTTTCCATACCCGGGCGGGCGGTGTTCGTCCGGTCGGTCATGGACCGGGTGGACACCGAGCCGCTCTACGATTCCGAATACTTCCTTGACCTGCGCAGCTTCGCCTGGCCGCGAGCCTGGGACGATCCCTGGGCGGCGTCCTCCGGCGGCTACCGCGTCAACGGCGCCAGCCTCGACTGCTGCGACCTCTACTTGGACCAAAGTCTGATCTTCACTCGGCGGCTTGCGTCCGGGTTCGAGTTCCGATTCCGCTTTGCCGAGCTCTCGGATAAAGACCGACAAGAAACGCACCACTGGCTCGAGCTTGAACAACCCCTGGGCGGCGGTTGGTCGGTCGAACTGTTTGGAGAGCCCACGTACCGCAAAGAGGATTCGGACATCGGCTTGGGTCTGAGATTTCGGCGCGGCGACTGGCAGGCGCGCGTGCGGCGCGCGGCCGTCGACTGGAACTTCAATGGTCGTGGCAGCACCACCCAGCGGTACTCGCTCAAGCCTTACACCGACGAACTGTCCTTGGCTGCCGCGGCCGGCGCCTGGAGCCTGCGTTTGGCCGCCGAGCTTGACGAGGCGACTCGCCGGGAAATCCCTGACGAGCGCCGATCGTTTTTTTACCGTCGAGCGCGAGCGTGGGCCTCGCTGGGCTCCGATGACGGCTGGGCGCCGCTTGCGAAGTATTCCTACGAAACCCAGATCAAAACCAATACCGTTTCGCCCGGCGGCGCTGGGAGGTCGGAGGAGGCGCAGCGCGCAGTCCATGAGGCGTCCTTTTCCGCGCGCGTCCGCCCCAACGCTGATGACGAATTCGAGCCGGGTGCCGCCTTACTCGTCAGGTCCGCCCGCATGGACCTGCCGGGGGCTTCCTCGGGCGGGGCCCTCTACCGCAGGTGGGAGCTTCAACCCTACGTCCGTTGGCGCCGCAGCTTGAGCGCTCGACTGGCCTATGAGCTCTCTCCATCCCTGTCGCTCGGCGAGAACCGCCTCCGCCATCCCGGCGACGGGGCGTCCGAGCGTTACGAGACCATCACGGAGGCGAAACTCGGAGCGGCGCTGGAGGTCTCATTTGGGACGGCCGGGCGCATCTCTCTGGGTGGAGTGCTCGACCTCGACAATCCCGCCAAGGCTTGGGACGGCGGCAACATCTTGGCGATGTTCTTATTCTAGATTTTCGCTCGTCATTTGCCCGACGGGCATGGCTTCTCGTCCAAATTGGCTCCCCGGGCTATGCGATAGAAAGAACCTTCCGCGCCCGGTTTAGCCTCCCCCAACGGCCAGCGGCCGGGGCGGCGAGGATTCAGCCTAAGCATGCCCCGAGGCTTCGAGGGCTTCTGAGGCGCGCAACGGAGTATCGTCGGCTGCTAGACAGGGAGCCCGGACTGAGCCTCCGGAAGTTGGCCGGTCGTCTTAGGATGACACCGCCACGGCTCTGTCAGTTGCTTAACCTGCTCAAGCTCACTCCGGCCATCTGCCGCGCTATTGCGGCTCTGCCGCCGAAGGCCGGTCGTGACTCCGTTACCGAGAACGGTCTCCGGCGAATCGCAAAGTTAAGTCCAAGCGATCAAATCAGGGCTTTCCAACGAATGGCAATCAAGCAGTCCTGATTTTATTAACAATTCCCGATCATTCCGGGCACAAAAAAACGCTTATTTTTCATGCCAATCTAATTCTTATCGTCCATTTTTATCGATATTTTATCGATAAACGGCCTCGATATGACTGGATTTGCACGATATCAGTGGGAGAGCCGGTACCGCCGTCCTCGTTTTTCGCCCGAGGGGTGGACCCGCCCCTCCTCAACCAACTGCTCCAAGGTCTTCTTGATTTGAGAGCGCGGGACCTCGGCGCCGCCGCGATCTTGAATCGCGCCGATGGATGAGCTGGGATAACGCTGGAGGTCTTCCACGATAAGAGCCTTGAGACGGTGGGGCTCGATTCGCTTCAAGTTGGTGGCGGCCGGAAAATCCAGCTTTCTCAGCAGGTCTGGAGGAATGAAATACCTCGTCGCCTGGGTCTTGCCGGTGCTTCCGACCAGCTTCAGTTCAAGGAGGCGGCCCAACCAGGGCCGCAAAGAATCGACATTCGGCAGCTCAAGAACACGCGCGAGCTCCCGTGCCGTCGCAGAGTCGTGCTGGGCGATGAGCCCGAAGCAGATCCGTTCCCGCTGGGAAAGCTGGAACATGGCGTCGGCCTTGGCGATCAGGTCGATGACCTCGGCCTTCAGGATGCGACGTCGAATTACTACTTCGACTCGATCCGGTCCCTCGCTCAGTTCAGGAACATGCCGCCCCTGGGCCAGCATGATCTCGAACATGAGATCGAAGCCGCTGCCCTCTCGCTCCATCAGCTTCAAGTCGTGGAAGAGACGGGCGAGGTGCTCATTGCGCCGGACCGCCGCATGCAAGACGTTGTTCGGCGTGACGCCCAGCGGCAGAACGCCTGGGTTCACGATCTGAAGCCGGTCAGGGTGAAAATTCAGAAAAATATCACCGCGTTGGGTGTAAGGCCTATGCACCAGGGCGTTGACCAGCAGCTCGCGGACAACCTTCTCATCGTAGACAGGGACATGCTGGCGGTAGAGGCCGTCCGGTAGTTCGTTGCTCCTGAAAAAGTCATTTCGAAATCTGACCCCGCTCTCAACGGGTGCACCT
>ERZ1292630.4092-Hain-H41-02um-R3-4092-length-12482-cov-6_pt1 | contig 12482 bp, 6 predicted proteins | sample MGYA00564408_ERZ1292630 | MGnify/ENA primary metagenome ERZ1292630 (study PRJEB36523, sample SAMEA6512641) | groundwater metagenome | collected 2019-01-08 | study: AquaDiva: Metagenomics assemblies of 32 groundwater samples | reverse complement strand
CCCCCCCCCCCTTTTTCTCAAAGACAGAAGCATACTTCACGTATGGCGTCACGCTCGTCGTTGGCAGCGCCGCTCAACTCCTCGGCCCGGACGTCGGCACTGTCCGCGGCGCCCTCCGAAAGATCGTTGGCACCGACGGTCGCCGGCGGCGGCGGGGCACCGTCGGCGCGGAGTCGCTCGAGCCTCGACACGGCACCGAACGCGGGAACCCGCAGCAGCGCAAATCTATCTAGTGGAGCGCCGCCGACATCGGGTACCACCGCCAGTTCGGGAGGATCGACTTCTTCGTTGTCCAATCCCAACTTAAACAGTGCCGCTATCTTTTCTGTCAATTCCGGCGGTATTTTGTACGCGGCGATTGGATTCGGCATCGATGACGTCGTGGAATTCAATCGATGCGGCTCGCAAACCGTGAAGGCGACGGCACGGCAGGTGCTGCAGGGCGCGAGCCGTACCACGGCGTCTAGAGCCACGTTCCACTCCGCGGATAATTTATTCAACCTGCAGAGTCTTGGAGAAGGCAAACCCGCCCTGCTCTGTGTCACGAATCAGGCTTTCCCGCGCCTCACCGCGTTCTACTTCCTCGACACCCTGCAGTCGTTGGTGTCCTCTGCCGCGATGGTCCGCGATCGCATGCGGTTGGACGCGGAGTTGCGCCGGTTAGCCGAAAAGTGCAGCGATCCAAAGAATGACAAGTTTGGCAAACTGCGTGACGAAATCGATCAGGTGAAAAACACGATGCTAGACAACGTCGATCGCGTGGTGGAACGCCAAGGCCATGTGGAAGACCTCGTCGGTAAGACGAGCGACCTGCGACAAGCGACGAAAAATTTCCAGCTTGGTGCGACGGAGATCAAAAAAGCGTCGAACTCGAGGCGCATTTGGCTGACCGTGGGCGTCGTGGTGATGGTCATCGTGATCCTCGCGGTCATCATTCTCGTGATTTGCTCAAAAGAAGGTTGCTGGAAGTAAGGTGGGCGGTATAAGTGCAGGGGGGGCAAGGGAGGATGGTGTTGTTATTCAAGTGGCTGTTACCCCTCCCCCACGGCGGCCCCCCGCCGCATCCCGTCGATCCTCCTATCGTATTTACTATCGTGATAGCAAAGATAGTGCGTGTGGCGACCTTGCAACGCATCACTGGCGCGGTGACCCCCCCGGAACGACACAAATGGTCGGTTGTGGTTACCTTCTGGGGAATTAGGGAGTGAGAGAGCGAGAGAAATAGCTGAGATTGGAATTGGGTTGCGCGCTCGCGACCCCCGAGTAGGCACACATATGGATTACCTGGCCATATGGACAAGACAGACCGCCGAGTCAAACGGTGGTTTCTTCTCGTCGTCGTCTAGCGGCTGCCGTGCGGTGCCCTTCGCCGAGGACTCCGCCTCTTCGTTGACCATTGGCAAGTTTAGCAAATATGCCCGGGACATCGCCGTGCGCTTGCTGCTCACCGGTGAGCCACGGCTGTCAGCGCACGATGGCTATAATTACTATGCGACCACCGAAGGCACCGATGTCGTCTTCGTGTTGGCGATGAAGAGCGGCGGCGACGGAGGCGGCGGCCGTCCTGGAAGTGGCTTTGGTAGCGGGGACTCATCCGTGATCGACCCGTATGCCATCTGGCGGCAGGTCCGCGAAGCCTTCCATGGTGCGAGAGGCTCGCGCGACGCCATCGTGGCGGCGGACGGGACGCCGAGACCTGTGACCGCGGCGTCGGCGAACAAAACTCGCAAGGAGCTCAGCGACATTCGAACGAGGGCGACCGAAAACCACTTGCAAGCCGTGAAGGCGAAGGTGGCGTCGATGCGATCCGCCGCGCAGCAAACCATCGGTCTCCTCGCCGCGCGAGGGGCCGCCGTTGAAGATTACACGTTGACGACGACCGAGTACGACCGTGTTGCCACTGACTACGAACGGAATAGCCAAGCGATCTCCTCGCAAAGGCGGAAGCGGATGATCCTCATCGCGGCCGGCGTCGTGGTGCTGCTGCTCCTCGTGGCCTTCATTATCATGCTGCTCGTGTGCTCCCGCGGAGGGGGCGTGAACTTCAGCGGCTGCTTTGGCGGCGGGGACGCGCCCGCTCCCGCGATCCCGCTGCCTCCTTTTCTCCAAAGGGTGCGACGGCTCCGTCGCAGCTGAAAAAAAGACGAATAGCCGATACGCGGCGCGTTGCAAATTCAGTTTGTTGCGGCATCTTTTGGAATCGGATTTCTGATGATGAATGAGTCGTTTTTTAGTTTATCGTGGCGTGGCGCGCGCGGCTATAGTACTCTCGTACGTGCCGTCCATCAGTGATTTCATCAGTCTGCGATGAAATCGAGTTCGAGTGGTTCGCAAAAAAAAAAACCACAAGGGAGAGGCGAGGAGAGGGATGACGGCCTTTTTTTTTTGAAATGACACGTAGGGACGCGCGATCTAGCGCTCCGCGAAATGATGGCTGCTGTGATATGCTGCCGCACCCCCCGCAAAGGGGATGCCGCTTGGGCCGCGCCGTCGATGCCAGCGCTCACTCTGCTGGTCGGATTGATGCTCCTCACCAATACGACGTCGCCAACGACTTCCCCCGCCGCTGAGCAGTGCCGTTCGCATTCCCGCGACCGGTTTCCGCCGCCTCCTCTGCATGCTGCTGCCTGCCGTTCGCGCCGGCGACAACACGCTTGGGGACTCGGTTTCCTCGGCGCTGTTGTGGCGCAGTCCGTGACGTCCGGGTCGCCGACGCCGCGGTCAACAGAGCAAAATGCCACGCTGCCCCATTCTCCGCCAACCCCGGCGAGCGTAGTGCCCATGGTAACCGGCGATTCAGATCGACTGGTCGTACCGAGCGGTGGCTGCGCGGAGCTATGCACGATTCGCAACAGCGACGCGGCGGGTCGCTGTGCCGTCGCCACGGGTGCCAGCGAAGGGGACACATGCGCGCTGTGCCCTGGCTCGTCGCAAGCCGCGCCGACCATCCAGGACATCACAAAAGGGGTGGCCACGGCCCGAATCATGTGCGACAGCCAGCGGGGGGTCGCAGCGGGTGGTAGCAACAGCGGTGATGTCGTCAGCGCTCCTTCAACCCGAAACCCGTCTGGGGCATCGGTGGGCTCGTCCTCACGGTCCTTGGTCGTCGGCGATGGGGGTTCGGTCACCCTTTCCATCGGTGCGTCGCTCCACCTTTTCGTGCTCTCCACAGCGGCGATTGTGAATGCGTTTCCGGCGACAACGCCGTTATTTCCGAGACGCGCAGGGGATGGCGCCCAAGGCGAGACGGACGCGGCGGCGTGGTTTCTATCCCGGACGAGCTTCACGGTCACGCTATCCAGCACGGCGACGGCGTTGCTACTCGCGCACCGCCTGGGCGGAGAGTCGCTGGTGGTGACCGGCGGCGCAGCGGATGGCAGCGGGTCTACGATCGTCGCCCAGCTGCTGGGCCCCTCGCGCCCAGGCCAGGTCGCCGCCATGTCCCTATCCAGCCCACATCCCATGACAGTGACCGACGCGCTGTTCACCGCTGTCGTGGACGCGATGCCGCCCCCCTCGACGGCGAGATCCACGGCGGCCGCGGCGGGGGCCGCCTTGTCGCTGTCTTCGTCAGTGGCGTCGGCCACCACCACGGCGGCGGAGGGAGCGACGAAGACTCCGGCGATATTCGCCGCCGCAACCACCACAACGGCGCCGTCCGACGATAGCAGCGCATCGGCGAGCATGGCGTTGAGACAAACGCCGGTCTGGTACACCGTGTCGTTGTCGTGCGTATCGTCCAGTCAAGCGCTTGATGGGACAGGACCCTCGCCCCTGGGTTGCGTCTTCCGGTGGGACCTCTCGGCAGAGTTGACCTTCGTCGCCAATGTCTCCGCGGCCGCTTCGCCCACGTCACCGCCGGCCGGCGGCGACGCACAACAATCTCTTGCTCCCTCCTCCGGGCCCTCTGCCTCTCCAAACAACGATGTGGTGTGGTACGTGCTTGGCGGCCTGTTGGCGGCCGTGCTGCTTGCCGGCATCGCCCTGGCCGTGTGCTACCGGTTGCACCGACGCGACCGGCACGAGCAGCAAGTGAGCCGTGCCGTGAAGGAGGAGCTGTCGTCCTCCAGCGCTCAGTCCCGCCGCCGTTCGAGCATGGTGCTTGCCGATGTTCAGCATTTCGTCGATGAATTGGAGATCGCGAGGGGGCCGCTGCCGAACGAAACGGCGCTGCATTCGCGTCGCCGCAGCGCCATTGGATTGCCCATGGAAGAGCGCCGCTTGTCGCTGACGACGCCGCCTCAGGCTCCTCCAGCCCTCTTGCGCAGCTCCGCGGAGGCCAGAGGATCGTCCAGCAGTGGTAGTGGCGACCGCGCGGAGGTCCGCAGCATCGCGCCAGGTGGCAACAACGACAGCGGCGATGCCCACCACCATGGACTATCGGTGGCGCGAGGAGGAGGAGGCCAAGGGTCGGCGGTCGCCGCTCGCTACTTGCTGTCTCCATCGCGCCTGGGTGACGACGATGACGAGGTACCCGGGAGGGAGGTCAGTGCGACCCGCGAGGCCGCATTTCCCGCCGACGATATCACTGCGCCGCAGCCTTCCTTACCACCTCCATGATGATCCTTTCTCGTTCGAGTTTCTCTTTCTTCATAGTTTGTCACGAGACCATTCGGGTTGAAAGCATGAATGCACCGCCCCCCACCCACATTTCCGGGACGGCATCGCGTTTGTGACTTTCTTTCTGAAAGGGCTCTACTTAGTGACTGACCCACGCCATCATGATACGCGTCCGCAGCCTTGAGGAAGCGCAAAGCCTTGCCAGGGAGCTGTGCAAGCGTCACGAGGATCTGATGCAGTCGGCCACGGGGATGGCGGCGTCCCCACGCGACGTCGCCCTCAAAATCTTCCTCGCCGAAATGGGCGGCGGCGATGGGCAAAGTATTGCTGGTTCGCCATCGCCAGCTCGATCGACGACCGGCAGCGGCTTGTTCGCCAATCCTGCGTCGCCCTCCCCGGCGCGCATGAGCACCACGGCGACCAACGCCTCAGCCACCGTGCCGATATCGTCGTCAGGGGGCAAACCATCGCCAGGGGCCACGGCGGCGGCGGCCTCCTCCTCCGCTATGACCGCGATGCCGTCGACGGTTGGGTCGTCTGTCCATGGTGGGGCGGATGCGCAGGCGTCGCGGCTGGAGGCGTGCGCCTACTGCAACGAACCGTCGAGTCGGTACTGCAAAGAGACCGGCCGTCGGCATGAAACGTCGGGTGAGCGCGCGACCCGTCTCTGGAGGACCATCTTCCGCCAGCTGCAGTGCGCTAGTCACTTCATCGACACGGCGCGGCTGAACAAACCCAACTCGTGCGTGGAGGACTATGCGGTCGAACTCAACTTGGACGACGTGTAGCTATAGTCGCCAAGGGGTCACGCCAGGCACGTCGGCTCTTTCTTGTAGCGTCTCTTTCTCTCAATCTCTCTGCTACGACTTGGACACGCCGTGTGCGCAGCGAAGGAGGACTCCCGCGAAAGGAGGTCATCACAACCTCCCGTTCCTTGTACCCCTCCCCTCTAAATGCTACCCGCGGCAGTTCTTTTTCTTTCTTCGATCGAAGTTTAGCGTTCCGGGACGCCCCTCTTGTCCTTCCCGTTTTGCTGCTCGCTGAGATGGAGGGTCCGTTGATGGTCGACGACGATGAGGGGCAGTACGACGCCGTCGCGCTACCAGTCCTGGCGGATAATGAAGCCAGGAGGAAGGGGATCGGAGGAGGGGGAGCGGCGATGCGCTTCGTGACCGCCCGGACGCACGCCACCCAGGTGCTGAACGGCGCCTCAACCCCTAGTCGCTCGATGGCCCCCGCGGCGCCCGAGGCCCCAGTGTCCCTCACGCTCGTGGTAAGCTCATCGGGCCGGCCGACCTGCGTCCTCCCTGCCACGTTGCCGAGGCAACCCGCAGCGCAGGCGGTTGCCGCGAATAAGGCTACCGCCACCCACGAAGGAGCACCACCCCCACGACGACCCGAGGCGGCGGCGCCCATCACGGGGGCGACCGTGACGCTACAGCCGTCGGTTGACGCCAGTAGCGATGCTTGGACACCTCCCAAACTCGGGGCGATGCAAACCCCGAATGCCGGGTCGAACACGTCACACCAATCCGCACCAAGCCACGCCGCCGAGCCATTAACTCCCCTCCCAACGCCGCGATCCGCGATGCACTATCTACACGAGTCGATACCGTCCAGTGCCGTGTTGCTGGCCGACGAGCCCAAAGCTACGCCGGTCCGCGCCTCGTTGATCCCGAGCGTTCGCGCACGACCCCCACCTCCGTCCACCCACGACGTCTCGCCGTCCGCAGAAGGGTCAGTCTTTCGAACCGTCCGTACCGTACAAGGCGCAAGGTCGCTGCTTCTCGACGATGACGGCGTGGTATTCGCCAATCAAACCGTGTTGTCCACCAGCTCGCCCCGAGACACCATTCCAGCCAACCCGGCGACCGCCGCACGTGGCGTGATGGGCAGCTACCTACCTGATACCGCGAGTCAACAGGAGGTGGAGGAGGTGGAGGAGGAAGAGGGCAGGAGGAGGAGGAGAGAAGTTTCAGCAGCCACGGAGGGGTCGCCGCTCCTTGTTGGCCCAATGGACGTGCTGGTCGTCGGCCCTTCGTCTGAAGAGTCGCCGTCGACGCCCGCGGCGCTTGCTCCGGGCGCTCACGTCTTATCGCACGGTAAAGAGCCCTCCGCGTCCTCAGCCCCGGCGTTTTCCCGGACGAGGAAAAGGGAAAGGAACGACGGCGACAGCGGCACCGCCACCACCCACACCGACGACGAGGAGGAGGCTGAGAGCGATGTCATTGTCGGAGCGGCGGGAGGGGTCGCCGCCCCACGGCGATCGACGACCCACCGACTCGCGGTCCTCGAGGATAAAGGGCACCCTGTGGATCATCACGACGACGACAACGGGGTCCATCGTCCCCTTCTCCTCCCGGTCGCCACCGCGGCGTCGGCGGCGTCCGAAGGCGCCATCGTCGCGGCCTTCACAACTGATGACACGCCTTCCCTGTCACCGCCACGCATACGCCAACGCATCCCACAGGGCCCCCGGCCGCCGCCGCCCCCTCCCACCAACCGTCATGGGGACTTCGCTCTCCTCGCCACCGCTTGGGCGCGTAGGCCGTTGCTGCCACCACCTGCCCGGCACCACCACCCAACCGGGGCGGCGGCACCGTCATCGACGCCATCCTACCTCCCACAGACGCTGCGTGTCGACGACCACGACGACGAGGACGACGATCGCGGCGATGGGAAGCATCATCTTCATGATGAGCCGACCCGCGGCGTCACTCCTCGTGCCGCCGCCCCCACGAACGATCCAAGTGCTGCGACGGCCGCCAGAACACATCTCGATGACGACGACGACTCGGATGACACCGCAGATGAAGCGGAGGAGGAGGGGGCGACCGCAGACGGCGGTGAAGTTCGGCGACGTTGCAAGGCGGAGGCTGACATTTCGACTCCTCGCGCGAGCCCGCCGGTCGTCACCTCCCCCGCGGCTTTCGTAAATGCAACGGGCGTAAACACAACGACGGCGATGCCGCCCCCCACGCTAGCCCCTCGAACTGAGTTGTACCAGAACCCGTCAGCAAACAGAGGGGTTGCAGCCGCGGCGGCAGGGACGTTGCTGGCGGACGCGTCACAAGCCTCTTCCGATAACACGGGTGACGTGCTGTTGCCGCCTGCGGCCGTCTGGCTACGACGACAGCATCCTCAACCGTGCGACGACAAAGGGGGAGCCCGAGACGCCCTGCCGTCAACTACAACTGCACGGCGCCGAGGCGTTGACCGACACGACGACGACGACGCCGCATCGCCGGAGGGGGGGGCCTCGAGGGGCTCGGCCACCCGATCCAGAGGCGGGGCCGCCAAGTCGACAAGGCGGACTCCCACCCCGTGCGCTCCCACTCTTGGGAAAGGAGGGGACATGACCCCCCTCCGAGCGGGTGACGCCGTGGAGGGCAAATGGGGCGGCGTGTGGTATCCCGCCACCGTCGAGAGCACCGAACACGGGGGCGTCATCGTCACCGTGCGGTGGGAGCGCGGGAAGCGCGAGACCACCGTCCTGGAGCGGAAGTACTGCCGATTCAGGCGGACTGGAAGCGGTGGAGGACGACCGGGAAGAGAAAATCGCGGATCGACTGCGCGTGGTGCTGACGCTACGGCCGCCGCGGCAGTGTTCTCTCCGCAAGGCGCAGCGACGACGACGACGCCGTTGCATTCGATCCATGCCGCCGTCGTGACGCCGCTGCGCCGACCGCAGGTTACGGCGGTGGCGTCATCCGCGAGCACCGCGCTTGAAGCCACCGGCAACAGTTCGACGCGTGGTCGTCGTGGCAGTGGCGGAGGAGTCGCGTCCGCATGGACGACGACGCCACTGCCGCCGCCGCGATACGGACGTGACGCCATCAAGACGCCCCCGCAATTGCTGCTGGCCGAGGAGATGGCCGCCGACGAAGACGACGCGGCATCCGCCAAAATAGCCGCCGCCGCCGCAGGCGATCACCTCCGCCGCGAAGGCACTAGCGGACGCAGTGTGGGACCACCGGCGGCTGTCCAACCAGTCGCGACCACGGAGGGGGCGACGCCAGGGGTCCCGCGGCATAGTGACGATGATGCGCCGATCATCGCTTCGTGCGTCCCCAGTCGCGCCAAGGCGCAGCAGAACCTCGTCGAAGCGACTCGGTTGCTGCATAGCTGTGATCCGAGCAACAAGCGTCGTGATACAACCATCGCGGAGCCACGTGACGGTGATGGCGACCGACGCCCACTGCGAGAGGCGTGCATTGGCTTCGCGCTGCCTGCGGGCCGCCACACTGAGGAGCGCACAGAGGAGGAGTCGAGCACGATCGACGTGGTGGCCGCCTGGTGGCGCGTATGCGAAGCCGCCGGGGCGACTTGCCACGACGCGGGCTGGGGGGCACATGCTGGCGTGGACTCCCCACAGCTGGGGTGCGGAGGAGGGAATCGTCTGTTTGAAGAAGAGGGGAAGCCGGAAAAAGGGAGACCTCTAGCTGTAGCTACAGCCGCCGCCGCTGGAGGCGCTACCGTTTACATGTTCCTCGCCGCGGGGCAGACGGTGCCGCTGGGCAACCTGCCGCCGCCGTGGCGCACCGCCGCCACGATCGACGAGGCATGGGTGTTGCAAGCGTTGCGCAAGGCGGCCACGCGACGTGTGGAGCAGCAGCAGCAGAAGCCGGCGCCGCTGGCGGCGTCGATGATGACCACCAAAAACGAGCCCGAACGGCATCGACCCGCGCCAATCAACGTGATGATCCAACAGCCGCTCCCAACAGCAGCGTTGGACTCGGCCGCGGCAACGACGACGGCGACGACCACCGAACCACGTTGGCCGCGAGTCGGCGATTGGGTCTACTACCACGACGGCGCCACGGCGGCTGGGGCTACGAGGACTCAGATGGCGGACGGGCCCGTGTCACGTGTCGGGCGAGTGGTGGCCGCGCGTCGTCGTCGGCGTGGTGGCCCTGTTGGGGCGGCACTCGGCGAGGGGGGACCATCCGTGGGGAGTTATGAGTACCGAATCCTTCCACTACAGGAAGTCGGAACGGCAACCTTTCGCCGGACAGTCAGTGGCGCCTCCTCAGCCGCCGCCGCCGACGTCATTTCGCTGCGTTTGCCCGTCGTGCGCACATCGTCCCCTTGCCGATCAGGGAAGGCGGACCCGATGAACGGTGTTGGTGGCCTGGACCCGATGAGGACCCTCGCCGACGACGAGCCGGTCGGGGATGATCACGGCTCGCAATGGATACCGCTCGACAACATCCTCGGATCCACCGCCGCCGACGAAGGCGATACTACGTTGGAAGCTATGGCGGACGGCGCTGCGATGGTGCGGAAGAGGCCGCGCGCTGGGCCGGCGAGCGACGGCAGCCACGGGACGTGGATGCGATCGCGGGTGTACCCGATCGTGGTGACTCGCCGACAGCTCCTGGAACACGTTTACATTCTGGAGAACGACGATGACGATCGTCGTGAACAACGATGTTGATGCATTTTGGCTTTTTGTCACGTTCGACCCCTTTCGTCAGTGACCTAGGCCTAGCCGTTCGCGTGGCTGACTATGCATCGTTACGCCTTTACGTGCGTTGCTCGTGGTCGCTTATTTGAACTCAAAACGTGCAATGTTTTGGTCACACAGTAACATGCGTTTTGGTCTTTCCCTCTAGTTCGCATTCGGAGTTAATCGCGCAGACGAAATCGAGCAAAGGGCTCCCTCATCCTAGCAATGGCGTCCTCATCCGCGGCGCTGCGGTGCGCGTCCCTCACCGCCGGTCCATATCTCCCCGAAACGCGCCGCATCGTCGCCGAGGCCGTCGCGAGGAACGACAGCGCGGCGAATCCGATCACCGACGACGCCATCGAGCAGGAAGTCCGCCGGATCAAGCATGCGCTCGATGCCGCCTTCCCGAGCCAAGCGGAGGCCGTCCCCTTCTATGAGAGTGCCGAGTGGAATAAATTTCCGATCGCTGAGGCCTTTCGCAAATTTTTGCTGCCGTCCTACGGTGACCTAGCGGTGCGCGCAACGGCCGTCGTGCCGTCTTCAGCACCGCCGCTTTCCCATCGAGGCCTGAGGGCTGTCGAAATTGGATCTGGATCGGGTCAACACGGCATGTACTTGAGTTCCGCGTTTCCAGGATTCTTTCGCGAGTGGCAGTGCACGGACATTGCGCCGGAGTTGCCCACGGTTGCTCGAGGGATCACGGCGTTGAAGGCGGCCGTGTTCCCGTCTGTGACCACTCACTTCCCGGCGCCGTGCGTGCTCGATGGAGGGGCGTGGTCCCCGCGGCCGGCGTGGGTAGGAGGTGACCCATTTGACGTTGTCTACACCGCCAACACGCTCCACATCATGCCTTGGTCGGCCGCCAAAACAGTGCTACGCGAAATCGTGCCGACGCTTCTTGGGCTATCCACTCCTCCCCGATCCGAGTCAGTGGGGTCCGCTGGCCGAGGAGGGCGCGAGCACGATAGTGATAACAAGCCCTCCTCGATGCCCCCCTCGATGAAGCGGCTGGTGGTCTACGGACCCTTCAACTACCACGGTTGCTTCACCACAGCGTCCAATCAACGATTCGATGGTTGGTTGCAGCAGCGAAGCGCAGCACTCAGCGGTGTGCGCGATGTCGAGGCAGTCATCGAAGCCGCTGCTGCCGCGGGACTGACCCAGCTCGAGCACGATGTGGCGATGCCTGACAACAACCGACTGCTCGTTTTCAGCAACGGCGGGAGTGCCGCCGTGGGTGGTGGCGTCACGGGAAGCGCACCACCCCCTACCACTTCATGAGTGTGTGACCGACTGATCATTCCTATGGTCGGAGGGTTGCTCCCCCCTATGGGTCCCTTTTTTGAGTCCTCCTTGCACCAGGACTAGTTACCTGGCGGCACTCACCATGATAGCTTTGTTCAATTGCCCCTCTCACTCAGAGATGGTGAGGTTGTGGAATGTTTACATGTGCACCCCACAACGGTGCTTACGTGTGTCCCACACACATGGGAAGCATCGGAGTGCCGTTTGCGGCTGTTGATCGGCTCGAAGAAACGTTGATCCCGCAATGTTGTGACGCGTTATCGGTGGATGTTGTTCCGTGTGCACCGCGACGATGGGAAACGCCGCATTGCCATTGCGGTGTTGCGTGATCGCGCCAAGATGGAGCTCCTGCGGCCTACAAAGTATACACCGAGCGGTGCGCTTGTGTTGAACGCGGGCGGTTTCCTTTGCCCCTTGAAGTTGGCCACCTCTCCAAAGAAGTCGGTTTCGTCGCAGACAACGGCCCGACCGGCGAGCGACGAGTGGCCGAAGCGACGTCGACCTGTCGTTAAGAACCACCCTCTTCCCATTTGCGTTCTTTGATCTTCTTCCACTCATAATGCCTGTGCCGCATAAATACGTTACTCCCGACGGTCACTGCAATAACGTAAGGCGCCTGAAAAATGACCCTACCTATTTGCTTAATTTCATTAACGAGAAAAAGAATGCGAAGCGATCCGCCCCTTTCTGACAAATATTGGTGGAGACAACAATGGTAACGAGTAGGCGCTTTCGCGCAGCACATACCCGTGAACAGGGTGCACCGAACGTGACGCCCCCCCGGTAACGATAGTGCCCGTCCGCTACCGGGATACGTGTTGGTGGCTGTTGGTTGCTTAGATGATGCGTTGCCGGGATGCCACCCCACAATTCATCGCCTCTGTCGATGACGTTGCCGTCCTCGTCACGAATGACGCTTCCTTGACCGCGACCACGGCCGTGTCACAAGACGATGTCGCGGAATGGCCCGAACATCTCACGCAGATCGACTCGTCCCACATGAACGGCGTGACCTCCCTCGGCGCCAACTGGTCATGTGCGGCTCTGGCGCACGTTGACTTGAGCGGCATGCCGGACGCCACGTCCGTCGGTGACCAATTCTTGGCTCAATGCGCCACGTTGCTCGAAGTGGATGTACAGCCACTCAGGAGGCTCACGTCGATCGAGA
>ERZ1292630.4090-Hain-H41-02um-R3-4090-length-12484-cov-8_pt1 | contig 12484 bp, 6 predicted proteins | sample MGYA00564408_ERZ1292630 | MGnify/ENA primary metagenome ERZ1292630 (study PRJEB36523, sample SAMEA6512641) | groundwater metagenome | collected 2019-01-08 | study: AquaDiva: Metagenomics assemblies of 32 groundwater samples | reverse complement strand
TGCGCCGAAGGCGGCCGCGAGGCAAAACCGGTTGCCCACCGTTACTCTAGAACTCGCCGGTGCAGTCCGCAGTGACGGCCATGGAGGACATTCGAAATGTATCGCTTTAGTAAACGCTGAACTGTTGAGAACGACAAAGCGCACGGCACTCGGACTGTAACCGCGACGGCGCAGGGAAAAGCTTCTGACAGCGGTACTCCGCCCGGGACGCAAGGACGCGGGCACACACACACAGAAAAAAGTGGACCTCTCGCGGCGACTTGGGAGGGGCAGAACCAACGTGGCACGTACATCGTCGAGGAGTCGGAAATGCGATGGCCTCTCGCTCTACTGGTGGATGCGCATCATGACGACCGTCAGGCCACTCAACAGCCAGCAACCCCCGATGGCGAGCCACTGTATGTTTTCTTGCGCGGTCGCCAGCGTGGAAACTCGCTCGGCAACGGCCGGCGCGCCGGAGTGCGCCGCAAGGCCCATCGGTGGGGTGACGATCTTGGCTAGGAGGTCTGAAATTGGCGCTCTGACACTCGGTTGCATCCAAGTCGCGAAGAGCCGCTTTGCGTGGTCCAAGCGACCTGTGGTGACCGACGACGAGCCGGTGGTGGGCGTCTCTGGGGCCACCCATAGCCACTGAAGGCCCGCTAAGTGAAACGGTGCGACGCGGTCCCGGGAGGTGGCGCAAACGGCCGCCTGTCGCAATTGCGTCGCCCGACGCACCGGGGACAGGCGGACCTCGGCGGTTGCGGCTGCGCTCGTGGTGCCGTTCGCTCCCACGAAGGGAGACCCCTTGCGGTTCACTTCGGTGAACGCCGACGACCACGCGGCATTCGACGATGAACCACCGTCGACTATCCGTAACGAAGGCTCCTGAAAACAATATCGACCACGTCAACACTGCGGCAGGAAGGACCGCATCTGTTTCCAGATCGCCGACGTAGGAGTCGGGATGCCGCCCGCCTGGGCTGGGCAGGCCACAGGGAAGCTAGTGTTGGCGGCAATGTCCGATGCAGTCGAGATCAGCTCGTTGGCCATCCGCGTCGCCACCGCAGTCGCGACCGCCAGCCGGGTGAGGCTGCCGGTGCTCAAATCGGATAGAAAAGTGGCGCCGCCTGCGGCCGTGGTGGGGCGAAGCGACTCATCCGCGAGCGCGGCCGACGCGGCGTTCGAAGCAACGAGGGACGCGCGAGCCGAATCGGCAGCCGCGGCGGCGAACGATGAGCTGCCCGTGGTTGGGCCGCGTCCGGTTGCGATCAGCCCGTCCGCCCGCGTCACGGCCGCGTTAGCCCAGAGCAGCGCACTTGCCGCACCGCCTGCGCTGGCAAGGTGTCCGATGCGGGCGGCCGCCGCGGAAAGTTTGTGCACGCTGGCAGGCAACGCCGCACCGCCCGATGCGATGGCCGCGGACAAAGCCGACGCACTGAACTGGGAATACGCACCGCTCCGGTTGACGGATAAAACCGTCGTGAGAATCAGTTCGACGGCGCCACCCAGTTCTGACATCTGAGCTGGCAATAAAGCGGAGGTGTCGGCTGACATGCCCGAAAGAGACTGAGGGCTGCCGCGGAGAAGGAACGGTTCGACGGAGGCGGACACCGCGAGATCGACGAGCATGAGCCGCACCGCGTCGGTCGCAAATGACGGCATGACCAGCTGGCTGTCTTGGAGGCTGTCTGTTAGGGATGGAAGCGTCGACGTCGTGGTCGACGCTCGCATCGCAACGTACGTCGCCCCGCCCTGCTCGAATGTCGCCGCCAGCGAATCCACGTCAAGGGCCTTCAAGATGTCGAGGGCCACGTTGCCGAAGTCGGGCCGGAATGCCGCGAGCGACACAATGCACTGTCGTGCGACGAGCAGCTGGCCCACCGCCTCGGTCGTTAGGGCGTCGTCGTATGGTCTAAGCAGCGCGGTGGCGACGGCCACCGACATGAGTTCAAGCTGGGCGCCACAGAGGGAGGCGTGCTTCAGCTGCGATCCGCCCTCCTCGATGGAGGGGCGATGCTGCCGGAGGAGGGCAATGGCGTCGCCGAAGCGCGCGTAGACGCCGACCGCGAAGAGGGTGCCCACGGCGAAGCAGATCATGAGCGTCGCGACCGACCGCGCTCGGCGCCGGTAAGGCGTGGCGTACTCTCGATGCTGGGTCAGTGTGGACATCGTGCTTGCGATCGCGATGCTGACGCACGTGCCGATTGCCATCCAGAACGCGGGGCCGGTGCGAATGGTCAGCAACTGCTCGCTAGAGGCAATGTCCTGCAGCACGGTGATCGACTCCGCCGCGCGTCCAAGCCACTCGTTCTCGCGCATAGAACCGCGGCACTGCCCGGTGATGCCGGCCGCGTAACGGAGCAGCGTGGCACTGCGGCCCAACAGGTCGACGTGAGCGGACGCGTTGGTCGTGCTGTCGGCGCCAACGTTGGCCAACGCCGCCGCGGCGCGCAGGATGGAGGCCAAGGCGTCCACTGCGCTGGCGGAATCGACCGTTCCAGCCGCTCCGGCGCTGGTCGCGTCGTTCGCCGTCGTGAGCACCGCCTCACCGCTGCCTCGCAGCATTTCAGTCGCGAGGTAGCGCACTTTGGTCACCGCCGCGATCTGACGTGCGGCCTGTACCGCCGCGGCTGGGAGCGCCCCTCGATTCGCGACGTGAAGGCAATCCAACACGCGTTGAGCGAACGCCGCGGCACTGCGGGCGTAGTGCACCGCGGTGGCCCGGACGCGGCGCGCGGTGGCATCGCTCCTCGTAACCAAAAAAGATTGTGACAGCGAAGTGGCGCTCAGCGTCGCCACATCTTGCAGGAGTGTGAGGTTGCCAAGGTAGGCAGACAGCAGGGGTCGTGCGTCGGTCGACGAAGCCGGCGTTGAAGCGAGGAGCTCTAGCCACGAATTGTCCAGGGATGCCATCGCCGACACTTCGGTTTGCCATACCACGGACATGGTATCGGTCAAGGCCACGGCAGTCTTTCGTAGCGCTGTCTCAATTGACACGGCCGTTCGCTTCGAGACTGGGTCCTGCGAGGTCACGGACCACGTTGGGCCGAAAGCCCCGTTGTTGCGCTCTACGATCGTCGCCGAGACGCTTCCTGGAGTGGCCGACGGTGGTGATGCGGCGACGCCGGTGGCTCCTCTACCGAGGAAGGCAATGCCGACCGTGCTGGAGGCCTGTACCACGGCGGTGAGGGCGGCGGTCCAGGCGCTTGTCATGGCCACCGTTGCAGTGGACGTGGCATCTCCCGTTTGCGATGAGTCGAGCAGGTCCAGCGGCGAGCGGACGCTGCCCACCTGCCCTGACGCGGACGTCAGGTCAAAGGCGCCACTTGGCACGCTGAGCAGCCCGGTGATCGCCTGGGAGGCCGTCCATTGCGTCGCGGTGCTGACGCGAAACACGACGGCAGCCCGGAAGCCGTCCAGATACGACGTCAGCGCCACGTCGCGGATGTCTTGAAGCTCAATCAGCGCCACGGTGGCGAGCAGGACAAGTGGCACGGCCATGAGAATGATGCCGAGCACGTGCTTGCGGCGGACGCCCACGGGTTCCGTCGCGTCGAGGGCACCCGACTGGCGAAGCGCGACGGATATCAGTCTCGTTTGTTCGGGGCGGATTTGCCAGTTAGCGGTTTCAAATGCGCACCAGAGCATGACCGTCAGCAGGGTAAGAAACAGCGAACCGGCGAAGCAGTACAAAATAGGCTGCGATGTCGTCAAGTGGGCCATCCTTTCGAGGGCGTCCTTTGTGAAGGGATGAATCAGCGAATTCGCAGGACGGGCCGCGAGGAACACGCTCACGGACATGAGTTGATTGTTCGTCGTGGACGTCGAACTTGAGGCGGACGACGCCGCCGTTATTGAAGTTCCGGCGAGCATCGTGGAGGGTTGCAAGAACCGTCTGGTCGCGATCGCCCCTCGCAACACCATGACGTCGGAACCGAATGTCGCGGCGACCGAGGCAGGGAACGCCGCCATTCGCGACGATGGACCGTCACCGGTTGGTAGCGCCACTTCGACCATGGATTCTCGGTCGCGTGGCGCGTCAGATGCCAAGACGGATTGCCGTAACTGCGCGCTCACAAAACCCGCGCAGACGACGCCGCACTCGTTGTCACTGGATTGCACGAGCGCGGCTTGGCCCGAGACGATCGCTGCCGCTGTGGACGAGTCGTTGGCACTGGCTAACAAAACCGCCCCGACCACGCCGTCGATCGCGGCGACGGATGGGTCGGTGCGGGAGGCGGTCGTGGTCATGGCCGCGGCGGGCGGGAGCAGGACGCCATTGAGAGCGATCGACATTGCGAACCGGTTGCTGCAGGACGCCTGTTGCCCGCGGTCGTGGAACGATTGCACGAGTCCGACGAGCATTGCCCCAGGATGGACCATGGTCATGGAGGCCCATCGCTGAATGTCCGAAAGGCTGCTGGCGTTGGGGGTCGCACCACCGGACCCCACGCGGTCGAAGGCGGCGTGGTACTTCAGAATGTTCACCGCGAGGCGAGCCGACGGGTCGTTCAGTAGGGCTTCTCGAAGAGGAGTCGCAGCGGCTGTCAGCGGTGGGCCGGCGGCGAGCGCCAACAGGGTGTCGGTGTCCGAAATAGGAACGTGGGGCAGCAGTCGGTCCGTCACATCCCGGAGGGAGAAGGACCGTTGTTGATTCTGCATCGAGATCAACGGGATCACGCGGGCGACGATGGCTTCGGCGCTCCAGTCGGCGGAGTCGCGCAGCTCAGATCTAACGGTCAGAATTGTCCGAAATGCGAACGCTGCCCGTGCGGGAAAGACGACGCAGAGAGGCACCAGCACCATCGCGACGACGCCCACGCACGCGGTGAGGGCCACAACGGCGCGACGATAGCCCACGCCGCGGCGCGGCGCGTAATCGAAAAGCCGCGTCGACATGGATAGGAGCAGCGCGATGCTGGCGATGGGGACGCAGACGCCGATGGTCCAGACGATGAACGTGGCCCGGTCGTTGCCGAGGAAGGTCGCCAGGTTGGTCACCAAGGCGATGGCCACACTGCCCTCCGGTCCTCCGCTTGGCGCAGCAATCGGGTCGTCCGCCTCCGAAGGACCCTCGTCGTTGAGCGTCGATGCCGGCGGGATCGTTCCCCACAGCGCCTCGTCGAAGCCGCTTCGAAACGTTAACACCTGAGCGCCGCCAAGAGCGTCGAAATGGGGAACCATGGGGCTATTGCTGATCGTCGCCGGTGAGCCTTGCAAGCCATCATGATCGTAGAAGTGAGGCGCCGCGCACGCCGCGGGCGCGTCGGTCAGCAAACAGTCACTGTCCGTTGACAGAGTCGCCACGCCGGCGGAACACCTTTTTGCTTTTCTTCTCGTGTCGGCCAGTGGACTCGTGTGCCAAAAGGTCATGTAACGGCCGAAGGAGCTGACGAGCGTGCTTGTGGCGCCCAGCCAGCGATCTGCCGCAATGGTTTCCATTTCCACACGCCGACGCCTCGAGATCGGGTCCAGCCCCGAAGGGGGAGCGGGACGATTCGGGTTGACGCGGTCGGCGCCGCGGGACACCGCGAGCAGCTCCTGCAGTATGGGCGCCGTGAGCATGTCGCTGCTCGCACGGTGCAGAAAGGCCGTGGAGGTGTCGATGGCGGCGACGATCGTGGCGGAATGCACCAGCGCGACGATGGCGACGGCCACCGAGGCCGATAGGCCGTACCAGGTGCGAAGCTCGTAGGTGGTGAACCAGTCCTTGATCCACGCCGCAAGTTGGGGGCTGTGGGTGACGCGGTTCACGGCCGTGCCTTGCAGGCACAGGAGCGCGGCCAACACGGCGGCGACCACGATGACGGCGATGGTCGGCTGGAACTCAGCCGGCGTCCCGCTCGCGTCTCCGCCTGAGGGAACCGAGGGAAGGGCTTCCACGACGCCCACGTAGTCATCTTGCCTGTCCTGTAGGGTCCCGTCCGACAGCCACGCCGGGGCCACCGTGCGATCTGCTGCCCACGTTCGGCGTCGGAACCACGCGGCGATGCCCATGGTGGACATGTCGGCTGACACGGTGAAGGTCACCGGCTGCGCGTCGCGGAGGCGATCGAGTGCCCACGTTGGCGGCGTCCTATTCGTCGGAAGGACGGCTCCCCCTTGATACGTGCACAGGACCGTCGCACTCGACGACGACGGCGAGGCGCCGCCGGTTTTCGACGTCACGCCCACGAGCGACATCCAGCTCACCTCGTCGGGTCCCGTAGCGTCGCCGTTCGACAGCGGCACCGGCGGAACCGCCGTCGGCTTTCCGGACGCATCGACGGCGGCATCATGACGGGACTGCCACCGGGCCACCGCGGCAAGAAAAAGACACAGCGGTTGCTGCCTTGCGGCCTTCGTCTTTCCGGCTGCGACATCTGAGCTTCTGGCCTCCATCGACGCCAGCGCGAGGTGCAAGATCTCCGCGCGGGTGAGTGTCAATTCTGTCGCGACGGCGCGCTGAATTTCGGCCGTCGTCCGCCACGTCGTCGCGCCGCACGCGATGGCGTTCAGTGCGGCCAACACCCCCACCACCACGGAGCCGGCGAAAAGCAGCGGACGGCGAACGGGCCGCTCGAAACGCGTGGTTAGCTGCGCGAGGGGATGGTGGTTGGTCGTGCCGTCGTCGCCCATCGACTGCGCCATGGACGCCGTGGTCATGCTTTCGTCCTGGCCGTCCAGAGACACGGACGGGAGGGTCGTCGCGTACAGCAGTTCGACACCGATGAACGCGAGGAGCAGAAAGCAGGCAACGATGCCGCAAATTTCGATGGAGGCGGATTGCCACCGTCGCGATTCGATGGTCGTCATGAGCGTCGTGGGCACCGAGGCGGCCACTAAGAAGCCGATGCCTTCATCGTCCGGCATGGCGACCGTCACGTATTCTAGGGCCGCACTCAGCGAACTGTCGAGCCGGGAAGCGACGGATGCGGGGCTGTTGGACGACCCGCCGCCCCCGAGGTGGACCACGGGGCGATTTAGCTGCTCCGCCACGCGCCACAGCGTGTTGCCGGCGCCGCAAGGCAGCGACACGATGCGCTGCAGTAAGGTGAGTGAAAAGGCGCCCCTTTCGCCGTTAGGCATCAATCTCGCTAACGCGACTTGGGCCTCTCGATAGGTTTCCGGTGCTTGCCGCAGCACGCTGGGGTCATCACTGAGGTATCCTGCGTCTCTCACGCTTCGAGCCGAATCCTCGTCGTCGCTGCCCAGTCGGAGGGTGCGATCGGTAGTCGCGTTGTCCGCTGACGCCGCGCTCACGCCGCTACTGGCATTGGACCCCGCGGCGCCGGACAGCACCACCGTGGACGACGCTCCGGAAAGGGATGGAAAGCAGCGGGCGTAGGGTAGGACGGTGCCGTCGCGGCGGCGGCGTCTCGTCCCGGAGAAGACGATTCCTCGGCTGTTGCGATTTAGCCATGAGACGGCAACTTCGGGACCGATCTCCTTGGACAACGTGGCCGCAACCGCCGCGAGGCGGTACGCACCTCGCACGGCAAGCACCGTCGAGGAAGGGCCGACCGCTTGCATCTCGCCAATATAGTAGCACAGTGCGGCGGAAACGGCAAATACAACGAACAAACCGCCGTAGACGATAACGGCCAGGGTGGAAGCACGTCGTGCCCGGGGAGGCGCACCGTGCACGGTGACCAGTGGCCGTTCATCCGCACTCTCTCCCTCCGAGGACGACGATGCGCCTCCTCCGTCGTCCGTCGCGGTGGGCGTTCCACTGTCCTCGGTGCCGTGATCTTCGTCCGTGCCACCAGACGCCTTGCGCATCGGTGAAATGGGTTTTTTTTCAGAGTAACAAAGCTGTTGCTGTTGTGGCGCAATGTGGTGCGGTGGTGTGGGGTGATGGATTGCACCCCGGACATCAAAGGACCTCACCATTGTGTGACGCGAGCTGCCCCCCCATCCGGCCAACCGGGAAGACTGGGTACCATTCGACACAGCGACAACGTTGCGAACGGAATACGGCGCCACCACCACTGCCCACGAGAGGGGGCGTGTACGCCTCTGGAGTGGGCGCCCACCACACACGAGGCTACCGACCGACCGAGGTTTGCTATTGCGGTCCGGAGAGTGATCTCACAAGTCGAATTGTGACGGCGGGGGCCCCACACGGAAGGGACATAAGACAGCACTACGCTCCCGATCGGGATGCGCTGTGTGCTGCCTGGAGAGACAGTGTCGCTCACTCCCTCGCAGCCCCCGCTGCAGGAACGGCGCACTGGCGGCGGTGGCTCCATGGCAACGGCGCCATTTCATCGCTTTCTCGTTGACTTGTGCTGGCGCTGAAACTGTGCCACCACCATTTCGACTTGTTCGTCCACAAACGACTTCGTCGTGTTGCCATCGGGGCCCATGAGCACGTCTCCGGGCCAGCGGACTTGCTCGCACGTGGCCGCGTGCCACTTTGGATGCGGCTTCACGAGGTACCAGTTGGGAGCAGCCTGCACCGGCCGCGGTCGCTTTCCGAAACGGTTGTCGTACTGCGTTTCGTACGCCGTGATGTGGTAGTTGACGCCACGGTCGATAGCGAACTCCGTCACCGCGCGGATGACCCCCCAGCGGAACACCCGTCCGATGAGCGCCACGTTGAATGCATTCGCGACGGCCGGTAACATGGCGTCGCCAAAGTCATCTCCGGCGAAGAGCGCTCCGGGTTTCGCTTTGGGATACCACGCCGCCATGTCTGCGACACAGGCATCGTACGTGTGCAGCGCGTCGATGTACACGAAATCAAAAAATTCGTCGTCGAAAAGCCGGGCCGCATTCGTGGACAAGTTCTTCAGCAAGTGGACGCCTGGCAGATGGCCAATCGCCGTCTGACATTCGGCGTAGTTCTCGCGGCCACTGCGTTCGTCATTGTTATCAAAGACCGCCTCCGGACCTCGGTAACCCCAAGAGTCGACGGCATAGGTTTCGATGGCCCATCCAAAGGGCACCACAAGCCGAAGAATTGTGAGCATTTGTTCCGTGTTCAAGCACTGTCGACTGCCAATCTCCACCCAACGAAAGACGTTGGTGTTGGCTTTTTTAACCCCTGTTGTGACGGTTGTTGGTTCGCCGGCGCCTTCGGTCGCGGTGTCCGTCGTGCCACGATAGGACAGGAGCTGCACCGCGATTTGGGGAAATGCGGTACGCGACCGTGCGTAAGGGAACCAGGGTCGGCAAATGCCGCTGGCGTTGGCCGACAGCCGCGGGTAAACATCCCGGGGTTCCGACGATGGCCGAGGCGGTTGCAACGCCACGGTGCGACGCGGATATCCACTAGGAATATCAACGGAACGCTCGTCGCGGCGGCCCTCGCTCCTCAGGGACGCCTCATCAGCGGCAAACTCGAGTTGTGTTTCGGATCGGGCAGTCCCCTTGTTGCCGACCTCCTCGGTGCATCGCCCTCCTGCTGAGTTCAACGTAGACCTGAAAGGTATCGACGTGTCGCTGAAAAGGCCGGTGGTCATGCGAAACGGCAGGGCGAACTCGCCGAATATCATACTTAGCACCATGAGGGTCGCCACCACGGGAGCTCGCATCGCGTTGGGAGGTCGGGAGGTTACTGTACTTCGCCTTCTGGAGACAACGCTGCGTTTCCCCAACGGTTTGATGCCTGTCTCTATCACGCGAGTCCAATCAATCAGAACGGTTGGGGATTGATTTTGAGAGGATGAAGCATACGTGTGGGCGTGTCATCGGCCCCAGTCCTCGCCTCGCGACTTGATGCGCAGCCAAAAGAGGATTGCTGTGTTTGCAATCGTGGGGGAAGAAAAGCCCTTCGCGGCCGCTCACAGAGAGGGGCGACCCGTGTGGTCATCATTGGCACAGCTGCCGCCACATTGTACCAGGGCTCCCCACGGACGCGCGACGAGCAAAGTCGTCTTCGTCGCCGAGCATCAAGCTCTGAGGGGTGACGACCGAGGGTCGCTCGAGGCGCGGACGTGGAATTTTCAATGTTCGAGACTCACTGCCACGTCGGGCCGTGTCGCGGAGCAACGATTCCACGCTAGGGCCGGAGATGACCTCAGTCAACGGAGTCCCTCTGCCCCAAACCCACGCCGTTGGCGTAAGGCCGACGGACAGAGGTGCTGCCGCCAGACTGGCCACGACCGTGCCGCTGAGGCCGTGGCCGTGAAGATGACCGGACATGGCCACGGAGCACACACGAACGATGTCAGCCAACCCGCTTGCGACAAGCCCGGCCGGTGACGCGTCGATGGAAAAGGTGTGCAATTCCGCGCTGCATGGAATGCTGCCCAACAGCGTGAGCGCATCGCGGCCACTTGCGGGGGCTGACGGCGCCGCGACCCCAGCGGCACTCTTGATCATGCGTCGCTGCCGCCACGCCACCGCGGCTTGCAGCGTGGCGAGGGCATCTGCGACGCCCTGGTGACCTCGGTCCCCAGCAGTGGCCAAGGCACAGGCAAGCGTGTGAGCGGGCATCAGCGAGACCTCGTCTAGCAGCGGCATGGGGACGTCAAAGTGGTACGCGTGAACGACGGTGTCGGCTAGACTCAGCGCGACCGCACACATGGAGTCGTCGCGACCTTTGCTTGACACGTACAACCGTATCGCGTCGCTGAGTAGGGAACCGATCGCGCGCTGGGCGTCGCCTTGGAAGCTCGCGCGTTTGCCCACCGCCAGGGAGAGCTTCTTTTGAGCCTCCGTGACGGCTGGCGCTCCAGTTCCGCCCCATTGTGCGATGGACTGCGCGACGGCCACCGCCGCCAGTGCGAACGCCGTCGCGGAGTCTCTGCGTGTGCACAAATCGGAAAAGGCGCCAGCGGGCAAGGCCGCGTGATGGGGCCGAAGCCCGTAAGCGTGGGAGGAAGGCGACGATATCGGCGGGACGAAGGCCGTACTCGCCACGTTGTCCACGAACCGTGGGCCGTTGCCATCGTACGCGACGAGACGGAGGTCCCCATGATGATGGCGGGGTGCGTCCACGGCATCGCCGTCCGCGTCCTCGGCGGCGTCAACCTTGCCGTCCGAGAGGCCTTTGTCACCGTTCCCGGAAGACGCCAGGAGGCACGCTGCCGTCTGCAGGAGGGTGCCGAGGGCCGTGTCCATCACCGACGCCCCCGACGACGTCGCCATGCAGGTCAGCGTCTGGCTGCTTCGGGCCACAAGGCTGATGACGGCCACGGCCGTCAGTGTCGTGCCGCCCTCTCGCATTCGGACCGAGGCGGCTGCGGCCACCATTTGCGGGAGGAGACTACCGGTCGTGGACGACCCTCCTCCTGCTCCTCCGCCGCCCGTGGCGGACACATTTGGGACCATCATCGTCGCAGTGGGTGCCATCAACGTGCGGAGGCCGTTGACGAGGAACAGCAGCACCGTGGCCGGGAGCGGCACCTGCCGGGAAGTCAAGTGCTGCAGCAAGACGAGGGTCGAGGTCATCGCCACCGCGTACCACGGCGGCGATGGCGCGGGCGGATGTGCCAAGGCCGGAAACTGCACGAGGCCCCACGCGATGCCTGGTAGACTATTCGGGTGCCCTAAACTTGGCAAGTGGGCCAGCAGCGACGACGTGATGCAAAGGCACGCGGCCGGCGACCACAATTCCATCGATGAGCACAATGGCGCCAGCCAGCGGAGGGCGAGGCCATTCGCCACCGCGATGGCGGGAACGTCCACGAGGAGGAAAACGGCCCCTAGCAACGCGGCGTCGGTTGCGGACGCGACGCCGTTGGACAGCGCGTCGTTGACCGTGACATCCGGCAGTCGTATTAGGCCATCACCTAGCTCCGTAGCGGAAGTGTGAGAGCCCGTCGCGTTGTCACCACCTGCGCCTGCGGCTCCTTGGCGGCGGCTGCCTCCAGCTAGGGCGGCGCCTAGGAGCAACTGACACGCTTGGCGCACGCCCCGAGGTGTACGACGCGACAAGCAGCGTTGAAACAACGACTGGTAAAACAGCGGCTCGACTTCACACACCGCCGACATGACCACTGGGTCGACCAGGCGGAACGGCAACAAGGGTCCGTCGTGCGCGGCCGTCAGCCGGTCGAGCAGCATCTCGGTGGGTAGTGAGGCATGCTCGGCGGCCACGCACCCTTTCAATAAGTCCTGCAGGATGATGCTGGCCGTGGGGTCACTGTACTGCGGGAACGGCATACCGACGGACAAGAAAAATGGGAAAACGACCCTTCCAACGGCGTCTCGCCCCTCTCGACATTTGCGCAACAACGCAGCGTACACGAAAGATAATGAGGAGGATCCCACCTGACTCAGAAAGGGAGCCGTCCCATGGAGGGAAAGAGCGAGAGACATCGAAGCACACACTGGGACAGATGGAGACGGATGATAGCGCCAATCGGTCCGTTAGCCCAACGGCAGCCGTTCGTGACCGGCGGACGTTCGTCACCTTGTGGCCTAGTCGCAATCGTCACCATCGGAATCGACACTCGCTATGCTTTGCAGCTGCTGCAGCAACGGCAAGGCACCCAGTGGATGCAGCAGTTTCTCGACCGCCGCGAGGCCCACCACCACGGTGCCTCGCGGAAGGGTCGTCAAGGGTGGCAGT
>ERZ1292630.1088-Hain-H41-02um-R3-1088-length-27397-cov-8_pt2 | contig 12488 bp, 6 predicted proteins | sample MGYA00564408_ERZ1292630 | MGnify/ENA primary metagenome ERZ1292630 (study PRJEB36523, sample SAMEA6512641) | groundwater metagenome | collected 2019-01-08 | study: AquaDiva: Metagenomics assemblies of 32 groundwater samples | reverse complement strand
CGGCGGAGGGACGCCCTATTTGTGAACGCAGTTTCCACGTGTGTAGCAAGCAGTTTCCCCCCCCCTTCCCCTTCACCAACGGCGGCCTTGTCGCAGTTTCGACCTTGTTTTTCCCGTTAGTTATCACATCAGTACCTTTCTCTCACCAACCATGATCGTCCCCGGATCTCTTTGCCTTGCACACCATCCACAGCACGCGTGGGTGCCAGCCGTGGTCGAGAATTTTGATGGCAAACTGGGTACCGTCAACGTCACGTACCCGAAAAAGGAAACGATTTCGAAGCTGAAGGAGGAGGACATTTTCGTTTGCGATGAACGCGCCATGGATGAGGACATCAACGACTTGCTGAATCTATCCGTTCTTCACGACGGAACCTTGTTACACTGCCTGCGACGTCGGTATTACAAGGACATCGTGTACACGAACATTGGGGCCATCATCGTTGCCCTCAACCCTTTCAATTTCAAGATTCCGTGGTACATGGACGAAAAGATGAAGGACTACCTCTCAGAAGGAGACACGATCCAAAATAACTTGCCGCATTCGTGGGCCGTGGCGCACAACACCTACTATGAAATGCGAGCGGACATGTCAAATCAGTCCATTTTGGTCAGTGGCGAATCCGGCGCCGGCAAAACAGAAGCGTCGAAGATTGTGATGAAGTACTTGAACAACGTGAGCGCTCTCCGCGGTGCGCCAGAGGAAAAGGCTTCCGGCCAACTCGTTGGCGTCAAGATGCTGCAGTCGAATCCCATTCTGGAAGCGTTCGGAAACGCGAAAACCGTCCGCAACGACAATTCAAGTCGTTTCGGCAAACTCATGCGCATCAAGTTCAACACTCGTGGCATTCTGACCGGCGCCGACATTACCAAGTATCTCTTAGAAAAGTCGCGCATCATTACCGCCGCTCAGGATGAACGCGTGTATCATTCTTTCTACCTTCTGTTGAAGGGATGCGACCGCGAAAAGTATGGCCTTGAGCCGATCGCCACGTACAAAACGGTCAATACGGGAAAATGTACCGACGTGCCGGGCATGAACGATGGCGAGGACTACCAATGTTGCAACGAGGCCATGTCGATTTGCGGCGTGAAGGATGCTGAACGGGATTCAATCTGGAGGGTCTTGTCCGGTATTCTGACAATCCAAAGTCTTGAATTTCAAGACCTCGACGGCGGAGACAAGTGCGTTATGGACTCGTCCACCGCGCAATACGCGGACCTTTTTTCAAAGTTCCTCAAAGTTGATTTGACCAACCTTACCAAGGAGTTCCTCACCACTACGTTGGACATCAACAAAACGAAGGTTGTCAAGGACCTCAATCGCGTCAAGGCGCTCGATGGTCGGGATTCAGTCTGCAAGGCCATCTACGATAACGTCTTCGCGTGGCTCGTGACCACGATCAACCGGACGATTGACACAAGCGACAGCGCGTCGTGGGTCGCGTTGTTGGACATCTTCGGTTTCGAAGACTTCAAAGTGAATTCCTTCGAGCAACTTTGCATCAATTTAACCAACGAGACGCTTCAAGGCCACTACAACCACTACATTTTCACTCGCGACATGGAGGAGTGCCGAGCGGAGGGCATCGATACGACGGAAATCAAGTTCCCAGATAACAAGCCTTGCATCGACATGATTTCTGCCAAAAGCGGCATACTGTCCGTCTTGGACGAGGAATGCTTGCTAGGAAAGGCGACAGACCTCACATTCCTCGACAAAATTTGTGAAAAGTTCGCCGGCGAGAAGGCGAAAATGACGCAGTTCTTCGAGCGACCACGTTTGGCGAAGGTGCCGTCGTTCCGCATTCACCACTATGCTGGTTCCGTGACCTACGACGTCGAGAATTTTCTTGAAAAGAATCGTGATACGTTGAAGGACGCCTTCAAGATGCTGTTCCGTGCCAGCGCCGACCCACTTGTGGCGACGCTGCTGCCCGAACCATCCGAGGGAGCAACCAAATTCACCGTCGGTGGATTCTTCAAGAGCCAGCTCCGCGACCTTATGGAACTCATCAACTCGACGAATCCCCACTGGATTCGCTGCGTCAAGCCGCATCCGGCCAAGAAGCCGCTGCACTTTGATGGTGTGACTACGTTGAATCAGCTGCGCAGTAGTGGTGTGTTGGGCACCGTCCAAATCCGAAAGGCGGGCTACCCCATCCGCCTCAAGCATGCCGACTTTTGCAAGCGCTACAAGATCGTCGCTCGAGGCCTCGATGGCGTGGACTTCTCTAATCACCCACAAGTGTGCACGGGTGTTCTCAAGAATGCAGGATTTGAGATGCAGAAAGCTCAAGTCGGCAAGACGCGCGTCTTCCTGAAATCCGAGGCCTATCAGCAATTAGAACTTCTCAAGAAGCAAAAGTTACAAGTGTTTGCCAAAACCGCGGTCGTCGGCGCGCTCACCGGTCTCGCCCGTATGCGCACGGCCTGCCTCATGCAAGTTCACCTCGTTCGACAGATTCAGGCCTTGCTTCAAGCCCGCGAATCTCAAAAACTATTTCGCAGGAAGGACTACGACAGTCGTAAAGACGTCATCATCGCGCACGTTCGTCTCCTGTTAAAGTTTCAAAAAGACGAAGAAACCAAACGTGAGGAAGTCGCCGTGGCCCACACGCAGCTGATGATTCAACTAGCATCCGCGCAGGTGGAAGCTCTCGCGAAGCTAGAAGCGCGATGGTGGGCCGAGAAGCCTCAGCGCGACGTCAAGCAGCAGGAGGACCTGCAGAAAGAGGAAGAAATGCAACGCCGACAGATGCTCGACGCCTTGTCCCAGGCGGTGCGAGCGATCGCCTCGGAGATGGAGGACGATCGTCTGGATTCGATTGCCAAGCAAGAGGAGCGAGAAGAGGAAGAACGCCAAACGGAGCTACAACGCATCCGGGAAGAAGAGGAGCGGCTCAAGGACGAAGAGCGCCGTCGTCTCGAAGAGGAACGGATCGCGGCGATTGTCCGCAAGGAGGAGCAACGCAAGCTCGCCATCTACCTTTGGAACAAGAAGAAAAAGGAGACGTCCGAGAAGGAGCGGCTCGCTCAAGCCGATGCCATTCTGAAGGAAAAATGGTCCAAGGAAACAGAAGAAACCAACCGACAAGAAATCGCGCTCTTACTGGAGGAAAAGTACCTTCAAACTCGCGAGAAGGCGGGCTATCCTCCGGCACGTTTTGTGTCCGCGCGTGCCGTCGACAAGTTAACTCGTCCATCGATGCCGCAACTGTCGGCGACGTCACCTGCGTCGCCGGGTCGCGCAAAAGCAGCTGGCGCGATCAGCCCGATGGTGCGCCGTCACATCGCCCACGCGGATGACCCGGACGCGTCGCCCCTTGGCATCGGCGGGCTCAATCCGATGTGGGTAAATCCTGCAGAGGAGAAGAACCGACTGTCGATGCAGCGCTTGAATCCCGACCAGGCAGGCTCGTTGGCCATGGTGCACCGTCTGCGGAAATTGCAGACTCTGCGCGATGCCACCGTGCTTGTCACCCCGGTGTTGAGGTACGAGGACCTCCGGAACCCCATGAACCCGAATAGCCCCGACTGGAATCCACCGAGCTCGGACATGATCGTCCTGCCGGATGGCACGCAGGTCAACGTGGCGGACATCGAACTTCCGAGGGATGAGGATCGACACCAACGGAGACGAGCCAAGGCAGGGGGCAAGCGCATGAGTTTCTCGGCCACCGAGTGACCACCGTATGGTCACACGCGTCGTTTCGACATCCCCTCAGATCAGTTCGTTCATTTATCTTTTTGTACGCTGTTTCGCTGTTGTAGCTACCGGTGCGTTGGTGTGTTTAATATCGCTTCCCGTTTCGCTCGGCACCGCACGTGGGCCCATGTCCCGAGGCCACAACAAAAAGGAAATTCAATCGTGATACGTGAATGTGTTTTGGCCAGAAACAGTTTTCAACAAGTTTTGAGAGGCGGCCATGCAACGGTACGGAGCCCGTGCACGGGGTGTCATGATGCTGGCGGCATCCGCCAGGGTGCGTCACGTGTCTCCGTTGTTCCCGGTCACTCTCCGACGCGCGTCAGTTTACGACTCGCCGGCTTCCTTCTGGCTTCCCTCATCGCTGACTCTCTTCCGCGGCATCGGCAATGACTCTAGCAACGACCGGACGGCGACGACGACGGCGACGATGACGACGCCCAGCGAACCCGCCGTGGCAGCAAACTCCATCTCGGAAATTGTCAATCTTTCGAGCAGGTTGCTCGGCACAGCGTGCAACCGGCTTCGAGCCGAGTACTCCCGCAGCACCGACAAAGCGGACGACCGTAAAAATCACATTACAACGTTGTCTTCCGGAGTCCAACTCAAGGGACGAACGGATTTGGATGCTCGCACGGTGAGCAGCATCGTCAGCGTTCTCGACGATCTGGAAATTGGCGCAGATCACCCGCTGCTGACGGAGTGTGCCGATTGGGTCGCCGCCCATACAACCGATTTCAGCGGCCATGACCTCGCGATGGTCATTTGCTCACTGACTCAGCTGAGAGCGCCTGTGTTGGTCACCCCCACGCCCCAATTCATGGATCGTTTGACGGACCGGTTCCACCAACTTTTGCCGGAAATGTCAGTCGTCTCACTCGCCGCGATTGCAAATTGTTGGACTGACCGGCATGCGACGTTTCAGGAGTTGGCCAAGCTTTCCGAAGCGGCCGGTTTGCGTTTGCGTGATGTGTTGGAGGGGGATCGCGGAGGATTGTCGTCGTCGTCTTTGTTCGATGGTCTTTCCACCAGCGAGTTGCTAAGCGTTGGGGCCGCGATATGCAAAATTCCAAATGACGCCTTGGACTTTTTTTCTGATGTTTTCGACACCGACGGGGTATCGCCGAAGGTGGCCATGCCACATTGGATGGAGGCGCGAAGGCCCAAGATGGAGAAGCTCATCCTGACGGTGTCGAAGGATGTTTTGACCAAGCTCTCGACCCAGTTCGAAGCCAATAGCGCAGGTCCTGCACGGCTGTCGTCTCCCCTGGACACGTTGCACGCCGTCCAACTGCTGGCATCCTTGACCCGATCGACGGGGGCAACGTCGGGCGATGCTCTGGATAGTGTCCGTCGCGTCGTGCGAGACACGGTCGCCCAAATCGCACAGCAGCCTTCAGCCATGATGAACTCTCAGCGATGGAGTGCTTCCTTAGCGCTAATGTGGTCGTTGCCTATCTCCAAGGGAGATGACGCTCAAAGCGCGACGTCCCAGCTGCGAGCGGCGATTGTCGATACGTTCGAACGCTATAATACGGACGACATCCATGCCAATCAAGGGGGGTGGGCACCGCTCGCTGAGTGCTTCTTGGTCACAGCGCAGTCTGGCATGCGCCCCGACGCGTCACCGACGACGCTGGCGACTATCGATCGCTGTCTTGCGTCTTGGCAGCACGGACTGATTGACGAGGTGTGCGGCTACGACGACGCGGTTGTGCGCTCCGTGATCAACGTTTCCCTTCTGCGCAATCGCGAGTCGCTTACGAGCCCGGCAGCCTCGCTTCCCGCGGCGGTATCGGCGCACGTGGCTCGGCTTCTAGACGGTGCGAAGGCGGACCGACATTGCCTTCTACGCCTGATTCCTGTGATCACTTCCAACGCTTTGCCTATCGCATCTCCCACCATTCGTCAGTGTTTGCTCGTCTATGCTGCCAGGGCGCCGCTGTGTGACGTGGTGGCGGTGGCACGTGCCCTGAGTTCCGTGGCATCATCCGACGCGCGATCACTACTCCGCGACGTGGCCCCGCTGGTGACTCCCGCGCTGGCCAAGGCCGCTCCCAAGAGTCAAGCAACCCTCATCCGAGCCTTTGCCGCCGCGCGGGTCCGCGATGAGCCGCTCTGTGACGCCGTGATCGATGGGATCCTGTCGCATCGGTCGCCTCCGCTGAAACTGGACGTCATGTCCGATGTGCTCTTCTCGCTCTCGGTGTTGGACCACCGCCAGACGCGAATATTTCACGATTTGAGCAACGACCTTCGCTCGCTGATTCCGCAGGCGTCGCCGTCACAGACCATGGCTCTTTTATTCGGGTACGCTAAGGCGTCGGCGTGGATTTACAAGCTCTACGCGCGCCTCGCGGAACGAGCGGCAGAGATCTTTGAAGACTTGCTGCCGCGCGAGATCGTTGTGATTTTGGCGTCCCTGCAGTGGGTGAATGTGCGACACCGTGTCACCGACGTGGCACTGACATGGGCGTCGCGAGCCGGAAACGTTGATCGCTTCACTGACGAAGAAGCTTTGGCTTTCATGTCCGTGCTTTCCAAGGTGGGGCGATGGGACCGGCCCTTGTTCGAATCCATCGCAAACCGTTTGTTGCTTCGCAAGCTGAGCGCCAACGCCGTCGGAGAGTTGCTCTTGTGCTTCTCCCGAGCAGGAATGCATTCTTCGCCTGTTTTCGACACCTTTGCGCCTCAAGCCGTCCTTCTGGCCCCCACTGCGCCGGCGACGGCAATCGCCGCCATCCTCAGCGCATACGCGGCCGCCCGGAGACCTCACGAAGAGCTTTTTGCGGTCATGTCACAACGGCTGCTCGAGATGAAGGACACCACGTCTGCAGTGACCATCGCTCGTGTTCTGGCCGCCGTGGCGTCCGTTGGCATGCGGAATGATCGGCTCTTCGTCGAGATGATTCCCCGAGTGCGGCATGTCGCGCACCACGGAGGGTCGCAGGACGTCGCCAACGTGCTTACGGCTTACACCACCGTGAACCTTTGGCATTATAAGTTGTTCACGAAGCTCGCGGAGCGAGCGATTTCGCTGCGCATGGATTGCTCGAGTGGCCAAATTGCGGCCATACTGACGGCGTTCGCAAAAGTGGACATGAAGTATACCAAGTTGATGACTGAAATGTCGCCTCGGATTCAAATGGTGATGCCCGTGGCCCAACCCCACGAGGTCAGCGCCATCGCGCACGCATTCGCGTCCCTGGGAGTGAACGACGAGGCTGTCTTCTCCACGCTGTTGGACCGGGCTCGCGAAACAGGCAGCACATTCACCCAGGACGAGGCGTCCATGTTGCTCGCCGCTTTGAGGAAGCTCGAGAAAAAACCAGACCCTGCACTGCTCAAGGCGTTTGCTCACCTGCAGGAGGTCATGCCACTCGACAGAACTGCCGAGCCATCGCCAACCGTCTCTGACAGCTCATCCAAGGCAAGCAGCTCCACGTCTCGTTCGCCGGTGTTGGTCGACGACGATGAAGCATTGGTGTGACCTAGTTTGAGCCCACCGCTGGTGGTGTGTGTTACCCGCCGCCTACAAAAGGCCGAAAGGTTCGTTCTTTCATTTCTTCGTCGTTCCCCTTACTTCCCCATCCCTTGCTGCATTATTGTTGACCGTGCGAGCGTGGTGGCCATGTTGCCCCTCTTATTCTTGTTGGTTGCGTCAGAAGGGAAATAGTAGGAAGCCCGGCAACCTCGATTTATTGCCTGCTCTCGTCGGACGTCGCTTTCCCCAGTCGTATTCCTCCGGGTGGGAGCAAGGAAGTAACCCCCATGGCAAGCACCGGAGGAGGCCATCATTCCATTCCTCGGGGGTCGATCCCGCTGTCTCTGCCTGACACGGCCACCGACGGGTTGAGCAAGGCCAAGCGGCCGGCAGAAGTCGCCACGTTCCTGCGTCGGTTCGAGGTTCCCGATCGACACGAGGCTATTAACTGTTTATTGTTAATCGGGTTGCGTCAGTTCAAGTCCATGGCCGGTGGCGGGGTCGCCAGCTTGCAGGCCTTGCAGTCGGCAAGTGCGCGTGGACGCCAGCAGCCTCCCAGCGTGGTCATGACAGACTTCGCGCGTCGAAATGGCGAAGTGCCGAACACGAACGGCCAAGCAACCACCACGCCACGACCGGCCTACGTACCGCCTTGTGCATTCTTTTGCTCGTTTCAAACGACGGGAGCCCGCACGTCGAGTGCCCCACCTCCAAAAATTTCGCGCCGCGCTGACATCCAGTTACCCTTGACGGGACACCAACATGGTGGTGGCATGCCCGACATCCGCCGTTTCATCGCTGAGAAACGTCGCCAGGTGCACCGACCGCCGACTGCCGCGTCGCCTTCGCGAGATCAAGCCACTGCCTCGTCCAACGGGGCTTTGAAGGCAACTGGGGGTCATCACATTCGCCCCAAACCATCTTCTACAGCCGCCTTGCCGGTAGCAGCGCCAACTGAGTGCAACAGTCCACCGTCCACCGCCACGTTGCACCAAAGCCGAGTCGTTGACAAGTCTCAAGCAGCACCCGCGATGATCATCGCAGCGCCCTGCAATACGGCGGTATCCTCCAGCGCGCTGGATTTCATTCTTGGCCAGCCCGGCTCGAGGACGAGCACGCCGGCGACATCTTCAGAATCAGAGCAGCTGACTGAAACCGCACTTCCGAGCTTGGTGGGAGGAAAAAATACGTCCACGAACTGCGACTCTTCTACTTGCGCGGCTCCACCGATCGCCACGTTGCTTGAAAGTTCAACCGTGGAGGAGACGCCGCAGACGTTTCAGTCTCGACAGCCAGCTGCGTCATCGCGTACGGCCGATGTCCTGTCACTCGCCAGGCAGCGCAGCAGCGTGGTCGTTGAACAATCGGACACTGGTTTTCCAGCTCTGGCAATTTCGCGGGATTTCATTTTAGCGCTACAGCGGTTGATCCGTGAGACGCACGGTTCGCGGATGTCTCGTGTTCAACTGTGCGCGGAGCCGGCTCTCCGGCAGTTCACATCCAAAATTCTGCACGACGACTTCGACCCCATGTACCAGTCGCTGCTGTTGAACTTTCACATTCTATCCGCCGTTCAACGTAATGCCTAATTGGGCGAGCATCGTGTGAAAGGGCGCTGACCAAATACGGCATCCGGCCTCCAGTCACGTCGTTCACCCCCTCCCGGCGGGCATGCTTGTACGATGACGAATGAATTTAACCGAAAAAAAGAGCAACTTTTTACCCCGAGGCACGAGGGGAATGTGCCGGCTTTCGTTCCAGTTTTGAATAAGGCGCGGCCAACCCCGCGGAGGGTCAACATGAAGCCATTTTTTGTCTGACGAAATCGGGGAGGAGGCTAGCTTGCCTCCACGTCTTCCTCGTTTTGTCACTCACATGACTCTCCACCAGTTTCTCCCCGATATCCCTCCTCGTTCCGGATCGCATCGTATTTCTGTACGACTTTTATGACACGTCACAGCGAACCCGCGAACGTTCCTCTTCCTTCCCCCCCAATCCCGGTCGTCAGATCCCAATGTTGGTTTGGTGGCTCGGAGGGTTGCCGGCACTCACACAGAGTACGTTTGCCGCACACACTTATGGATTCCACGTCCAATCCGCCGCGACTGTTTCTGGTCACGTCCAATGTAGGAAAGCTGCGTGAAGTGCGCGATATTCTTCAAGGCGTCGAGGTCGAGAATCGACCCCTCGACTTGCCGGAGCTGCAAGGAAAGAGCGCGGTCGAAATTAGCCGCCAAAAGGCCGCCGAGGCCTTCCGTCAAGTGGGCCATGCGGTCATTGTCGATGACACCAGCCTCTGTTTCCACGCCCTCGGTGGCCTCCCTGGGCCGTATATCAAGTGGTTCCTGGACTCCGCGGGCTGCGTGGGCTTGCACAAGATGCTGGTCGGGTTTAACGACTTCAAGGCGAGCGCCAAGTGCATTTTCGTGCTCGCGGAGTGCCCCGATGCCGCTAAGGCGGTGGTCTTCGAAGGCGTGGTCCCAGGAACGATCGTCGAACCTCGCGGGGACAATGGCTTTGGGTGGGACAAGGTCTTTCAACCCGACGGCTGGACGAAGACATTCGCCGAGATGACACAGGAGGAAAAGAATTCCATTTCTCATCGGAAATTGGCCCTGTTGGAAATGAAACGCTTCTTTGACACGCGTAAGAGTGCTGCCGCCGATGCGGACGTGTCAGCGCGGAAGCGCAGTCGGTCGGCCACCTCTTAAGCTGCGAGCAAAACACGGATGGTGTGTCGGGCCGACCTTTGGCAATGAAAAAATCTTACGATATCGCAATCACTGAAATGCGGCTATCTTTGCGGAGTGGGCGGCGCTGATAGGTTTTTTTTGTAGCCCTTTTGCCAACTGTGGAGAGCTGGTCGCGCCTGGAGCCGGTTCCTTCAGAGCGGCCATTCCACACCATGCCTTTGCCGGAATTGTTAGCCTAACAGCGCGTGGGTGAGCAGGGTACCCGACACTCCCCTTGACCGGTATTCAAGGGTGAGGTCATCCTATGTCAACTGCAACCTCCGTGACGGTTGAGGATGCCGCGTTTGGCGTTGGGCTGCCGCGCCGTTGCGTCACCGTTGGCAATCTGCGGGTGACCACGTCCACAACGCGTGATGTCATCCGAGCCGCCGTCGGCGCATTGTCCCCTTCTTCGACAGCGACTACCCCTGTTGATGACTCCGGCGGCTACGTGTTGCGAAGCCAAGATCAAGGAATCGTCTTGCCCCGGAACGCGGCGCTTTTTTCTTGCGGCATCGTGGATGGCGCTCGATTGATCTTGGAAAGGGCGACGCCAGACGGGAAGCCAGTCTTACTCGACGCGCGTATCGTGCGCTTGGCTGACCGAGGAGAACACGACGATGACGACGATTACCTGGTGGACGTGGCTTCGGAGACGACGGGCGGGGCCTCAGGTGCCGGGAGCGTCCACTCCCCTTCCGCGGCGACAAGCTTCCGGCTCGATGTGGTGATGCACGAGGAAAGCGGCCGCCCAGTGTACCGACTCGACGGCAACGACATCCCGTCGTACTCCATCGGCGAGCTAAAAAAGCTGATTGAACCCTTCGCCAAGCTGCCCGCCGAAGATCAGCGACTAATGGTCGGTAATCGAATGCGATCGGATGACGAATTGCTCAGCGCCTGCCTTGGTGTCATGTCGGACGCGTTCGAGGCGATGAGTGTCGTGCCATCCGTGCGCGTCTACAAACGAAAATTGACGCTGTCCTTGAGGTTGGTGCAAGGCGGCAAGACCGTCCAAATCCACGGTCTCCTACCCTCCGATCGACTCCAAACAGTGCTGGACGCGGTGACGGAGGCTTTGGATAAGGAGAGGGTGGATCCGGTGTCGGGAAAGGCGAGGGCGCGACCTGCTGATTCCACACAACGGGGACGTGGACCACACGAAGGATTTTTGTTCCGCGAGGATGGGACGACGCCGCAAGATGTCAACGTGCCGGGTGATGACTCAGCGGGGAGCCAGGTACGCCTGCGTCCCGTGCAGATGATGGACTTGCGCCGCCCCCCCGACGGTGGGGTCATCAAACTCGTCTATGGCCGCGCGGATTGGCCCAGCCGAACTCGCAAGGATAACATCGCGGGCTCGTCGAAAACGAAATCCGCTGACTACAGTACGTCCAGTGTCGCGCAGTGGGGGTCGCCAGCCCGATCGACGACCACCAATGGCCAGCCGAGACATCAACCGTACTTAGAAGGCCGCAAGCTCGACCGAGATAGGATATTGGACACCGTCCTGCGCCCCGCCAACGACTTACTTCGCGACGTCGCCGCGTCGTGCGCCCACGCACAGTCCCTTCTTGATTCAACCGCGGCATCCGCTGAAAAGCAACAAGTGGATCCCCACTCCTCTGTCGATCGTGCCACTAGCGCGCTCCCTGGTGGGGCCAGCGGAAAGGTGGCGAAACGAGGTGCTGTTGCTTCTCGACCGCCGCTGCCAACGAACCGGGTCACCGCCATCGAATCCGCTCACGGGAGAGCGATGCCCCGAGATCGCGCGAACCGCCCGACATCGCTTTCGAACGCGACGCCGCTCGTGACATCCTCCCCGCCGCGGTCACGAGAGGGGGTGGACAACACCCCTCTTTGGATCACCCTCGAGCTTGCCGAAAGCATGATGAATGCGCCCCAACAGGTCGTACGCACATCATCACGGGCTGATAAAATCAACACCGAACACGACGAACACGTGGAGCCACCACCCACCTCGCGGGACACCGAAACTAGTAGCACGCCGCGCGTGACCCTCGGCCCCTACGACACTCAGCCCGACTCGGATATCTTGGCGACGCAGTTAGCCGCTTTCAAGCGCAAGGTCGCGGAAGACCGCCACGGAGCATACGCCGCACGAGACAATTCCGACGCAGCGGGGTTCACGACCGGTTACGGCACCCCACTAGTTGTCACCCTCCGCTGACAAGTGAACGAAGCGATGGGGATCGGTCATGTCGATGATGTGCAGTGGCACATCTTTCCTGTCCTTCTTAGTAAGTGCCCCACCGCACTGGGGCGGTAACGTGAGGCGCGAAACAACCGCCATGATTGCTACGCTGTCCCCTCTTCTCCAAGAACAGGAGACGAGCGCTTTCGTTGAAACCCCCGTGCTCCTCCCATTTTTCAATCGCCCTCCCCTGCGCCTTCCGTAGGGCAACCGCTGCGACGTCCTCGAAGTGCGATAGCGACTCGTCGGCGCCGCCATCGAAGTTGGGAACACAGCGTCCGGCTCTTCCGGGTCCCGTGGCCTCGTCACCCTCGCCGCAGCGCTTCGGATCGCTTTCATCATCGTCGT
>ERZ1292630.4088-Hain-H41-02um-R3-4088-length-12496-cov-9_pt1 | contig 12496 bp, 7 predicted proteins | sample MGYA00564408_ERZ1292630 | MGnify/ENA primary metagenome ERZ1292630 (study PRJEB36523, sample SAMEA6512641) | groundwater metagenome | collected 2019-01-08 | study: AquaDiva: Metagenomics assemblies of 32 groundwater samples | reverse complement strand
CCTCCTGCAGTCGCCATTCCATGGGCAAATGTCGGTTGCCGCGGATGAAGAAGACACCATGGCAAGCCCCCAGTTGAACAGAGTACAGGCGGCTTTCGGCTCGTTGGTGTAGAGGTTGCTAATCGTCGCTGCCGAGCGCAAATGACTTATTTTCGGCCCCTCAGTCACCAAGTACTCGCCGAATCGCGTCCAATTGGCGCTCAAGTAATTGGCCACGTCAAGTCGCGATGTAAACCGGCCGCCAGCGTTTGGTATCGGCAGTGGAGACATAGGCGAAACTGCCAGGAAGTACCAGAACTGCCAGCTCATGCAGAACTGCCAGCTCATGCCCAAACCGTCCCAAACTGCCAGACTTCCCCGGTTTTCCGGGCCGGGGGGGGTCATTTGCATGCTCCCTGCGATGGAGATGACACCACCGGAGCAGGATTGTTCCTCTGGCCACCTGTGCCCCTTCGGCCGTTCGCACAAGATAACGTTTGCGTCGGGTTGCGCTTCCGAAGACCTTCTCGGTTTGCTCGTGGTTGGATGGCAACATTTCCCATCCAATGGTCCAACCGCTAAGTATGCTTTGGTCCCACAACAAACAATAATAAACCGGGGGTCCAACTTACTAACATTTCTAAAACGTTCATATAACAGGTTTGTGAATCTACGTCGGAAATGTTAATAAACTGGCCAGAACAACAAACCACAACTCATAACATTCTGCCGGACGTTCGTCACGTACGGTGCACACTGTTCACGTGTATTGGTGCGCGAGAGCGCCTACTCGTTACCATTGTTGTAGTGCCCCTCACCCCGATAAAGGCCCTTCTCACCTACTCCAACCTTGACCAAAACAAAAAACTTTCGGAGCTTTTGCTTCCAGCTCATTCGTCAATGATATCTGCGGCGAACGTGCTCCGGGGCCATGCCATCCTCGTCGAAAACCGCGTCATCGAACTGGAACGCGGGGGCACCATTCGTAAGGCGAACAAGCCTCGACTCATCGCTCTCACCCGTTCGCAGGGTGACATGTGGTTCGTCGTCTTGTCGGGCGAGGTGGATACCGCCAAGCCCCTGAAGAAGCGCGTGACGATGCGCGACTGGGTGATGCCTCCGGAAATCAGTGGGTCGTTGGAAGCGACGTTTGCTTTCTCTCACGAAACCGCCACCACGGTGTCTTTCGAATCGTCCAGCCAACGGGAACAGTTCGTGTCGCGCATGAAACGCGAATATCACGCTGCGTTGGCCGCCGAAGGAGGAGGTGGCGCGGTCGGGGGCGATGGGCTCGGGCTCGCGGAGGATGATGCTGGGGGTACGATTGGCATCCTCACGGCAATGGGAGGTGGTGGAGGTCATCGCCGTTTTGCCGCCGCCGCGAGTGGATCGGGAGGGAGTGGCGGGGCAGGTCGGACGGCGATGCAGGAGGTGCTCCGGCGCCGACAGCTGGGAAAGGCACCCGCCAATGCGGAAGGGGCGTCGAATCGCATCCTGTCGGACAAAGAACAAGCCGTCTTACTGCGCGAGATGAGCTGCACCGCCGGCACGTTTGACCGATTCGAGGATTTCTTGACCAAGTTAGACAAGAAAATTGTCGAACGGGAGACTCAGCTCACGGGTGATCTCCTGGAGTCCTCGCGGCACTGGGGTGCCTGTGTGGAAGCCATCAATAGCCTGTCCCTCAGCGTCAACCACATTGAACAACGGCTGCAAAACTATGGACGCGAATTGACGTCGCGTAAGTCAGTGATCGAGGAGATTGAGCTCGAGAGCACCACCAGGCAGCGCGCACGCGTCAACATTGACGACGCGCTCAACAGTTTGAAGCGGCTAATCGCGTCGTTGAAGCTGTCCGGTGCGAGCGAGGACGCGTTGAAGTCGATTCGAGCCATCAATAACAGCTTATCGGCCCAAAGCTTCTTCACGTCCACCGCGAACGTGACCGCCATGACGGATGCGTTCGCGGCCATGCAGAAGGTAACGGCCAAGGACGGTGCCGCCCAATTGGAAGCCGAGTACGGTAAGCTAAACGTCATTGGGGAGCGGCGTACGGTCTTTCTCGAATATCGCCGCATCACGGCGCTCAGGCTTCGCCTCTATTTGCTCCACTTGGTCGCCACGAAGGCCGAGGCCTTGCTCGGTGCAAAGGTGCCCGTGTCGAAGCGGAAAGCGATCGTCTTGAAGCCGCCGACGGAGCTCTACCGCACCATTGGCGACGTGCGAGCCTTTGTCCCCGCGCTCAAAGTGTTCGACCCAGTCGGTCACCACGCCGTGGTCCGCCGCGTATGCGGTTTCTTACGGGAGTATTTTTCACGGCAGGTGACCGCTTTCTTCAAAGAGCTGCGTCGCGTGGTGAAGAAGGCGTCCTGGACGAACGGCAGCCTCAAACTGGACGACACGTCCTTGACGACCGAGACGCTCCGGGAACTGAGGGAGCAAGGCGAAGTGGGCCCCGTGAGCGGCGGCACCGTGCTTGGCGGGAAGGCCCTGTTTGGCAGCTTTCCCGACCCTCCTAAGCCGCCGCCGCCAAAACGAAGCGGAGACGATGATGGGGAGGAAGTGCCCTTCGTGACGGTAGAGCTCAATGCCACCGACGAACTCGGCGAACGACTCTTGAGGGATGCGTTGAACAAAGCATCGTTCCCGGAGCGCGGCGCTGGGGGGATTGCCAGCCGGCCTCTTCTCGGTCGGATCCCCGCCGGTTCGCTGCGCCCGGACGTGGTCGTCGCGATCGCGTTGAAGGGTACGGCGGACATGGTGTTATCCCACCGGACATTCCTTCGAGACGTCCTCCTTGTGAAAGGCGACGTGCAGCCTTACATGCTAAAATTGAGCAGCCAGGCGGACCAAGAAGGTGACGACGTTGACGACGACATTGACGAAACCACACGGATTTCGGAACTGCTTTTTGGCCCTGGTAAACGGGATCGTGTGGTGGTCGACGAGGACGCCGAGCTCGACCCCGACTACGATCACGAAGTGGAGCCAGCGGTGACGACATCGTCGCGCTCGGATGGCGGCGGGGGCGGTGCGAAGAAAGGGCCGCTGTCTCTCTTCACGCGAAAGGTGGACCCCTCGGAAGATCGCTGTCACGTGCCGCCGACGCTTCCACGCCCCAAAGAATTGGAACAGTTCGCCGACGATGCCCCGGTTGAGCCCACGGACACCTTGGCGCTGGCGATGTGGGACTCCTTCGCACCGCTGGAGTCCACCGTTCGGTTCAGCGAGCCATTGATCCAGCGCGAATTGATTTCCCTGTGGCATTTTATCGCGAAGGTGTGTGACGGATGCCACTGGGTCGCGACGCTCAGTTTGCTGCACTGCACCAATGAGGCGTTGCAGCGCATGCTGTCCGTAGAGGAGGCCGCGGCGATGCAAGACACCACCACTGCGGAAGGCGGCGACGGCGGCGTGATTGCTGGGTCTCCGGGTGTCGCGAGTCCGACCGCCGCGAGTCCAACCGCACCGCGCGACAGCCGGCAAGACGTTGCGCGGCGACGTCGTCTTTTGAGTCCGTGCGTGTACTTCCTGGAAGACACGGTGAAAGCCCTTGTGATGCTATCGAATCGGTCCCAGCATGAGTACCTCACGGACCAGCTGCAGGCCGTCAAGCATTGCAGCCAGCGGCGAAGCGCGATGACAAGCTTCGAGCTGCTCCCCTGCTTTCCTGGCTTTGCGCTCTTACTTTCCAGAATGGAAACCATGCTGCACGATCAGTCGCGCGTGGTGCGACAGCCCTTCGAGGGGCTCTTGCTGACCCTCACCAATGGGATGTTCGAAGCCGTCGATGCCGTGACCTCCCAAGACGACAGCCGCAACAGCGGCGCGGACGACGAAGCTACCACCCGTCGGCAACTGTTTCGGCAATATCTGCACCAAGCCTTCTTCTGCGCCGTCATCCACTGCAGCACCAGCCCTATCACAAAGGGAGTGTTGCAACCAGTGCTCGAGCGAAGCATCTCTCAACGCGATCGGTTGGAAGAGATGTACCTCGCTCAAACGCTGCTTCCCGACTCGTTGCCGCAGCTGTGTCAATTTGTCGCCTTGGCAGAAGATGTGCAGCGCACGCATGAACGCGCGGACGAAATCGTGCTGTTCAATGACCTCAATCGATCGTCTACGACGGCGCTGCTTGAAATGCTGAGCAAAGAGGTAAGCAATGGGGTCCGGAGCCTCGCGGAAAGAATCAGGCGGCATTTCACGAAAGCCGTGCCGAAGAGCGATGCCATCGAGGGTTTCTTCATGAAGTCCGCCATGTCAACGATTTATCAACACGCATCGAAACTCGTGGTGGGAAAGGTGCAGTCATTATGCCGTTTTTTGGCGAAATGTCACCCTGATTTGACCTGCCCGGTGACACCTAGGGAAGTCAGCGACTTGCTCACGTCAGCAGCGCAACAGTAGTACCAAACGGGTCGTCGCTTCACGCTGGTTGTTTAGAGTTCGAATTGAATGCCCAAAGTACACCGGCGATAGGGTCCTACCTTGCTCTTGGAATCCATACACAGTAGTAGCAACGGGTGCTTGATAGAGTCTTGTGAGGGAGAATGATCTCTCGTTTTCAACGTATCGTTTGGTGTGTTTCTTTTTTTTAAAAAAGAATCACGAAAGTGGGGGAAGCGGTAGCGGGGTTGGTTTTTTTGGAAACGGGCGTCTCTTGAGTACCGCTGGGTTCCACAAGGCAATTGTTATCAAGCGCCTTCTTGGGCTTCGACTGACCGGAATTCTCGGCATCGCGCGATTCATCGGCATCCATTTCGTGCCATTCCTGCCCGCGGGTTTTCACCTCTCGCCATTGCGCGAATCATCTTTTTTTGCGTCGTAACATCCGCTTAACCGCGTCCCGTCAAGATGATGAATCCAGAGTACGTCCTCAAAAGACAAGCCGCCGACATTGAGGAAAATAAGCGGGAGGCAGCCGCAGGCGGATCCGCCGCTGGGGCGGGCCCTGCGAAGTCGGCTGCCCGTCTAGAGGCCGAGTCGATTCCATTTCCAAAGTTCAATTCACGCGCGCCGAAGTATTCGGCCCAGTTTCGAGCCATGTTTCACATGCGCTGGCAGTCCTGGATGGCAGCGGGCGTGTTCGCCGTCGGCACGTGGTTCATGGCGGTGCCCACCTTCGTCGAACACTGGTCCGATATCTTTGGCACGAACATCAAGATGGAAGAGGACCGGTCGAAAGCGATGCCGGTGCACAAAGGGGAATGGTGGCTCAACGAGTGGCGGAAAGGGATCGCGACGTGGCGACGCGGCGAAAGCTACTCAATCTATTTCTACGAACCCGTTTTCGACTATCTAAAGCAGACAACGGGAAAGGCGAACATCCTTCCTCGGGATGAGAAGCATCTTTTGCGGCCGTTGCCGCATTTCACATTCGCGGATGACCATATGGATACCGCACCGCTGATACGTGTGAAGGGGGCGGTTGACCCGGCGGCCAAGTCGTCGTCTCCCGCAACGTCAACCCCCCTGAAACCGCCAGCCATCATCTCGCACGACGCCAACGCACCACCTGCATCGCCTACGGACAAGAAAAAGCCGGCCGCAGCCGTCGTTCCCAGCCAAGACCCGAGCAAGCCGCAGGCGCTCGTCCCTTTGTGCGGCGACAGCATGATCATGTACCACTTAGCGAACCACGGTTTTCAGGTGCACGGAATTGATATCTCCGACGTTGCCTTCCGAAACTTTGTGGAGCGAGCGGAGCAATGGGACCCCGATGGCCGCGTCACCGGGAACTACAACGTCATGCTACTTTGGCACGACGTCTTCTCGGGTGCCCTATGGCAGAGATGGCCCCATCACAGCTTTGACCTGATTTACGATCGTCAAGGCATTTCAGCGTTCCCGCCGGGGGATTTGCGGGAGGATTACTCGTTTCTGTTGAAACGCGCGTTAAAGCCTGGGGGCGTGATGTACGTGGAGGGCATCGACCGAACGCCGCGCGTGAAGGGCAACACGACGAATGGCCCACCGTTCGCTTTGCATGAGGACGACATACGATCGCTGTTTCCGGAACGAGACGGCTGGATGGTCAAGTGTCGCGAGGTGCCGCCGATCACGGAGGCGGACTTAACGGCGGAAGCCAAAGTGACGCGGCGCATCCCGAAGGAGCTCTATGCACGCGAATTTCCGTGTGCGGTCTGGAAACCGAGCGAAATTCCTGCCCGTAAGGCATAGGGCGAGGGGGGAGTACGCGAGCATTCTCTCTCTCTGTCTCCGTCACCTTTACATTTCCTCGATTTTATACTGTCGTTCAGTACCGGTTTTTTCAGAAGCATTTCCAACGTTGATAAACAAAATGTGGTAGTTGGTCCTCCTCCTTTCTCAGAATTTTGTCCTTTGCCCCTCCGGAAAACGCGATGTGGGTCTTGTGTCGAGGCGTGTTTGCCGCTGGCCATCGACACGTCATCGGGCCGTCGACTGTGACGCGCTCCGAAGCGCCGCTCGTCGTCGGCTCGCTGCGAACCGTGTTCGGCTTAGTACCACGGACGACGGCTACGATGAAATCAGGCTCGCTAAATTTTTTCTTATCGTCTTTCCCGTTGCTAACCTCCCGCCACCAATCCGACCTGACGATTCCACAAGTCGGAGGCGGTCTCACTGGCTCCGCCATCGGGACGACCATCGCCGCTCGTAATATCGCGGTGGAGGCAACTCAGTTTAAAAAGATGCACCTTGACACGAATAGTCCGATGGTCGCGCAGCAGGCTCGGCGCATGCTTTTCGCCACCTCCATCGCCGGGCAGAATATCGATGCCCGTAGCGTTGGACTCTTATTGAACACGGCCGTGTACTTCGGCATGGAGTCCGACGCGAAACTGGTCCGCGAATGTGTCGATTACTGTCTGAAGAATGATAAATTAGTCACCGTCGACGTGGTTCCGCTCATTGTGACCGCATGTGCGACCCTGAAGTCGAAGGACGCGCGCGAGGTCATCGAGATGCAAGCCATGAAGACGATGCGCAACGCCAAGTATCTCGACGCCAAGAACGTGACGAACATCATTTCAGCCTTTTCAAAAACGAACATCAATCATGAAAAAATGTTCCAGTTCATGTCCAAGCGGGTGCAAACGTTAGGGAGGCTGGGCGAATTCGAGGCAAGCCATCTAGTCATTCTCGCCAACGCCTTCGCCCGGTTGAAGTACCGTGACAAGAACCTCTTCGCCTGCATTGCTCGGCGGGCCATGACGCTGCGCGAGCGGGTCACGGTGCATGAACTCGTGCCGCTGATTGTCAGCTTCTCTAAAATCGGCCTGAAGGATCCGAAGCTCTCCCGACGATTTGCAAGCAAAGCCATGGAGTACGTGGACCAAATGGACGCCTTGCACGTCTCACAGATGTTTATGGCCTTCGCCTCGTTCGGTGTCCGATACGATCAGCTGTTTGGCGTGTTGACGAACCGGGCTGTGGAGCTCATCGATGAGTTCAACGCTCAGTACATTTCCGTGACGCTGAGCGCGTTCCAGCGAATTTCAATTAACAATCCGGAATTGTTCGACAACCTGGCGGAACGCGCCTTAGCCGTCGTGGCGGACCATGACGCCAAGGATATTAGCCGCACTGTGACGGCCTTGGCCCACTTCGGGCTCAAGGACGAAGAGCTCTTTAAGCGGCTCGCGTCGCACGCGGCCACCTTGGCGGATCAGTTCGAACCGCTCGCGCTGGTCAACACCGTCTACGCTTTCGCAAAGACCGGCTTTGCTCAACAGGACATGTCTGTGGCTTTGTCGGAGCGATCAGTGCACCTTTGTCGCACGTTCGACGCCAGTGAGGCGCGGAAATGCCTCTGGGCGTTTGTCAAGTTTGGTGTTCGCGACCCCAGGGTGCTCTCCCCGCTCTTCAATCGAGCCTTGGCGCTGCACTTTGACTTCTTTTCGGACGCTGCGGGTACCGAGGAAATCGAGGAAATTTTCGATGTCCTGGGGTCGCAATTCTGCCCCCCGCTATACCAGCAGTACATGTCTCGAGGTGCAGCCTGAGGACCAACCGAGGCGACGGGGAGAATCGTCCAATCGACGCAATTTTCTTTCTTTTACGCGGTTGACGTTTGACCCCCCTACAATCCCTCGGTTGGCTGCAAGCCCCCTCCCCCCTCTCTCGGATACCCGATGGGATTGGAATGTTTTTCGGCTGAAGCACCTTGTTCGAGCGGGCAGGGGCGACTGTATTTGTCTTTTGCTAAGTTTTCCATTGTCTACGCGATCTCGATATAGAAAAAGGATAAAAGGGACCACTTCGCATACAACGACATGCGCGGTGCATTCAACCAATACCTACCGGCGCCATCGCCTCCGGGCCAATCGGCCTTTGGGGTTCCCGCAGTTGGGGATCGCGATGCCCCGCCGCAAACGATGCCACCCACGAAGGACGCCTCTGGATTTCTTTCGGCGCTAAACGTCGCCGACCTTGGACTCACCAACTTTGTCGGTCTTGAGGGCTACAGTCACCTGGAAGTGTTGGACGCACGTCGAAACCGGCTCGTGCACTTTTACGGTCTTCCTACACTCCCTTCCTTACGCTATTTCCACGTTGACGAGAATCACATCACGTCCTTTCTGGGCATGTCCCATCAGCCAAGCCTCGAAATGATCACCCTGGAAAATAATCCGATTTGCGACCATCCGAAGTTCCGTCTTCTTGCGCTGCTCGCGTGCGGCGAAAACCTCAAGGTCATCAACCACACGCCCGTCACGACGAATGAACGACGCCTGGTGCAGAAGCTCGGCGGCCCAGGCGGCTGGGCCGCCCGCCTCGTCAGTTTTGGTTGGGTGGACATCCAGCTCGAGGACCTCCCCGACGCCGTGTATCAACAATTGTTCGATGGCTTGAAAACCGTCTACTTTCACGTTGCGAGGGACGTCGACCGGGCGAATTCCTTCGGCGTGCTCATTACCGAACGCGCCGGACGTAGCATCGAGGCCGCCCACATCCCTCCGAGAATCGGCAACAGTATGACCACGGAATCGGCCATGGCGTCGCGAGGGCAGCCGCGCTTTGAAGGGATGGGGCGACCCCCTTTCCACGCAAACGACGCCACGGTGTACCCTGAACATCAGCGATCAAACTACCTGGCACCCGGCGCGGCGGCTAGCGTCGAGCACATTTCTCAACGAAGCCACAACGAGAATTACGTTCCTCGGGGCGATGATGATGATCATCAGCGGGAACACGGCGGCGGCGAGGTGGAATACGAGGGCGGCGACTTCGACGTTCGCGACCCCCGGGTGCCTCCTTTGAACCCATCCCGGCGGCGAGACAATCCCGATCAAACACCCGGCGACCAATACCGGCCGCCGGTGTCGCCCGTCGGCACCGCGACGGACATGCTCCAAGCGATGCTCCCTGGAAGCCACGTGCACGTGGGCATCTCGCAGCTGCAGACACTGTATGCTGCGTCTGGCATGCCCCGAGACTTTCGCAGTCGTCAAGTGACTGTGAACGGCAACGGCGCGCCGATACGCAGTCCTAACCGCGAAACCTCTCCGGGAGACCCGTTTGGAACCTTTTCCGAGCTCCCAGAGCTGGCGTCGAAGCGGCCCCTCGACGCGCGCACGTTGAGCGCTCCCGGTGTCGCGGTTCCCACACAGCTGGCGGCGCTCGATGCGGCAAGGCGGTATGCCAAGCAATTTCGGCTGACTGGCTCCATTGCCGGGGCGCAAGCGGCCTACGTCTCCGCTGCTTCAACTGGACTTAACGGAGCAGGCAGCTCGGGCCTGGCAGGGAGGGCGTCCTCATCATCATCCCCTCGAGGCTCGTTCGGCATCCGCGATCGCTTCGCGCTGCAGCACATCGATACCCGGGAGGCGGCCACGTCACCTCCGAGAGGCGCTACCTCCCCGCTCAATCCCAACCGGGGCCACCATGCCCCGGCCGTGATCCTACTTCAATCCGAAGTTGGCTGTCTGAATGGCGTTGAAATTGATAACATCGACGTGGAGATCGACTATCAGGGGAAATCGTTCATCTATGGCGCGATGGGCCGCGTGGCAGGTAATGGGACGGTGGCGATTTACGAAGCCACATCACTCGTTTTTTCGTTTGACCTGCCCGTTGCGCTTGACTTGCAGCTGGATACCCGGACCGGCACCGTCGTCGTGATCCTCCCCGCACCCCCCGTGGCCTCGGCATCGGGGAGTCAGGTCAATCAAGGCGGCGGCGACGATGTGATCGGCCACGCCGCCGCCGACAGGCCGAATTTGATCATTACCGTGACCCCGCGGACGCAGGCCACGACGCAGGGACCTGAGAACGGCGACGCAAATGCAGACGCGACAGACTGGTCACCAAGGTCGACCGGTGCGGCCGCCGTCACGGCTCGCTTGCCAGCGGCTCGCGGCCTCTACAAGTTGCTCATGCTGTTCCGCTGCACCCCCGAGGAGCTGGACTCATTTTATGCAGCGACGATGATGCGGCAGGCTTAGTCCCTTCTCGATCTCGCCACGCGGTTGGCGATGGGAGAGTTCACGAGTTGTACATTTCCGACAGAAAAGAGATTAAGAGGTATTTTGTTTGGTCTTGTTGTGACAGGACGAACTGCCGCATTGTACCTTCCACCTCGGAAGAACGTGTTCGTGACCCGGCGCGCGTCTTCAGTCAGGTATCAGTATTCACTTTTGAACTTTTGTTGCGCATTTTGGAATTCCTCTCCCCATTTTTGGGCACAGTCACTCTCTTTGTGAGAAGGGTCCAACATGGCCGCAGCACAGTCCGCCTCGGCGGCAGATGTTGCCACGTCGAAACGCATCGCGTCCCGAAACGCCCGGGAACTTGAGGAGTACCGCAAATTCGGGCTAGCACCTTTAGCCGTCGACGCCGTAACCGGGCAAGAAATTTCCCCTCACATTCCGCAGACGATTGCCGCCGTGCCATGGTACGTCAGTGGTCAATTCGGTCAGGGTGCGGCGACGCTTCAGCACCAGAGGAAGGCCGAAGCCACCAGCGACACGACACTGACCGATCTCGTCGCCAAGACCGTCGTGGTGCACCAGGCGACCAAGTGGCGGCCCGGTGCCTGCGAGAACTGTGGCTCGATGACGCACAAGCGAAAGGAGTGCACCGAGCGGCCACGAAAAGTGGGCGCGAAGTACACTAACCGTGATATCGCCCCTGATGTGGTCGTTGTGGGTGACGACCGCAAACGAAGCTTCGAACAGCGCCACGATGCATGGTCAGGGATGGACTCGGCTGCGCTTGAGTCCATCACTCAGAGGCAATTTCAGGCGCTGGAAGCCGCGAGGGAACGCAATCACAACGCGGACGGTGACCGTCTGATCGACGGTGCACTCACATCGTCGGCAGGGGGGCTGAATGCGTCGTCCGCTGGCAGAGGCAAAATCGACCTGGAACAGACGATGGTTCAGGCCAACTCGTCTGGGGATGCGGAGTTGCCTAAGTATCTCATTAACTTGGATCCCAAGTCCGCCTTCTACGACCCGAAGTCGCGTTCGATGAGAGCCGACCCCAACGCCGGGGTCGACCCGTCCAAGGCCACGCCAACAACGTTCAAAGGAGACAACGCACGCAACTACGGTGGCGACTTTCAGGCGTTCAATCAGGCGACGTTGCTCGCGCTGACGGACGACCGCGTGGCAGGTTTGCAGCCGACGAAGCTGGCCCGTATTCAACAAGAAGAAAAGGAAAAAGCCGCTCAGTTGCAGACTCAGCGCGCGGCTCAGTTGGATGCAGCGTACGGGCCAAGCCGTCGGGAATGAGTTACATTCCGTTCCAATCCCCCCGAACGTTTCTCTTTCCCCTCCTCACCCCAATCGTCTTCTAACCTTTGTCCGTTGCGGAATTGATTGGATTCTACGTTTCACATTTTCTCCCCCCAAAAAAGCCACTCCGTGTTGCAGAAGGGGGGGGCCTTGTGGGAAGAGAATGATCTCAGATTTGGCACCGCCGCTCACGGCGCTACAAAAGCTCTTTTTCGGTGCCGGTTGGCTCTTGCCGCTGCCGTCCATTCTTCTCTACGTGACGGTCCCTTCTGGCACGGTGGCCTACTTTGGCGGCAAGCCAACACCGTCCGCGTCGTTTTGGTGCAGCCTGGCCGCGTCCGGCGACGCGGTCGTATCCGTACTGTGCTTCGCCGCCCTTCGGTCCAAGTCGTTGGAGGTCCGGAAGCTAGTGCTCCGCTCGAACGTTGTCTACTCGTTTTTCCACTTTGGCGCGTTTTGGTATCACCATACCTACACGGAACCCCACCCCAAGGGGGGTTATGGCTACCCTGTCGCAATGGCGCTTTCCGTCGCAGCTTGCGCTAAGTGGGGTCGCTGATCGCATCTGATTTTGACAGATCGAATTTTGTCGATTGAACCATTTGTGGAAAGGGTTCAACAAACAAAAAAACTTGAAGAGAGAGAGCACCAACTGCGAACTAAATGTGGCTCTCACTGGGGTTGACAACAGCGTGGGGAAATCAGTCTACAAAGCAGGGTTCCCTGTTTCCTTATATTTATACTTGGGGGGGAAGGAAGGAAGGAAGGAAGTTGTGGTTCTGGCCCAGGTGGGCATA